>JAABUS010007919.1_pt1 | contig 11899 bp, 8 predicted proteins | sample 5560161 | NCBI WGS metagenome assembly JAABUS01 (sample SAMN10711885, study PRJNA513376) | rock metagenome | isolation source: Antarctica rocks | place: Antarctica: Victoria Land, Trio Nunatak nord | collected 2016-01-04 | reverse complement strand
TCGATGCGGTGGGCGTCGATGAGCGTGAGCTCGCCGGCCGGCGTGTAGGGGCCACGATCCAGGAGGATCTCGTGGTGCGCGGGCAGCTCGACCTGCGGAGGGTCCACGCAGCGGATGAGGTACCACCTCGTGTCGTCGTGCGCGAAGGCGGCGAGGCCCTGGCGGCCGGTGGTGAGCAGGACGCGCGCGGCGCCGAGGACGTCGAGAGCGGTCGCGGCCTCGCTCAGGTCTTCGACCCAGTGCCAGTCGTCGCCCGGCGACGCTGTCCACCCCGGCCGCTCCAGGCGCAGGAGCGGGACCTGAGCGCTCGCGCAGGCCGCGGCGGCGGACGCCGAGATGCGCTCGGCGAACGGGTGGGTGGCGTCGACGACCGCGGTGATCGCGTGCTCGTCCAGCCAGCGCGCCAGCGCCGTCGGCCCCCCGAAGCCGCCGACGCGCACCTCGCCGACCGGCAGGCGCGGGCGGGCGACGCGGCCGGCGAGCGAGGAGATGACCCGGACGCCGGCGGCGTCCAGCGCCGCCGCCAGCTCGCGTGCCTCGGCGGTTCCCCCGAGGATCAGGACGGTCATCGGCGCCGCAGGAGGTACGTGTCGAACAGCCAGCCCTTGCGCGCTCTGGCCTCGTCGCGCACGCGCACGATCTCGGCCGCCGTCCCGGCGAGCGGTCCGCTGCGGAGCAGCTCGTCCGGCGTTCCCAGGTAGGCGCCCCAGTAGATGTCGATCCCGGCGGGCGGGATGGTCGCGAACGTCGCGTGGGCGTCGAGCATGACCACGACGTCGTCGACGTCCGCGGGCATCCCCTCGGAGAGCAGGCGGGCCGGTGTGATCTGCACCGCGCGCCCGACGCGGTTGAGGGCGATGCGATGGCGGGCGGTCAGGGCGTGGACCGAGCTGACCCCGGGGATCACCTCGTACGCGAAGGCCACCTCGCCGCGCGCGGCGATCTCCTGCACGACGGCCAGCGTGGACTCGTACAGCGAAGGGTCGCCCCAGACGAGGAACGCGCCGGTGGCGTCGTCGTCGAGGTGCTCACCCAGCGCGCGCTCCCACTGCGCGACGCGCGCGGCGCGCCAGCGCTCGACCGCCTCGGGGTAGTCGGTCGCCTGGCGCCACGGGCGCGGCGGATCGTCGAGCTCGACGGTCCGGTAGGCGCCCGCCGTTCGGTGACGCTCAACGATCTGGCGGCGCAGCTCGACGAGCTCCTGCGTTCCCGTGTCCTTGACGACGACGAACAGGACGTCGAAGGCGTTCAGCGCTCCGACCGCCTGCACGGTTACGTGGTCGGGGTCGCCCGCGCCGACGCCGATGAGCAGCAGCCGTCGCACGGCTCAGGCGCCGGACCGGTCGGGTGCCGCCTGGCCGTTCCCGGGCACGACCGCGGTGCGCTCGCGAGCCTTGGAGTACAGGTGGCTGTCGCGAAACCCTTGAGCGGCGAGGGCCGGGCCGACGAGGATCGTCGCGGTCCGCACCACCCCGGCCTCGTGCACGAGCTCGACGATGCTCGCGAGCGTTCCCCGGAGGACGAGCTCGTCCGGCCAACTCGCACGGGCCACCAGGGCCGCCGGGCACTCGGCCCCGTAGTGCGGGGTGATCGTCGCGACGATCTCCTCGATCGCCTGCGTGCCGAGATGGACCACGAGCGTCGTGCCGTGCGCGGCCAGCGAGGCGAGCTCCTCCCCCGCCGGGATCGCCGACGCGCGCCTGCCGTAGCGGGTCAGGATCACGGTCTGGGCGACTTCGGGCACCGTCAGCTCGCAGCGCAGGGCCGCAGCGGCGGCCGCAAATGCGGGCACGCCGGGCGTGACGTCCCACGGGATCCCGAGCTGGTCGAGGCGCCGCGTCTGCTCGGCCACCGCGCTGTAGATCGACAGGTCGCCGGAGTGCAGGCGCGCGACGTCGTGCCCGGCGGCGTGTGCGGCGACGAGCTCGGCGACGAGCTCGTCGAGCTGGAGACGCTGGGTGTCGACCAGCCGCGCCCCCGCCGGGGCGTGGCCGAGGATCTCGCCCGGGACGAGCGCGCCCGCGTACAGGCAGACCGGCGAGGACGCGATCAGGCGCTGAGCGCGGAGCGTCAGCAGGTCGGGCGCGCCTGGCCCGGCGCCGATGAAGTGGACGACGGCGGGCACCGCGGGTCAGCGCTCCTTCGTGGCCGACCACTGCACGACGGTCATCTGCGCGCGCCATCCGGTGAAGCTCCCGACGGGCTCGGCGTGCGCGACGTCGATCCGGGTGAGCGTGCCGCCGTGGTCCGCGTGCGCGGCGATGACCGTCTGCTCGCCCTCCAGCGTCACGGTGTTAGCGACGAGGCGGCCGCCGGGGGGTAGCGCCGCCCAGCACGTGTCGAGCAGACCCGGGGTGGTGATGCCCCCGCCGATGAAGACCACGTCGGGTGCGGGCAGGTCGGCGAGCGCGTCGGGGGCGTGGCCCTCTCTGACCTCCAGGCGCGGGACCCCCAGCGCCAGCGCGGTGGGCGCGATGCGCTGCGCGCGGTCGGCGCGCGCCTCGATCGCGACGGCGCGGGCGGTGCGCTCGGCCCGCAGCCACTCGATGGCGATCGAGCCGCTGCCGGCGCCGACGTCCCAGAGCAGCTCCCCGGGCAGCGGCGCCAGCGCCGCGACGGTGACCGCCCGCACGTGGCGCTTGGTCAGCTGCCCGTCGGAGCCGAACGCGTCGTCGGGCAGGCCCGGGGTCCGCGGGTGGACGTGCGCGGCGTCGGTCACCGCCACCTCGACGGCCACGGCGTGCAGCGGGTCGGCGAGGCGCTCGCCCCAGCTCTCCGCGGTCCCGTCGTGTATCTGCTCGCGCGGGCCGCCGAGCTGCTCGAGGACGACGAACCGGCTCGCGCCCATGCCGCGGCCGCAGAGCACCCGGGCCACGGAGGCCGCTCCGTCGGGGCCGGTCACGTAGGCGACGACGCGTCGGCCGGTCTGGAGCGCTGACACGATGACCTCCGGGGCACGTCCGACCGCGCTGACGAGCTCGACGTCGGCCGCGGGCCAGGCCAGGCGGGCGCAGGCCAGCGCGAAGGCGGAGAGGTGCGGGAGGACGCGGACGCGCTCGGCGCCCGCGCGGCGCACGAGCGTCGCGCCGACGCCGTGCAGCAGCGGGTCGCCGGTGGCCAGGACGCACGCGTCCTCGTCGCTGACGGCCAGCTCCTCCACGAGTGCGTCCATCGGCGACGGCCAAGCGCGGCGCGGCGCGGTCACCTCGGGCGGCAGCAGCTCGAGCTGCCGGGCGGAGCCCACGAGTCGTGGCGCGCCACGCAGCGCGGCGCGGGCCGTGTCGCCGAGGCCCGCCCAGCCTTCGGCGCCGATCCCGACCACGGTGATCACGCCGGCACCACGGCGAGAGCGCCGGCCAGCACCGCCACGAGGGCTGCGTTCTGCTCCGGATCCCGTGCCGTGATGCGCAGGTGCCCCTCCCCCAGACCGGGGAACGACGCCGCGGGCCGGACGGCGATCGCCGCGCCGCGCAGCGCGGCCAGCACCCGCGGGCCGTCGGCGACCTCAACCAGCACGAAGTTCGCCGCTCCCGGCCAGACGCGGACGCCGTCCATGGCGTGCAGGCGCGCGGCGAGGTCCCGCCGTTCGGCGGCGGCGCGCTCGGCGATCACCGCCAACTCCGCCGGGCGCGCAGCCGCCGCCTCGAGCGCGGCCAGCGCCATGACGTTCGCCGACCACGGTGGGCGAACGGCGCGCAGACGGTCCGCCAGCGCGGCGGGAGCGACGGCGTAGCCGACGCGCAGCCCGGGGACCGCGAGCGCCTTGGTGAGGGAGCGCACCACGATCACGTCGTCGAGCGCCTCGCTCACGAGGGAGCCGGGCGCTCCCGGCACGAGGTCCATGAACGCCTCGTCGACGACCACCGTGCGCCCCGGGCGACGCAGCGCGAGCAGTGCTTCCGCCGGGTCGAGCGTGCCGCTCGGCGACGCCGGGTGGCCGACGATCACGAGGTCGGCGTCGGCCGGGACGGCGGCCGGGTCCAGCGCGAAGCCCTGTTCGGGGTCGCGGTGGACGCGGACCACCGGGACGCCGTGAGCGTGCAGCCCCGCCTCGGCCTCGGTGAAGGCCGGATGCACGCAGGCGGCGAGCGCGGGCCGCAGGGCGGGGCCCAGAAGCCACAGCGCCTCAGCGGCACCGTTGGTGGGGACGATCTCGGTGCGGTCGCGACCGTGCAGGGCAGCGAGCGCGGCGATCGCGTCGTCCTCGCGCGGGTAGTGGTCGGCGTCGTCGAGTGCCGTCTCGAGCGCGGCTTGCAGCCACGTCGGCGGGCCGCCCGCCATGACGTTGACCGCGTGGTCCGCGTCGCCCGGACGCACGTCGCGGTCGCCGTGGCGGCGCAGCGCGGCGGTGTCGGCGGCAGCCGTGACATGTTTGCCGCGGCGGGGCGCGCCGCGATCGGGTGCGTCCCAGGGTCCGCGGGATCCGGCCGGCGGGCCGAGCGTCACCGGCCGGCCGGCGACCACGAGCTCGACCGACGCGGCCGCAGCCGCGAAGCGCTGCGTCGCCTCCCCCAGGAGGTCGACCCAGGTGCGCGAGGCGGCGTCGGGCGGCATCACGCCGTCGCTGGCCTGCTCGGCCACGACGATCGCCGCGCCCGCGGCGTCGAGGGCGTCCACGGCGCGGTCCACCTCGGCGAGGACCTGCGCACCGACCGCAGGGAGGACGGACGCGTCGTCGAAGCCGCCGGCGCGGTGCAGGGCCGTCGCGATCCACGGGCCGAGGCCGTCGAGCAGGAGGCACTCGCCGTCCGCGTCCTGCAGCGCGTCCGCCAACGCCGCCCCGGCCACGACCGTGGTCCAGCTCGCCGGCCGCCGCGCCACGTGCGCGGCGATCCGCGCGGCCATCGAGGCGTCGCGGACGTCGGCGGTCGCCACGTAGCGCACGGGCAGACCGGTCGCCGCGGCGAGGCGCTCGGCGTGGGCGCTCTTGCCCGACCGTGTCCCGCCGACGACGAGCGCCAGGCTCACGCCGCTGCACCGCGCAGGGCTTGCGCGGGGGCCGCCGCCTGCGCGAACGCGTGCGCCACCTCGGGATGAGCCGCCCAGTGCACGTGCAGGTAACCGGCCTGAACGCCTCCGCGCACGATGCCCTCGGCCCGCTCGAAGCTCCGCGTCGATAGTCGCCACGCGCTCGGCGCCTGAGGATCGGCCGTCTCCACCCGCGAGTAGTGGAACTCGTGGCCGCGCACGGCGGCGCCGGCCTCGAGCCACGGCGTCGCCGTCGTGGTGACCGCCTCGCGGTAGCCGAGCGTCAGGCGGCCGGTCATCGCCGCGCGGGCGGGCAGCACGTCGCACATCGCGTGGCCGTCGAGCTCGCTGCACAGGTACAACAGCCCCCCGCACTCGGCCAGCACCGGACGGCCGGACGCGGCGAATGCGGCGACCTCCGCCTTCAGCGCCGCGTTCGCGGCGAGCTCCGCGCCGAAGACCTCCGGAAACCCTCCGGCGAGGATGAGCGCCCCGGTCCCCTCGGGCAGCGCCTCCTCACCCAGCGGGTCGAAGCCGACGAGCTCGACGCCCGCGCCCCGGAGCAGCTCCAGGTTCTCCTCGTAGTGGAAGGAGAAGGCGGGCCCACGGGCGATCGCGATCCGCGTCCCGGCCGCGACCGGCCGCTCACTCTCCGGCGACCAGGCCGGGCCGGGGAGGTCCGGGGCGGTCCGGGCCAGGCGCTGCACCGCGTCGAGGTCGGCGTAGCGCTCGGCCGCGGCCGCCAGCGCCGTGAGCGCCGTGCGCGCGTCGGGCTCGCGCTCGGCGACCGGCACGAGGCCGAGGTGCCGCTCGGGCGTGACGACGCGCTCGTCGCGGCGCAGCGCGCCGAGGACCGGCAGGCCGCTGCCCTCGACCGCCTCGCGCAGGAGCTGTTCGTGAATGTCCGAGCCGACCTTGTTGAAGATCACGCCGGCGACGTTCACGTCCGGGTCGAACGTCCGGAAGCCGTGCACCATCGCCGCGGCGGAGCGGGCCATGGCGGCGGCGTCCAGCACGAGCACGACCGGCGCGTCGAGCAGCTTGGCGACGTGGGCCGTCGAGGCGAGCTCGCCGCGGCCCGAGGCGCCGTCGAAGAGCCCCATGACGCCCTCGATGACGGCGATGTCGGCGCCGTAGCTGCCGTGGCGGACCAGCGGCGCGATGCGCTCCGGCCCGCTGAGGAAGGCGTCGAGATTGCGCCCCGGCCGCCCGGAGGCCAGCGCGTGGTGGCTGGGATCGATGAAGTCCGGGCCGACCTTGAAGCCCTGGACCGTATGTCCGCGCGCGCGCAGCGCGCCGATGAGCCCGCAGGCGACCGTCGTCTTGCCCGCGCCGGAGCTCGTACCGGCCACGACGATGCGCGGGATCATGCGGCCACCAGCCGTGGCATAAGATCGGTGACCGCGAGGTCGGCCACGGCGCGCTCGGTGAGGCGGCGCGACACGGGAGCCGCGCCGGCGGCATCACCGTTCCCTTGGGTGTCGCCGGCGGGGTCCGCCGCCGGGCGCATGCCGGTGACGGCGGGGTCATCGCCGTGGGCACCGCGCGCGCCGAGATCGCGCCCCGGCCACCTCACGCAGGGCACGGGGTGCGCGTCGTGCTGACCGGTCGCCGGGTCGCAGCCGTGATCGGGACAGACCCGGAGGGTGCCGCTGGCGCGCCGGATTGCGGCCGCGAGCGGGGCGATCAGGTCGCGGTCGGCGCGCTCGATCACCGCGACCTTGGCCTCGAAGTCTAAGAGGTGGGCGGCCTCGTCGGGGCCGCCGACGTGGACGATGACCCGGGTCGCCCCGCCGGTGATGGCCTGCACGGCGCACGCGGCCTTGGCGGCGAGGTCGCTGGCGGGCCCGCCCGTGGCGCCAGCGGGGGTGAGGACACGCGCACCCATGAGCCGGCCGATCCCGGCGGCGGCGCCGATCGCCGCCACCATGACGGTCGACCGCTCCAACGTCGGCGAGATCACGACGCCTTCCGGCCACACCCGCAGCCCGACCGCCCGCGTTGCGGCGGGCAGGGGCGGCGGTCCGACGAGCAGCAGCCGGTGACCCGCCAGCCGGTGCACGGCGTGGGCGCAAGCGTCAGCCTGGAGCGCGCGGGCGGCGCGGCGCGTCGCCGCGTCTCCGGCGCGATCCCCGTCGGGGGTGACGGCGTCTACACGCCACGCCCGCTCACCCGGCGCCACGGCGATCCCGCGCGCGGCGGCCTCGATCGCTCCGCGGTCGACTGTCCCGTCCGGGATCCACCCGAGCAGCGTCGGGATCGCGACTTCGGAGCCCGGCGCCAACCCCGCCGGCACCATCCGCAGCCGCGACAGCGTCCCCTCACGGGCGAGGGCGTCGAGCGCCGGGGTGCTCGCGCGCTCCAATGACGTCGCCCGCGCTCCTCCGAGCGGCTCGCTGGCGCCGTCGAGGATGACGAGGACGTCGACGCCTACCACTCGATCCCCTGCTGGCCGCGGATACCCCGCTCCATCTGGTGCTTGACGAGCGTCACCTCGGAGACGAGGTCGGCGGCGTCGATCAATGCCTGCGGGGCGTCGCGGCCGGTGATGACGACGTGCTGGAAGCCCGGCCGGTGCGTCAGCACCTCCACGACCTCCTCGACGTCGACCCAGCCCCACTTCAGCGGGTAGGTGAACTCGTCGAGCATCAGGAACTCGTAGCGCTCCTCGGCGACGAACCGCTTGACCTGCTCCCACCCGGCCTTGGCGAGGTCGGCGGACTCCACGATGTCCTTGGAGATCCAGGACCAGCCGTCGCCCATCTTCATCCAGTCGATGTCGCCGAGCGCTTCGGCGGCGCGCTGCTCGCCGACCTTCCACTTGCCCGACTTGATGAACTGCACGACGCCGCAGCGGTAATCGCGATTCCAGGAGCGCAGCAGCATCCCGAAACCCGCGGTGGACTTGCCCTTGCCGTCGCCGGTGACCACGATCAGCAGCGGCTTGTCGCGGGGCTTGCGGCGCTTGGGCTCCGCAGTCCCCTGGTCGCCTGGTCGATGGGGGACATCGACGCCGGGCGCCGCGTGGCGGGCCAGCGTGGCCGCGTCGCCGATCGGCCGCTCGATCGGGGCGTCGTCCGGGTCCTGCGAGGAGGACGCGCCGCGCAGCGAGCAGCGTGCGACGTAGCCGACAGGACGCTCGGGCGCCTTGTCGCTCATGCGGCGCTCCTGCGGTCGGGAGGGCGATGCTCCGCCTCGGGGGTCACCAGGCGGGTCAGGTCGGCGCCGGTCGCCGCGGCGAGCTCGGCGGCGAGGCCGAGGCGCACGCGCCCGTCCTCCAGGTCGACGACGACCGTCCGGTCGGCGGCCGCGACGACGCGCGCCAGGGCCGTGCGGGCGTGGCCCTCGCGATCGGCGGCGCGTCCGTCGGTCAGCAGCACGGCGACGCGCGCGCGGCCGGCGAGCGTGGGCGACCGGTCCAGCCCCTCGAGCAGCGCGGCGCCGTGGGCGATGCCGGCGGCCAGCGGCGTGCGACCGCCGGCCGGGAGATCCCGGGTGGCGGCCGCCGCCTGCTCGAGCGGAGCGCCCGGGCTCACGAGGGTGCGAGCGCCCTCGCCGCCGAAGCCGACGACGGCGACGAGGTCACGCCGCGCGTAGGCGCGGCGCAGCGCCACCTCCAGAGCCCCTTTCACCCGGGCCATGCGCTGCTTGGCGCCCATCGAGCCGCTCGTGTCGACGATCAGGCACAGCAGCGCGCCACGGCCGCCGCCGACGATCGCGGTGTGCGGACGCGCGTCGCCGCGCAGCGACGCGAGGATCGTCGGCAGCACGGCGACCGGATCCTCGTCGCCGGCTACACGCGCGTCGAGCACGGCCAGCGTGCCGCCGGGAGCGCGACCGCCGGGCAGGAACGCCGGGGAGGCGCCACCCGGCCGGCGCCTGCGCGGACCGCGGGGCAGCATGAGCGCGGTCTCGGGCAGGCGGGCGGGCTTCGCGAAGGGGACGGGCGGGCGCTCGGGGCGCGTGGCGCCGTCGTCGGCGTCCGTCTGGTGGCCGGCGGGCGGTCCCGGCGCGGGGACGAGCTCCGGCGACGGAGCCCAGCCGGGCGGGGGAGCGCCGGGCGACGGTTCTGGCGAGTGCTCCGGTCCCGCGGCCGCCTCCTCCGTCGCCTTGGACTGCGACGGAGGATCGGACGCATCGGCGGCCGGCCCGTCACCTCGCTGGTCCTCGGCCTCTCCCCCTTCGCCCTCCTCCTCCGGCGGCTCCCCGCCGTCGCCGTCCCCCGACGCGGCAAGCGCCTCGTCGATCGCCGGATCGCGGCCGCCGGCGGGCGGCGGCGCGAGCGGGTCACGGCGCATGCGGTGGCGCAGCGCCAGGTGGGCGGCGCGGGCGACGTGCTCGGCGCCGACCTCGCTCGCGCCGTCCAGCGCCGCCAGCGCGCACGCCGCGTGCGCGCAGACCAGGTCGCCACGGACGCCGTCCAGCTCCAGCCGCGCGCAGACCGAGGAGATGCGCAGGAGCTCGCGCTCGGCGATCGACACGGCGCCGATCAGCCCACGGGCCGCGACGATGCGCGTGGCGAGCGCCCGCTCGGCCGCCTCCCACGTGCGCGCGAAGGCGACGGGATCGCGGTCGAAGTCGAGGCGCCGGCGGACGATCTGGGCGCGCGTGGCCGGATCGCGCGCGCCCGTCACCTCCACGCCGAGGCCGAAGCGATCCAGGAGCTGCGGGCGCAGCTCGCCCTCCTCGGGGTTCATCGTCCCGACGAGCAGGAAGCGCGCGTCCTGCACGACGGAGACCCCGTCGCGCTCGACGGTGACCGCCCCGGAGGCGGCGGCGTCGAGCAGCGCGTCGACGAGGTGGTCACCGAGCAGGTTGACCTCGTCGACGTAGAGCACCCCGCCGTGCGCGCGGCCCAGCAGTCCGGCCTCGACGCGGTGCTCGCCCCCGAGCGCGGCGCGCAGGTCCAGCGTGCCCACCAGCCGGTCGAGCGTCGCCCCGAGCGGCAGCTCCACGAGCGGCGCCGCGCCGTTCTCGCCGGAGCCGAGCATCGGCGCCAGCGCCCGCACGGCGGTGGACTTCGCGGTGCCCCGCTCCCCCCGCACGAGCACGCCGCCGACGACCGGGTGCACCGCGCAGACGAGCAGCGCCTCGACGAGGTCCTCCTGGCCGACCAGGGCCGACAGCGGGTACTCAGGCCGGCGGAGCATCAGGCGGTGGCGCCCTCGAGCTGATCCTCGAGCGCGAGGTAGCGCGCCTTGACGTCGGCGACGACCTCCTCGGACGGCTGTGCCCACAGGCCGCGCTGCACGGCCTCCAGCAGCTTCTCGGCGATCCCGCGCGCCGCCCACGGGTTGGCCTGGTCGAAGAACGCCGCGACGTCCTCGTCGAGCAGGTACTTCTCGGCGACCTGCTCGTACATCCAGTCCGACGCCACCCCCGTTGTCGCGTCGTAGCCGAAGAGGTAGTCGACCGTGGCGGCCAGCTCGGCGGCGCCCTTGAAGCCGTGGCGCACCATCGAGCCGATCCAGCGCGGGTTGGCCACGCGGGCGCGGAAGATGCGCCGCGTCTGCTCGCCGAGCGTGCGGACGCGGACCTTCTCGGGGTCGGCGCTGTCGCCCAGGTAGGCGGCGGGATCGCGGCCGCTCAGCGCGCGGACGGTCGCGACCATGCCGCCGTGGTACTGGTAGTAGTCGTCGGAGTCGAGGTGGTCGTGCTCGCTGGAGTCCACGTTCTTCACCGCGACATCGATCTGCGCAAAGCACGCGCGCATCGCCGGCCCGGCGGACGTGCCGTCCAGCCCGCGGCCGTAGGCGAAGCCGCCCCACGCCTCGTAGACGGCGGCCAGGTCCTTGTCCTCGCGCCAGTCGCGCGTCTCCAGCAGCTGGATGAGGCCCGCGCCGTAGGTCCCCGGCTTGGAGCCGAAGATGCGCGTGGTCGACCGGCGCCACGCCTCGGCGGCGTCGAGCTCACCGGCGAGCGCGGCCGCCTCGGCGCGGGCGTGCTTGGCGACGAAGTTCTGCTCGTCGCCCTCGTCGAGGGCGGCCACGAGCGTCACGGCGTCGTCGAGCAGGCCGATGAGGTGCGGGAAGGCGTCACGGAAGAACCCTGAGATGCGCAGCGTCACGTCGATCCGGGGACGCCCGAGCTCTTCCAGGGGCACGACCTCCAGTCCTGTGACCCGGCGCGAGGCGGGATGCCACGTCGGGCGGACGCCGAGCAGGGCCAGCACCTCGGCCGCGTCGTCGCCCTGGGTCCGCATGGCCGCGGTGCCCCAGGCGACGAGGCCGACCATCTCCGGCAGCGCGCCCGTGTCGGCCAGGTGGCGCTCGAGCACCGCGTCGGCGAGCTTGACGCCGGTCGCGAAGGACAGCTCGGAGGGCAGCGCCCGCGGGTCGACCGAGTAGAAGTTGCGCCCGGTCGGCAGGACGTCGAAGCGCCCGCGGGTCGGTGCGCCCGACGGGCCGGCGGGCACGTGGCGCCCGCGCAGTGCGCCGAGCACGTTCCCCATCTCGTCGGTGGTCTGCTGAAGCTTCGGGACGATCTGCCCGGCGGCGAAGCGCAGCGCGGAGACGACGCCGGCGTCGCCGCGGCCCAGCACCGACGCGCACAGCTCGTCGGCGCGGGCGGGGTCCCAGGCGTGCTCGGACAGCTCGGTGAGCAGCGCGTGCTGGGCCTCCTCCAGGCGGTCCAGCAGGTCGCTGCCTCGGTAGGCGGTCCCGGGGAAGCGCGCGATCAGGGCGGCGCTGCGCGCGAGATCCACCTTGACGCCCGGCGCGGCCACCAGCGCGGGCTCGTCCAGGCCGAAGGCCGCGGCGACCGCGCGCCGCAGCCCCGGGACGCTTCCGCTGCCGTGGCGCCCGATCGCCGCCACCAGGCCGCGCAAGTGCGCCCCCTCCGGCACGACCCCGAGCACGTGCAGGCCGTCCTTGATCTGCACGTCCTTGACCTCGCAGAGGTACCCGTCGAGGTGCTCGACGAGCTCGCCCGC
>JAABUS010007918.1_pt1 | contig 11901 bp, 10 predicted proteins | sample 5560161 | NCBI WGS metagenome assembly JAABUS01 (sample SAMN10711885, study PRJNA513376) | rock metagenome | isolation source: Antarctica rocks | place: Antarctica: Victoria Land, Trio Nunatak nord | collected 2016-01-04 | reverse complement strand
CATCCCCGTTCCGCCCTGGTATCTGGCTAGCCTGTTTCTCGGTTCGTACGCGTTCGGACGCACCTTTCACGATCACTTTCGAAACCTGGGCTACCAGCGCACGACCACCCCCGAAGTCAGCGAGTTTCTGCTCGCGCTTGCCTTGTGGGCCTACGCTTTCTCCTCTGCGTATACATCCACGACGCGCTCCAACGCGGCGACCGACGTGCCGCGCCGGGCGCTCGCGACACGATCGCGCTGAGAAGATTCGCAAGGGGCATGACATTCGCGCACGGCCGCGCGCGTCGGTACGTGTCTTCGTAGCCGTGCGTTCGGTGACCGCGGCTATCGATGGTGACAAAGAAGACCTGCGGGAGGCTTGAGCCCACCCGCGGGTCCCGTCATGCAGGTTCAGCGATGCAGGTCGAAGCGATCGGCTTCCATGACCTTGACCCAGGCGTCGACGAAGCCGTTCACGAACCGATCGGCCCCATCGGCGCTGGCGTACACTTCCGACAAGGCGCGTAGCTCGGAGTTCGAACCGAACACGAGGTCCGCACGCGATCCGGTCCACTTGGGCACCCCATCGACCGAGCCTTCGAACGTTTCCGAATGGCTGTCGGTCGCGGTCCACTTCACGTCCATGCCGAGCAGATTGACGAAGAAGTCGTTGGTCAAGGCACCTACCCGATCGGTCAACACGCCCTGCTTGGTTCCCTTGTGCGTGACGCCCAGCACCCGCAATCCGCCGATCAGCACCGTCATCTCGGGCGCGGTCACGTTCAGCAGATTGGCCCTGTCGATCAGCAGATATTCCGCGGGCAGCCGGCTGTCCGGGCTCTTGTAGTTGCGGAACGCGTCCGCGCGCTGTTCCATGTGGGAGAAGGATTCGACGTCCGTCATCTCCTGCGTCGCGTCCGTCCTGCCCGGCGTGAACGGTACGGACAGGTCGCGCCCCGCCGCCCGCGCCGCCATCTCGACGCCGACGCCGCCCGCCAGCACGATCAAGTCGGCGATCGACACCGTCTTCCCGCCGGACGGGCTCGTGTTGAAGTTGGGCGCGTTGAAGTCGGCCGCGATGCCTTCGAGCGCGGTCAGCACGGGACCGATCGTGGCCGGGTCGTTGCTCGGCCAGCTGCGCTGCGGTTCCAGGCGGATGCGCGCGCCGTTGGCGCCGCCCCTTTTGTCGCTGTGGCGGTACGATGACGCGGATGCCCAGGCGGTGGTGACGAGCTGCGTGACGGTGAGCCCACTGTCGGCGATCCGCGCTTTGAGCACAGCAATGTCGTTCGCATCGATCGTAACCCCGACCGGCGCGGAGACCGGATCCTGCCACAGCAGCTCCTCGGCGGGCACTTCGGGGCCGACGTAGCGCGCCTTGGGACCCATGTCGCGATGCGTCAGCTTGAACCAGGCGCGCGCGAACGTGTCGGCGAAGTCGTCGACGTCGTTCAGGAAGCGCCGCGAGATCGCCTCGTAGGCCGGGTCGACGCGCAGCGCGACGTCGGTGGTCAGCATCCGCGGCTCATGCGTCCTGGACGGATCATGCGCGTCGGGCACGCTCTGCGTCGCCGCGCCGTCCGTGGGCCGCCACTGCCACGCGTCGGCGGGGCTCTTGGTCAGTTCCCAGTCGTGCCTGAAAAGCGTTTCGAAATAGCCGTTGTCCCACTTGGTCGGCGTCGACGTCCAGGTGACCTCGAGCCCGCTCGTGATCGTGTCGCGGCCGTGACCCGCACCGAACTTGTTGCGCCAGCCCAGACCCATCTCCTCGAGCGGTGCGCCTTCGGGCTCGGGCTCGATATTGTCGTTCGGGGGGGCCGCGCCGTGCGTCTTGCCGAACGTGTGACCACCGGCGATCAGCGCGACGGTCTCCTCGTCGCCCATCGCCATGCGGCCGAACGTTTCGCGGATGTCGCGCGCGGAAGCGGCGGGATCGGGATTGGCGTTGGGGCCTTCGGGATTGACGTAGATGAGGCCCATCTGCACCGCCGCGAGCGGGCTTTCGAGATCGCGGTCGTCCTCATAGCGCTCGTCGCCCAGCCAGGTCGCCTCCGGACCCCAGTAGATGTCCTCGTCGGGCTCCCAAACGTCCTCGCGTCCGGCCGAAAAACCGAACGTCTTCAGACCCATCGTCTCGAGCGCGACGTTGCCGGTGAGCACGATGAGGTCCGCCCAGGAGATCGACTGGCCGTACTTCTGCTTGATCGGCCAGAGCAGGCGCCGCGCCTTGTCGAGATTGGCGTTGTCGGGCCAGCTGTTCAACGGCGCGAACCGCTGCTGCCCCGCGCCCGACCCGCCGCGCCCGTCCGCGACGCGGTACGTGCCCGCGCTGTGCCACGCCATGCGGATCATGAAGGGGCCGTAATTGCCGAAATCCGCGGGCCACCAGGGCTGCGATGTCGTCAGCATAGTCGCGATGTCGGCTTTCAGCGCTTGCAGGTCGAGCGCCTCGAACGCCTTCACGTAATCGAACGCATCGCCGAGCGGGTTCGCGACCGCCGGGTTCTTGGCGAGCAGCTTGAGGTTGAGCCGCTTGGGCCACCACTCCTGGTTGCGCCCGCCTTGCGTCGGATGCGAGACGCGGTCGTTCAGGACCGGGCATTTCATCCCGGCCGCGACCGCGCCATCGGTGTTCATCTCGGCTTCGACGGCGTCGTCGTGCTTTACTTTAGCCACAGGGGATCTCCTTGGATGGGTTGAACATGGGGGAAGGGGTTGGAGGCGCGCATGTGGGGCAAAGCCCGCGATACGTGACTTCGGCCTCGTCGATGACGAAACCGGCTGCGTCGGCAACGAGGCAAAGCGCGGCCCCGATCGCGCAGTCGACATCGACGACCAGCCCGCATGCGCGGCAAACGCAATGATGATGGTTGTCGTGCGTTCGCGTCTCGTAAAGCGCGGGTCCGCCGTCCACCGCGAGGCGGCGCAGCAGCCCGGCGTGCGTCATGTCCGCAAGGCAGTCATAAACGGCCTGGTGCGACACGCCGGGCAAAACCTCCGACACCGCTGCCAGCACCGCCGCCGCACTCGTGTGCGGCTCCGCATCGACCGCGTCGAGCACCGCGACGCGCTGACGCGTGACCCGCATCGCGGCCATACGTATCAAAGCTGCGGACTGCTGACCTGGCGAGTCGATCATGGCACCTTATTACCTGCTTTCTGGAATGATTCAAGAAAGGCTTCGCCGCCCGCCGCATCGAAGCGCGCATGTTGCGGGCAGCGCGGACTTGCAGCATGCACGAGCCGCACGGACATCATCGTCCGTCCGGGACCAAGACATGGCCGACGCGCAAAATCCTCTCGGACTCGACGGGTTCGAGTTCGCCGAATTCACCAGCCCCGATCCGGACGCGATGGCCGCGACGTTCGAACAGCTAGGCTTCGTCCCCGCCTCGCGCAATCCGGACAGGGACATCGTCCGCTACAAACAGGGGCGCATTAATCTGTTGCTGAACCGCGAGGCGAGCGGCCAGGCGGCGGATTTTCGCGATGGGCATGGGCCGTCCGCGTGCGGAATGGCGTTCCGCGTTGCCGACGCGGCCGACGCCCATGCGCGCGCGCTGGCGAGCGGGGCGACCCCGGTCGACGTGAGCCGCGGTTCCCTGGGCGTCGGCAGCTACGCGATCGAGGGGATCGGGGGCTCGTATCTGTACCTCGTCGACCGGCACGGCGCGCGCGGATCGCTCTACGACGACTGGACCCCGGTGCCGGGCGCGGCGGAGGCAGAGGCTGCGAACTCGGTCGGGCTCGATCTGTTGGATCACCTGACGCACAATGTGCGGCGCGGGCAGATGGCGACATGGTCGACATTCTACAACGCCATCTTCGGCTTCGAGGAGCAGAAGTATTTCGACATCAAGGGCCAGGCGACGGGTCTGTTCAGCCAGGCGATGATCGCGCCCGACAAGGCGATCCGCATCCCGCTGAACGAGTCGCAGGATGAGAACAGCCAGATCGAGGAGTATCTTCGCGAATATGGCGGCGAGGGGATACAGCATCTGGCGCTGACCACGCCTGACATCTACCGCACCGTCGAGAAGCTGCGGGCGCGCGGCGTGCGGCTGCAGGATACGATCGAGACGTATTTCGAGCTGATCGACAAACGCGTGCCCGGTCATGGCGAGGATGTCGAACGGCTGCGGAAGAACCGAATTCTGATCGACGGCGATGTCGAAAACGAAGGCATTCTCCTGCAGATCTTCACCGAAAACCTGTTCGGCCCGATCTTCTTCGAAATCATACAGCGCAAGGGCAATGAAGGCTTCGGCATCGGAAATTTTACCGCGCTGTTCGAATCGATCGAGCTCGACCAGATCCGCCGCGGAGTGATCAAGGTCGACGCATGAGCGAGCGCGGCATCATGACCGGTTTTGGCAATCACTTCGCGACCGAGGCCGTACCCGGCGCGCTTCCGGTGGGGCGCAACAGTCCGCAGCGCGTACCGTTCGGGCTGTACGCCGAGCAGCTGTCGGGAACCGCGTTTACCGCGCCCCGGCACGAGAACCGGCGCAGCTGGCTGTATCGCATGCGGCCGAGCGCGAGCCATCCGCCGTTCGTGCCTTATGCGAAGGACACGCGGCTGCGTTCCGCGCCATTCGACGAAGTGCCGCCCAGCCCCAACCGGCTGCGCTGGGACCCGCTCGACCTGCCGTCCGCACCGACCGACTTCGTAGACGGGCTCGTCACCTACGGCGGCAACGATGCGCTCGCGATCCACCTCTACGCCGCCGATACTTCGATGGAGAACCGCGTGTTCTTCTCGGCCGATGGCGAACTGCTGATCGTACCGCAGCAGGGGCGGCTTGCGATCGCGACCGAGATGGGACCGCTGGACGTATCGCCCGGTCACATCGCGCTTATACCGCGCGGCGTGCGGTTCCGCGTCGAACTGCCCGGTGGCGCGGCGCGCGGCTATGTCGCGGAGAATATGGGGCAGCCCTTCCGCCTCCCCGACCTCGGCCCGATCGGCGCCAACGGCCTGGCCAGCCCGCGCGACTTTGAAACGCCCGTCGCCGCGTTCGAGGACCGGAACGTCGCGACCGAGCTTGTACAGAAGTTCTGCGGTCGATTGTGGACGACGACGCTCGACCACTCGCCGCTCGATGTCGTCGCCTGGCACGGCAACTATGCACCCTGCACCTACGATCTGTCGCGGTTCAACGCGATCAATAGCGTCAGTTTCGATCATCCCGACCCGTCGATCTTCACGGTTTTAACCGCGCCGTCCGCCACGCCGGGCACCGCGACGTGCGATTTCGTCCTGTTCGGTCCGCGCTGGATGGTGGCGGAGGACACGTTCCGTCCGCCCTGGTTCCACCGCAACGTTATGGCCGAGTTCATGGGGCTGATTTCGGGTGCGTACGACGCGAAGGAAGGCGGGTTCGCACCCGGCGGCGCGTCGCTGCACAACGTCATGAACGGCCACGGTCCCGACCGCGCCGCGTACGAAAAGGCGATCGCGGCCGACCTCGTCCCGCACAGGATCGAGGGCGCGATGGCGTTCATGTTCGAATCGCGCGACGTCATCGTTCCGACGCGCTGGGCGGTCGAGACGCCGCTGGCGCAGCTCGACTATGACGAATGCTGGGCGGATTTTCGCAAGGCGGAGCTGCCGCGCTGAGCGACGCGGGCGGCGGCGAACGCCTGACCTCAACGCCCGCGGGCGTGACGTTGGGGCCGCTGGACATCGTCGCGGATGGCGGCGCGCGCAACTTCGTACTCGAAGTCGGCGGGCGGCGCTTCCACGGCTTCGTCGTCCGGCAAGGGACGAACGTGTTCGGGTATGTCGATCGGTGTCCGCACATGGGCATGCCCCTCGCGCGCGAGCTCGACGCGTACATGGCACCGATGCGCGACCTAGTGATGTGCGGTTGGCACGGCGCGCTGTTCCGTGTGCGCGACGGACGATGCGTGGCCGGACCGTGTATGGGTGCGCGGCTCCTGTCGTGGCCAGTCACTGTCGTCGACGGTACGATCAAAACCTCGTAAAATGTTTGCATATCAACTAGACTCAAATAAAACAGTTAAGTATAGCCTGCGTTCGTCTTTGTTGCGAACTGCCATGCCGCGAGACATGTTGCACCGGGTTCGGTGCCGGTGCGCGCCGCGCTCTTGCCAGAATCGCATATTGATGTGCATCAAGGACCCTAAGGAACTTCTCGGCTATCCCTGACGTTCTGTTCATGTCCGTTTTTGCAAAGGGGTCCAACGCTTGTCCGCCGCACTTACCGCGACGTCGCCGTCACTGCTGATCTGCTTTTCGCATTTGCGCTGGGACTTCGTTTTCCAGCGACCCCAACATCTCATGCAGCGGTTCGCGAAGAGTTCCAAGGTGGTGTATTGGGAAGAGCCTCTGGACGGTCCGGATTTCGCGGAAATCGGCCTCGAAGTGCGGTTGGATGCCAAGACCGGCGTGACGATCGTCACGCCGCAGGTGCCGCAAGGGATGGCGACCGACGCGCTCGATGAAGGTCTGCGAGCCGCGCTCAACCGATTCGTGGGCGAGCAGCGCCGGTCGACGCTTGTACGTTGGTACTACACGCCGATGATGCTGTCCTTCTCGCGTGAACTGCGCAGTGATTGCACCGTGTACGACTGCATGGACGAGCTCGCCAACTTCAAGAACGCACCGCCCGAAATGCTGGGGCTGGAAGCCGAACTGCTCGAAGTTGCGGATGTGGTGTTCACTGGCGGGTACAGCCTGTTCGAAGCCAAAAAGGACCGGCACGCCAACATCCATCCGTTTCCGTCCAGCGTCGATGCGGCGCACTTCGCGACGGCCCGCAACGGCCTGATCGAACCCGCCGACCAAGTCGGCCTGCCGCATCCGCGTTTGGGTTTCTACGGTGTCATCGACGAACGCATCGACCTGGAGCTGATCGCCGCGGTTGCCGACGCGCGTCCGGACTGGGCGATCGTGATGCTCGGGCCGGTGGTCAAGATCGACCCGTCGACGCTGCCGCGACGCGCCAACATCCATTATCCGGGCGGACGCAACTACGACGAACTTCCCGCCTATCTGAAGGGCTGGGACGTCGCGCTGATGCCGTTCGCGATCAACGACGCGACACGCTTCATCTCGCCGACCAAGACCCCCGAATATCTGGCGGGCGGCAAGCCTGTCGTATCGACGCCGATCCGCGACGTCATCCGGCACTACGGCAATCTGGACGCGGTCAAGATCGCGAGCGATCCGGCATCGTTCGTGCTGGCGTGCAACGACGCGCTTGCGCTTGTGCGGACACCCAACTGGCTGGCACCCGTCGACGTCGCGCTCGCCGCCTTGTCGTGGGACAAGACGTTCGATCGCATGAAGGCGCTGATCGACGAGTCGATCGGTACGCCTGCCGCCGCGCGCAAGGCACGCACGCCCGCCATCAGCCAGCTGTCGACGGTCAAGCATTACGACGTCGTGATCGTCGGGGCCGGGTTCGCGGGCTCGGTCATGGCCGAGCGGCTCGCCGCCGACGGAGGCAAGCGCGTGCTCGTCGTCGACAAGCGGCCGCACATCGCGGGCAACGCGTACGACAAGCTCGACGACGCGGGCATCCTGATGCATCAGTACGGGCCTCACATCTTCCACACCAACAGCACCGAGATTTCGGACTATCTGTCTCGTTTCACCGCGTGGCGACCGTACGAGCATCGCGTGATCGCGGTCATCGACGACATGCGCGTACCGATGCCGATCAACCGCACCACGCTCAACATGCTGTACGGGCTCGACCTGCGGACGGACGAAGACGCCGAAGCCTATTACCAGTCGCTGGCGGAGCCTGTCGCGGAAGTGCGCACATCGAAGGATGTCGTCATCGGCCGCGTCGGGCGCGACCTCTACGAGCGCTTCTTCGAATGCTACACGCGAAAGCAGTGGGCGATGGACCCGTCCGAGCTCGACAAATCGGTGACCTCGCGCGTGCCGATCCGCACCGACACGGACGACCGATACTTCACCGACAGTTTTCAAAATATGCCGGCGGAAGGATACACCAAGATGTTCGAGCGCATGCTCGATCATCCGCGCATCGACCTGATGCTCGGCGTCGATTTCGCGGATGTGAAGCACGGGTTCAGCTACGATCAGCTCGTCTGGACGGGGCCGATCGACGAATATTTCGGCCATTGCTACGGTCGGCTCCCGTATCGCAGCCTCGAGTTCAAGCACGAGACGCTGGACAGGCAAACGTTCCAGGAAGTCGGGACGGTCAACTATCCGGCGGAAAAATACCCGTTCACGAGGATCACCGAGTACAAGTATCTGACGGGGCAGGTCAGCGACAAGACGACGCTCACCTACGAGTATCCGCAGGCCGAGGGCGATCCCTATTATCCGATCCCGCGGCCCGAAAACGCGGCGTTGTACAAGCGGTACGAAGCGTTGGCGGATGCCAGCGACGTCACTTTCGTGGGGCGGCTCGCGACGTATCGCTACTACAATATGGACCAGGTCGTGGGCCAGGCGCTGAGTGCGTATCGCAAGATGAAGGCGGCGAACGCGCTGAGCAGCAAGATCGGCGTGATGACCAAGGTCGCTTGAACGACTATCCTCCGACTTGAAGGGCGGTGTTCTGGCAAACGCCGCCCGTTTCACGTTGGCGTCCTGCCCTTCTCCGCGGCACGCAGCAGCCGCAGCACGTTTCCGCTCCAGATCTTTTGCAGGTCGGCTTCCGAATAGCCCGCGGCGACCAGGCGTTCGGTGACCTTGGGCAGCGCGGCGACGTCCATCATGCCGATGGTCCCGCCGCCGCCGTCCCAGTCCGCGCCCAGCCCGACATGGTCGACGCCCATGACGTGCAGCGCGTGGAGCAGCGAGGCCATGAACTGTTCGAAGGTCGCGGTGGTGTAAGGTTCGGGTCCGGCATGCAGCGCACGGACTTTGCGCAGCGTTACGGCCTGCTCCGCCAGTGTCTGGAATTCGAGTCCGCCTTTGGCATCGACCAGCGCGTCGACGCGCGGCGTGCTGGGATAGGGTTCGAGGAACACGCTGTTGATCTGTATCACCCCGCCGGATTCTGCGAGCTTGCGCATCGTCGCGTCGCTGACGTTGCGGGGATGATCGAAGTTTGCGCGCGACCCCGAGTGGGAGAGGATCACGGGCGTCTTCGACAACGCGATCATCTGATCCAGCGCCGCGTCCGAACTGTGGCTGCCGTCGACGATCATGCCCAGCCGGTTCATCTGGGCCACCCACTGCTTGCCCAGCGGGCTGAGGCCGTTCCAGCGGGGGGTGTCGGTCGTGCTGTCGGCGAACTGATTGTTCTTGGAATGCACAGGTCCCGCCATGCGGACACCGAGATCGTAGAAGCGCTGGAGGTTGGCGAGGTCGAGTCCGAGCGGATAGCTGTTCTCGATGCTCTGAAACGCGATGCGCTTGCCTGCACGGTCGATCCTGGCAGCGTCGTCGGCACGGGTCGCAGGCAAGATGCGGCGAGAGTTTGTTGCAAGTGTTACACGTATGGCCTCCGCACGGCGCAGCGCACCGGCCAGCGCGGCGGCGTAGCCTTCGGGCGTGAGCGGGCCTTGCCGCGTGTAGATGACGAAGAAGCCGCCATCGAGCCCGGCGTCCATGCGCGGCAAGTCGACCTGGCTGCGATCGTCGTCGAAGCTGTGACGGACAGCGAAGTTCCAGCCGGGGCGTTCGAAGTGGACGGGCGTGTCGAGGTGGGTGTCGAGCGTGAGCAGGCGGGCGTGGACCTGCGCGGGCGTCGCCGCGCGGGTGGCGGGCTGGCGTTGGGCGGGCTGGCGTTGGGCGGGCTGGCCAGGTGCGGCGTTGGCGCAGGCGGCGCACAGGGCCGCGGCGAGCGCCGCCTTGAGTGATGCGGACACCGCCGTCCGATCGCGATTCAGAAGGTCGCGCGCCGAAACCGATAGGCGCGCGAACAAAGGCTTTTGCGACGCGAAGTTGATGAAGTTTACACTGCTGCGCGCGTTTTCACCAGCCTCGCCGACGGCGCGCGGGTAGGCAGGGAGGCGAGCGCAAGTCATGTCTGAGAGGCTACACAGGCCAGGCGCGAGTAGGAAAGCGCTTTCTTCCGGACGTCCGCTATAGCGTCGTCAGCCAATCGCTTTGGGCTGCCCGTCCTCGTCCAGCGCGACATAGGTGTAGATGCCTTCGGTCACTTTCTCCGCCGTTGCGCCGCCGCCCCGGGTGCGCGCCCATGTCTCGATCCTGACCGCGATCGAATGCTCGCCGGTGTGATCAAGCGTCGAAAAGCAGCTGACTTCGTCACCGACGGTGATGGGTCGCAGGAACTTCATCGCCTCCACCGCGACCGTCGCGACGCGCCCGCCCGCGACTTCGGCGGCGAGGATCGCGCCGGCCAGGTCCATCTGCGACAATGTCCACCCGCCGAAGATCGCCCCCGACGGATTGGCGTCGCGCGGCATGGCGATCGTGCGAAGGTGCGGGCCGTCGGTCGGCGTGGGCATGGTGTCGGGCATGCGGAGCGATACTGACGGAGCGGCTCGGGGTTCCGTGCGGAGGCCGGTCAGACGCATTCTGACGCTGGTTTTTGACGCTCCGCTAATCACATAGAAGCGTTAGTGGAAAGCCGGTGTCATAATCGACCCCGGTTGTGACTTTCTCAGTTATTTGTCGGCATCACTCCCACGGCCGGAGAATGGGCCGTCGAGCTGTCAGCCGGGGCCTCCGTTCGATCCACCATCCCATAGTCGCGAAGAACGTCGGCGACACGCAAGCGATAGTCGGTGAACACACCGGCGCGACCGCGAGCCTGGGTTGCGCGATGGGCGGCCGTGTTGCGCCAGTGCCGGACGGCATCCTCGTCGCGGAAGTAGGACAGCGACAGCATACGCTCAGGATTGGCAAGGCTTTGAAAGCGCTCAACGGACAAAAAGCCGTCAACGGTTTCAAGCTCCTTCCGCAACGCCGCCGCCAAATCCAGATACTGCTGCTTGCGGCCCGGAGCCGGTTCGACCTCGAAGATCACGGCGATCATGGCTGCACCGACGCATGGGGCGCGGATGTCAGCCGAAGAAACATGCGATCCTCCTTCAGGATGAACCGCTCGCGCTTGGCGAACTCATAGTTCTCACGGCCAAGGGGATCGTCGCGCAATCGCGCTCGATACTGCTCATAGGCGGCAAGGCTGTCGATGTTGTACAAACCATAAGCCGTTGTTGCCGATCCTTCATGCGGCGCGAAATACCCGACTAGGTCGGCTCCGCAACGCGGGATCGCCTGCCCCCAATTGCGAGCGTACTGCTCGAACGCGTCGACCCTGAACGGGTCAATCTCGTAGCGGATGAAGCACGTCACCATTGAAGTTTCTCCTGTTCGTCTCCGCTGCGACTTAGCCGGGCGGAACGGGCCGATGTTTCGGCCGCCGTCGAAGCATCTCGGGCGCGGTCGTGCTAGAATCAGCAGCTGCTGGCCGCCTGGAACCGCTAAAATGCTCACTACGTCAGGACTCGCCGAAACCGCCGCCTTGGTCGGCGACCCTGCACGAGCCAACATGCTTATGGCGCTGATGGACGGACGCGCGTTGACCGCGACCGAACTGGCAGGAGCGGGAGGCGTTACGCCGCAGACGGCGAGCACCCATCTCGCCCGCATGACGCAAGCCGGCCTGCTGACCGTCGAGCGTCAAGGTCGTCATCGCTATCATCGGCTCGCCTCGATTACGATTGCACGGATGCTTGAAGGCATCATGGCTGTGGCCGCGACGCCGCCCTGCTCCCCCGGTCGCGGGCCCCGGACCGGCCCCAAAGATCAAGCGATGCGTCGCGCCCGCACCTGCTATGACCACCTCGCTGGGCAGATCGCCGTAGCAATGGCCGATCGAATGGTGGAGCGCGACCATGTCGAGCTGTCGCCCGATGGTGGTGTCCTGACCAAAAAGGGGGCGGCGTTCCTTAACAGCATCGGGGTCGATCTGAACAGCGCCGCGATTCGCACGAAGC
>JAABUS010007917.1_pt1 | contig 11901 bp, 9 predicted proteins | sample 5560161 | NCBI WGS metagenome assembly JAABUS01 (sample SAMN10711885, study PRJNA513376) | rock metagenome | isolation source: Antarctica rocks | place: Antarctica: Victoria Land, Trio Nunatak nord | collected 2016-01-04 | reverse complement strand
GTCAGGCTGGAACCCACCTGCGACCGCACCTGGCTGATGTCGGTCACCGTGGCCGAAGTCCCGAGTCGGGCCCGCAGCGCGCCGGCAACCGAAGCCTGCCCGGCGCCGCCGGTGTCCACCAGGAACGCACCGACCGCATCGGAGCCGGTCGCCTTCGCCACGTAGTCGGCGTTCGCCACGAAGAAGCTGTCCTTGGGCGCCGTGGGGAACTCTGTGACGATGCCGGCGTAGTGGAAGGGGACGGTTTGCAGCTTCTTGGTCTTGCTGTCCTGCAGCCGCAGGTTGATCAGGTCCCCGGGGGCCAGCTGGAAATCCTTGACCGTCTCGTCGCTGACCAGAATCGAATCTGGTTGGGACTGCAAACGGCCCATCATTTCTCGTGCGGTACCGCCGATGAAATACGCGTCCTGCAGTGCGGTGGCGCTGGTGATGTTTCCGGGATGCACCCCGTACAAGTCCTGCAGATCCGCGCCCACGTAGGCGAACCGGTGCTGCAACGGTTCGACATGACGCACCCCGGCGACCTGGGTCAGCGCCGCGCCGGCTGCGGGTCCGACGTTCGTACCCGGAGCTTCGGTGACGGCAACATCGGCGCCGTTGGTCAGTAGCGCATCGGCCTCGGCCTGTTGCCGATAGGTGGCGTTGAATGTCGCGGTCGATGCCGCGAAAGAGACTGCGAGGGCAAGCAGCACGATGGCTCTGGCCAGCGGCCGACGCTGCCGTGACATGCCGGCGGCGCCCACCGACGACAGCCGGCCGGTGATCGGGCGGATCAGCCGGGCCAGCGGCGCACGACCGTGAGCCAGGCCCAGGATCGTCAGCCGCCACAACAACATCGACGTTCCCGACCACAGCAGGACCGGACCCAGGAACGCCCAGTAGGACACCGAAATGCTGGCGACTCCCTCCGGCGCCAGCACCAACGAGTAGTTGTTGCCGGACGAAGCCCGGAACACCAGCAACGAGCCGGCGATCAGGATCAGATCCACCCCGAACTTGGCCCACCACGGCGAACCGGGCCGACCAACGGCATGACGGGTCTGCGCCACCGTCCGGCCCCGCAGGTCGGCCAGCGCGGGGATCAACACCGTCATCGCGGCGATGGCCAGTCCGCAGGCGAATGCCACGGCCGCCCACGCCGTTGTGGGAGCGCCGGTGGAGCCGACCCGCAGTGAACCGAACGCCCAGCGGCCGGCCAACAGCGCTCCGGCCAACCCGACGACGCCTCCGACCACGCCGATCACCATGGCTTCCACCATCGCCAGCCGGGCGATGGCGGCCGGCCGCAATCCCCTGGTCCGCAACAGTGCCTGCTCCGATCGCCGACGCTGTGCGCCGGCACCGACCAGGGTGGCGGTGAGCAGCGCCGCCAGGATCACGCCCGGCAACCCGAGGAACAGGAAGAGCAACTGTGCGTACAAGGCGTCGCTGCGGGCGGCGTCCAGAGCCGCGCCGGCGTTGTTGCCGACCTGTCCCGCACCGGCGAGTGTGGCCTCCAGGTTGTGCGCGGCCGACACCACCGCGGTGTAGGCCGCGGCCGGATCTTGAGCAGCAGGAGTGGCGAGCGCGACGTGAATCTGGGTGGTCACGCCGGTGGTTCCGTTCGCCGAGCCATTGCCGATCAGTGAGGTCAACACGTCCTGCGGCAACAGCACCACGTTGTCCGGCGGTGCGGACGGCTGAGACTGCGGCGGCGCGCCGACCCGCTGGAACAGCGAGTTCGCCTGCGGTAGGTCGATCACCCCGGCAACGGTGACGGTCACCGTTTTCCCGCCGGGCAGGCCGATGCGGATGACGTCACCCGGTCGCGCATGCAGGTTGGCTGCCGTCTGCTGCGCGATGAGCACCCCTGCGGACGAGCCGGTGAGCTGGCGGATCTCACCGGGAAAGACGGACCGGTAATTCGGTCCGATGCCCAGAACCATTCCGGGACCGGTGGTTTGGGTGCTGCCGCCGACGGTGGCCTCGAACCCGAGGGTGCGCGTACTGCTCACCCGCTCGACGGACTGCACCTGTCCGGCCGACCTGACAACTTTCTCGACGGTCGACGGATCGGCGCCGGGTTCCACCTGGACCTGCCAATCGACAGCCACAGAGTTCAACGCTCGTGCCGTCATGGTGGCCTTGGACGCCGTCAGGAAGGTGCCGAGCGCGGCGATCAGCGCAACCGCGAGTGCGACGCCGATGGCGGTGGCGGTCAGTCGCCCGAGTCGGCGGCTGAGGAGCCCGGCCAGCCAGGTGAGGGTCACCATTGCAGATCCATGGTTTCCAGCCGTCCCTCGTGCATCGTCCAGTGGGTTGTCAATCGTCGTGAGACGGCAGTGTCATGGGTGGACACCACCAGTGCGGCGCCGAGCCGGGAAGCGGTGTCCAGCAACACGTCGATGACGCGTTGCCCGCTGTCGTGATCGAGCTGTCCGGTGGGCTCATCCGCCAGGATCAGCAGCGGCCGTTGGGCCAGCACCCGGGCGACGGCTACCCGTTGGGCCTGCCCACCGGACAACTCCTCGGGTAGCTTCTGCGCGAGATCGGCCACCCCGACAGCCTCCAGTGCCTGCTCGAGCCGGGCGCCGACCGATTCCCTTCCGGACCCGGCCAGCACCATCGGAAGGCCGACGTTCTCCGTGACGTCCAGCGCCGGCACCAGGCTCGGGCTCTGGAAGATGATGCCGATCTCCTCGGCGCGTTGGTAGAAGTCGCTGCTCATGCCGGGCCAGCTGACCTCGCCGCTGGTCGGGATCTCCAGACCTGCCATCACGTGCAACAGCGTGGACTTGCCTGATCCGGACGGGCCGGCGATGGCGATGCGAGCACCGGCCGGCACTTCGCAACTGGTGCCGTGCACGGCGACCACGGCGTTCGTCCCGCTTCCGAAGGTCCGCGACACGTCCGTGCAGCGGACCAGGACCTGGTCGTCGTTCATGCGGCCACTTCCCCGTCCAGCAGCGAAACGACGCGGTCGGCGATGGCCACCACCGCGGCGCTGTGCGTGACGATGAGCAGCGCGGCGCCGCGCCCCGCGCGCTCTCGCAGCAGGGCCAGTATCTGTTGTTCGGCCTGGCCGTCCAGCTCGCCGGTCGGTTCGTCGGCCAGCACGATGTCCGGACTGTTGCACAGCGCGACCGCCAGCCCGGCCCTTGCCAGTTCTCCACCGGACAGCTGCGCGGGAAGCGCCCGCCGCCGGTTGCCGAGGCCGACCTGCTCCAGCAGTTCGTCGGGGCTCAACGCGCCCGTGGATCGCCGATCGGCCCGCTGCGCCAGTCGGACGTTCGACCGCACGTCCAAGTGCGGCAACAGGTTGCGCGACTGCAGCAGCACGCCGATGCGTCGAGCCCTTACCCGGGCCCGCTCCGCCTCCGGTCGGTGGCTGAGCTGCTCGCCGCCGACGGTGACCATCCCGCCGGCCGGTTCGTCCAGGCCGGCCAGGCAGCCCAGCAGGGTGGACTTCCCGGATCCGGACGGCCCCACCACCGCGACCGTCTCGCCACGCTGGACAGCGAGTGACACCCCGCGCAGGGCAAGGGTTTCCTCGGCTCCGGTACGGAAGAACCGGTACAGTCCGTCGGCTCGGATCGCCGTGTTCATCGGAGCCACTTCACCGAGTCGGAGACGTTGCGCCACGGGTCGACGTTGTCGGCATTGGTGGGGCCGGACAGAGTCAGATCAACGCGGGTCCGGCCGCGCGTGAAGATGTACCGTTCGAAGGCATCACGGACCACCTTGCCGGTGACCTCGTCGGGCGCCGAATCACCTTGGTAGGTCACGAGAATGGCCGTTTGCCCAGCCCGAGACACGGTGCTGATTGTGCCCATGGTGAACTTCGACACCTGTGACGAGAGTGCCGCGACGTCCTTGGCCTGGACGGAAGCGGGCGTCGGCGTCGACGGCGCGTCGGTCACCGATACCTCGACCCGATTGAGTTTGTCGGAGAAGCTGGTGGTGCGGCCCTTGGCCACCCGAGCCCATCCCTCAGGGATCTTGACCGACACCAACCCGCCGGCCGGCGTGAAGGGCACGTATGCCTGGTTGTCGGGGATGTCGCCCGGCGGGTTCGACTCGGTGGCCACCGGCCCGGACGGAGACGTCGGCTTCGGTTGTGTGGTCGACCCGGCCGTCGAGGTGTCGGCAGACGGCGCCGTCGACATGGCAACGGACGAGGACGACGACCGCACGGTCGAACCGGGTGAGGGCGCCGACGACGCAGATCTGCCGGGCGCATTCTTTCTGGATGACCCACCGGCCGGCGACGAGGTGGATCCCATGGTCGGGCCGGCTTTCGCTGTCACCGTTCCGGAATCGACTGCAGAGTTGGTCGACCCCGATCCAGCAGGCGGATTTGGGGTTGCGGGCGTTCCAGAGCACCCAGCCAGCGCTACGGTGACCGCGGCCGCTGCCGCGGCGACGATAGCTCTCTTGGGTATGTCCATGACGCCTCCAACGTGAGTGATGTCCTACGTCATCGACGCTAGGGACGGACCGGCAACGGCTCCGCCAACTTCCGGCAAGAGGAGGGCAAGAATTCCAGGAGACCGCCCGGGTCACCGGCACCGGGTCAGCGGCGAAGTCATGATGGGCTGATGCGCCGTCGCGTGGTTCGAACCGCCCTGATCGTCGTGACGTTGGCGCTGCTCATCTTCGCGATACCGCTGGCGGTTGCCGCAAGGTTCTGGTTCTTCGGCGACGAACGGGGCGAACTGGAACGCGAGGCGCTGGCTGCGGCCGTGAGGGTCGGTCCGCAGTTCGCCCGCGGCGACCCGGTTGAGCTTCCTGTTACCGAGTCCGACAGCAGTGTCGGCGTGTACGACGTGCACGCCCGATTGCAGTCCGGCCGGGGCCCTGCCGATCCGGAACGCCTCGTCGCCGACGCCACGACCGGTGGATCGGTGGTCGACGGCCAGCAGGGCGGTCAACTGATCGTCGCTGTTCCCGTCACGTCGGCCGAAACGGTGGTCGCCGTGATTCGGGCGTCCGTGCCGGTCGGCGTCGTCTGGAGACGCATCGCGCTGACCTGGCTCGCCGAAACGGGACTGGCCTGCGGCGCTCTGCTGGTGGCCTTGCTGGTGGCACGGCGACAGGCGAGAACGCTCAGCGCTCCGCTGGAGTCCCTGTCCGCCACCTCCAAACGCATCGCCGACGGCGACATGAGCGCCCGCGCGGGAACCAGCGTCATCCCGGAGATCTCCCGGGTTGCCCAGACACACAACGCAATGGTCGAGAGACTCACCTTCCTGGTGGCCAGTGGGCTGCACTTCACCGCCGACGCCTCACACCAACTGCGGACCCCGCTGACCGGACTTCAATTGGGTCTGGAGGCAGCCCTGGACGATCAGGACGCCGATGTCGCCCAGCACAGATCCATGCTGATCAAGAGCAAGGAGTTGGTCGAGGACCTGCACCGGCGCCTGGATGATGTGCTGCGTCTGGCACAAGCAGGTCGCGGCGAGTGGCCGATCGCCGTGGAGCGTGCCTGCTGCGATGTGGTCGACGATCTCGAACGACGATGGCACTCCCGATTCGCCGAGCAGGGGCGCCGGATCAGCGTCCGGACCGAGCAGAACGCCGAACGCCGCGCAGTGCCGGCAAGTCTGATCGGCCAGGTGCTGGATGTGCTGGCGGACAATGCCTTTCGGCACGGTCGAGGCGCGCTGACAGTGACCGTCCGGGAGATCGGCGATGCGTTGGCCATCGATGTCACCGACGAGGGCCGCCTCACCCTCGACCGGGAAACGCTCTTCGAGCGTGGAGCCTCCACCGGCGGCGGATCCGGTATCGGACTCTCACTGGCGCGCCAGCTGATGCAGGCGGTCGGCGGGAGGCTGGTGCTCGCCGCCCGGTCACCCACGACGTTCACCCTGCTGATGACACCGCGGGAGCACCCCGGTCCGGTGCCCTGACGGCTCAGCATCCGGTCGGTCCCGTCAGCGAGTCATCCGACGACTGCGCCGGTTGCCAGCAGTCCCTGGCGCCGGTCAGGCGCCCCCGGCGGTGACGACCGCGTCGGTGATGAACCCGGCGAGCAGGCCGAGCAACAATCCACAGCCGACCAGATCCACCCGCTTGGCGCGGGCCGCGACGCCGAGCAATTGAGCAATGACGAAGACGATGGAACCGGCGGCAACGGTCAGGAAGGCGACGCTCAACGGCTCGGAGGTGAAGCTGTAACCGACGGCCGTGCCGATGAACGTCGGGGCGCCGCCGATGGCGGCCATCGCGAGCAGGAATCCCCAGCTCGGCCGGCTGTCGACACCGTGAAGGTCCTTGTCGGCTGCCAACGGCGCGACGATCCCGAAGCCTTCGGTGGCGTTGTGCAGCGCGAAGCCGATGACCAGCACGGTGGCCAGCGCTATCGCGCCGCTGACGGCTGCCTGGCCGATGGCCAGTCCCTCGGCGAAATTGTGCAGGCCGATACCCACTGCGATCATCATCGACAGCCGGTGCGCCGGGGACAGAGTCGCGGATCGGTGGGCCAGTTCGCCGGCGGCCATCGCTCCCGGTCCTGCCGTGCGGGGCGCGCGGTGCATCGAATACCGGTCGTATGCAACCAGTCCGAGCAGGCCTATCGTCAGTCCGCCGGCGAACAGCAGGCCGTATCCGAAGACCGGTGCGAGCGTGCCGTCACCGTCGTGCACTGCGCCCAGGGCAGCGTCGATCGGTTCCCATGCGGCTGCCAGCATGTCCCAGAACAGGAACAGCAACACCCCGACCGCGGTCGCATTGAGGAACACCCGCAGGCCGGGTGCCGGGCGACGCATCCGCCCGACCGGAATCCCGATCAGGATGGTCGCGCCGGCTATCAGGCCGAGCAGCAGAGTCGTAGACATCGTCATCGGCACATCATTGCACGCTAGGTTAGCCAACCCTAATGACCCCCCCACGGAGTATGTCTCGTCGCAGCGGATGGGAGGCGTATGCCGACCGTCCTCGAGATACAACTACAGAACCGGTAGTAGGATCGGGCAGGTGCATCTGGTCAACGCCCGAACGGGTGGACAGCAGGGCCTCCTCCCCCGCGGCGGACCGCGGCCGGCGCGGCCGTCCAGGCCCAGGACGGCCGCGTTCGTCCTGCTGGCGGTCTTACTCACCGGCTGCACTGCGTCGGCCACGTCGACACCGCCCAACGTGGTCCGGTCCAGCGCCGGCGCCGCACCAACCACCAGCTCCGGAACTTCCGGACAGCCGTCACGGCCGGGCGACCCGGTCATCCGCGGGCCGGTGACCGGGCCCGAGTCGATGCCACCGCGGGCGCCGGCGCGGCGACCAGCCCGGAGCGGCACTGCTCCCGGCACGAAGGCCGGCCCCTCGCCGCTCAACATCTACCTGCATGCCGGCCCGAACATGTTGTCCGAGCAGGTGAAGCACTTTCCCGCCTATGCCTACGTTCCGCACAACAAGTCCGGCGACGTCTGGGTTATCGATCAGCGCAGTCACCGCGTCGTCCGCAAGTGCTCCGTCGGCACGGAGTTACAGCACGTCGTCCCGTCATTTGACCTGCGCACCCTGTACGCGACCAGCGACCAGGGCAACAGGGTCCTGCTCATCGACCCCGCGACCGGGAAGTGCGGTCGGACGATCCCCGTACTCGACCCGTACAACATGTACTTCACCCCCGACGGCCGCTCGGCGATCTCGGTCGCCGAGGCGCGGCGCGAGCTGGTGTGGTACACCCCGACGACTTTCAGGAAGACGGACAGCACCGCCCTTCCCGGATGTGCCGGAGTCGACCACGCCGACTTCAGCGCCGACGGCAGAACGGCGGTCTTCACCTGCGAGTTCGCCGGCCGGGTGGCGGTGGTGGACGTGCGAAGTCATCGGCTCCTGCGGATGGTGGACATGCCCGTCAGGAACCTGATGATGGGGCCGCAGGACATCAAGCTGGCGCCCGACGCGCACTTGTTTTACATCGCCGACTCCGAGGCGAACGGCGTCTGGGTACTCAACGGCGCGGCCACCAGCGTGGTGCGCTTCATCCCAACCGGTCGCGGCGCACATGGGCTGTACCTGAGCCGCGACTCCCGCCGGCTGTTCGTCACCAACCGGTTGGAGGGCAGCATCAGCGTGCTGGACGCCGCCAACGGCACCGTTGAGACGAAGTGGCGGATACCTGGCGGCGGAAGCCCGGACATGGGCAACGTCAGTGCGGACGGCAGTCAGCTGTGGGTGTCCGGCCGTTACCACAAGGTGGTGTACGTGCTGTCCACCAGCAACGGCCGGCTGCTGGCCAAGATCCCCGTCGGGGACGGCCCGCATGGGATGGCATTGATGCCGATTCCCGGGCGATACAGCTTGGGGCATACCGGAATCACTCGCTGAGCAACTGCCTAGCCGGCTAGCAGCCGGCTGACCGTGACCGGATGCAGGCCGCGCGCCGCGAGGTCGTCCATGATGCCCGGCAACGCCTCGACGGTGCCGCGATGTCCCAGATGCAGACTGACGATGGACCCCGCCGCGGCTGCTCGAAGATTGGTCCGGACCACCGCCGGCCCGGGATCGGTCCAGTCCATCGAGTCCAGGTCGTAGGACAGGCAGGTCCGGTAACCGGCCGCGCCGGCCACGGTGCGCATCCGTTCGGTGGCGTTCTGCGACTGCGACTGCCGGAAGTAGGCGCCGGGCACACCCGCGTGCCGCAACAGGGCGTCGCGGCAGCGGACCACCTCCTGCCGCATCTGCTCCTCGGGCAAGGCATTGATGTCCAGGTGCGACCAGGTGTGGTTCCCCAGCTCGTGGGCGCCGGCCAGGATAGTCCTGGCAATGCCGGGATTGAGGTCCAGCCAGGTTCCGACCGCCATCACGGTGATCCGAGCTCGCTTCGCGGCGGCGATCCGCAGGATCTGCCGGGCCATGTCGATGTCCCCGGCGCCGTGGAAGGTCAGTGCCACCATCGAACCGTGGGACGGGCCGCGGTCGACCTGGGTAGCCGGTCCGAACGGGCGGACGGCCGCAGTCGGCCGGGGCGGCGCCGTCGTTCGGGGCGGGGCGGGCGTTCGGGTTGCCGCGATCGGCGGAGGGCCAGGTGAGGACACCGCTGGCCGAGCCGGTGCGGTGCCGACCGCGCCCGTGGGGCTCGGTCCGCGCGCCGGGTTCGACGGAACTGCGTTCGTCGGCTGCTCACTGTTTGCGGACAGACCTGCCGACGTCCGGATCGCCGATGTTCGGATCGCCGGCGATGTGGGGGCGCCGGCTGACGAATCCGGCCTTCTGGTACATCCCGCGATGGCCGCCGCCGCCGCCGCCAGCGCAGCTCCCAATACCGCGCGGCGCGGGATCGCGATTCGCATCCCGTCAGCCTACTACTGGGCGGATAGTAGATGCGGGCAGACCGCAGTGAGCTTGTCCCCTCGCAGTCAGTGCCGACCAAGGCTGGCGAGATTGACCTCAAGAACCCAGTCCGGGATAGTCCGCGGGCGGCAGGCACCGGGGTCAAGCTCAGACAGCTATCGACTTAGATCGAGGGCAGAAACTTCGGGGCTGATGGTCGCTGGTGGGGTTCAACTGTTGATGATGGCGGCGAGCTGTTCGCTGGTCGGAGGCGAGCCGGGAAGCCGGTGCGGGTCTCCGGCGCGGATACCCGCGAGCACGACGGCCAGGGCCCGGCGCCACAGACCAGGGTCGACGTTTCTGGCGGCCTGGATGATGGACCCGACCATGATCGGGACCAGGGCGAGGTCCTGTTCGACGACGTCAGGACGCAGTACTCCGGCCGCGTGCCCGCGTTCGACCAGTTTGGTGACAACGGGAGCGATGTGGGCCCGGGAATAGTGGGCCAGCTCGTGTCCGTAAGGGCTGCCGACGCTCACTTCCCGCAGCCCGCGGCTCTCAGCCTGCATCGTCAGAATCGCCGTCAGGAACTCGACGATCGCCTGCCACGGGTCGTGCACGAGCAGAGCCTGCTGGGCCTTGGCCACCACCCGTTCGACCTGGTCGGTGAACAACGCTGTGACAAGTGCGGATTTGTCGGGGAACCGGCGGTAGACAGTGCCGATCGCGACGCCGGCCGCGCGAGCGATCTGGTCATGGCCGACGCCCAGCCCGCGTTCAGCGATCAACCGGTCGGCCGCCACCAGGATTTTCCGACGGTTCTCCTCGGCATCCCGCCGTAGCCTGCGATGCGGTTCGGGCTTTCCACGAGGCACGTGGTGACCCTACGTCGCGACCTCTGGCGGTTCCGCCGGCCGTCGCAGGGACGCCGGCCGCTCACGACGCACCACCGGGCAGATTGCCACCGGCGAACCTCTCACGAAGCGAAGTCCAGCGCAGATCCGGATAGCGGAGGTTGTCCAACGGACTGAGCCGGGCTTGACCGCTGAACATGTCACGCATGTAGGCCATGCCCTGCCATGCAGGAAATACGGCTGAGGGTTGGGGTGCCGCAAGCCGGGCCACGCGGCTCAAGGCGGCCAGGGCGGCGACGTTTCCCATCCATAGCGCGCGGTAGTGGTGGCAGGAGAGCTCGGTCATGATCTCGCTGATGTCGCGGACGCTGAGGGTGTCCCCGGCGATCCGCAGGCGGCGTGGCGTCGTGGCGTCAAGGGCGGCGGCCGCGGTGTAGGCCGCGGTGTCGTCCCTGGTGGTGAAGTCCAGGGGCTGGTCGGCGCTGCCCCAGTACAGGACGCCGCGTATCCGGGGCTGGATGATCGGCATCTCCGCGCCGAGCATGTCCATGAAGGCGCCGTTCATGACCGAGGTGACAGTGATGGGTGCTCGGTCCGCACGTCCCATGAACTCGCGTCGCAGGTCGAAGTTGCGGTTGTGACCTGGCTCGGTCTTGGTGTAGTCGGAGCAGAAGTCGGAGGACAGGAACCGCGGTACTCGGGCCATAACAGCCGCATCGATCAGCACTGATTGCCGATCCAGGACCACCTCACGAAGTCCACTCAGCGCCGAGACGACACAGTCCGCGCCGTCACAGGCGGCCGCAATTGCCGTGACGCTGGACACTTCGGCGCGCACGCTGGTGGCTCCCAACGCTTCGACGCGCTCCCGGTCTTCGGTCGGCGCATCCGCCCGCTGCAACGCGCGGACGGATGCGCCGCGCTCGACCAGCTGCTCAACGATGCGGGCTCCGAGGTCTCCGGCGGCGCCCGCAACCACGATCGTGTGGTTGCGCTGCGCCGGCTGCTCGGTGGCTGCACTCATGTGATGTCTCCTCGGGGACGTGCCGGGTGCATTCGGACGGTGACCTCGCGCACGGAAGTGCGCGGCTTCAGATCACCGAGTTCAGGGGATATACCAGGCGCGGATCTACATGGCGCCCAGGGCGCGTCGAGCGACGTCGGCGAAGGTCTCGGCCTCGATGCCGGGGTAGCGGAAGTTCTGTGGATCCGACACCCTGGTCTGTCCGGTGGTCATGTACAGCAGATACGCCGCGTAGGTCTGGCCCATCTCGTCACCGCGGCCACGGGCGTCGGCCAGCGTGGCACGCAGATCGTCGACGCCGCCGTGGCTGTGCCGGGTGTAGTGCTGACCGGTGATTCGTTCGACCACATCCGTCATGCTGTTCGCGCTGACGCGGTCACCGACGATCGGAAAGGGACCGCTGATGAGGTCGTGATCGATGGCGGCCCGTGCGGTGAACCGAGCGGTGTCCTCGACGGTGGTGGCTTCGAAGATCTCGTCGCCGGTGCCCCAGAAGCTCGCGGTCCTGGCCGTGTGGTCGAACCCCATGTCGACCATGCCGTCCAGGAATGCACCAGGGAGAACGTGCACGTGTTCCATCCCGAGTGAGGCAATCGCCTGGTCGGCTTCGCGCCGCCGGTCGAATGCCGGGTGCTCGCCGGGCGTCGCGGCGAACAGGTTGAGCGCGAAGTCCGAGGGGATGATCCGCCAGGCACCCTGATCGCGGGCAGCGCGGGCGAGAGCCAGCTGACCGTCGACGATGACGTCGCGACCGCCCTGTACCGCCGA
>JAABUS010007916.1_pt1 | contig 11903 bp, 9 predicted proteins | sample 5560161 | NCBI WGS metagenome assembly JAABUS01 (sample SAMN10711885, study PRJNA513376) | rock metagenome | isolation source: Antarctica rocks | place: Antarctica: Victoria Land, Trio Nunatak nord | collected 2016-01-04 | reverse complement strand
GGAATTCAATTGCCGGTTTGGTGATCCCGAGACACAGGCGATTCTGCCGCGGCTTCGCTCGGATTTGACCGAGTTGCTTTTTGCGACTGTGGAAGGTCGGCTTGCCGGGGTTCCGATCGAATGGGACCCGCGTACAGCTGTGACGATAGTAATGGCATCGGGCGGGTATCCCGGGAATTACGACACTGGCGAGGTCATAAGCGGGGTCGATACATGTTCGTCACTAGACGGTTTGCACGTTTTTCACGCCGGCACGAAACGCGTCAATGGCAATGTCGTGACGGCGGGCGGACGCGTACTGGCGATTACTGCACTCGGCGACAATATCGGTCAGGCACGGGAGCGAGCGTACGAGGCAGTGTCGCGCGTTCATTTCGAGGGCTGCCATTACCGCCGCGATATTGCCCTTCCCATCGTTGCGGCTAACGTCGCCGTCCAGTGATGCTGCGCCTCCTGCTCGTCTGCCTTTGCTTCTGCCTCGCGACCGACTTGCGGGCGCAATCTCCGACGCGCCCGAGCGGGAGCCCCACTCCAGCGCCAGCACCCTCAGCCGCGCCCCCGGCGCCTTCTCCGCCCCCGACCCCCTCCGTCGATTCGCTCATCAACTCGATGGCGCCGGCAGATTTGCAGCAGGCGGTTCTACTGTTGAAGAGCAATTACATCAACCCTGAGGCTCTGAACGAGGCCGAGTTGAACCGCGCGATGCTGACCGGACTGCTGACGCGTCTCAGCGGAGGCGCAGCGCTGCTGCCGGACCGTGCGCCGGAAAATTCCGAGGCCACCCACCCGTTCCACGGGGAGTTGCTTGATGGCCACATCGGATACCTGCGCCTGGGCGCGCTAACCAATCCGAACTTGCAGGCGATGGACGCAAAGCTGCAAGAGTTCAGTAGCAAGAAAGCTGATGCGGTTGCGCTCGATTTACGCGCGAGCCCCGCCACGAACGATTTCGAAGTCGCGGCAGAGTTCGCGAAGCGTTTTTGTCCAAAAGGCAAGTTGCTCTTCTCGTTGCGCAAGACCGCGGGAAAGCAGGAGCGCACCTTTGGCTCCGATCGCGATCCCGCATTCCAGGGATTAGTGATCGTGCTCGCTGATGGTGATACCGCAGGTCCCGCCGAGGCAATCGCGGGCGTGCTGCGCCTTTACAACAAAGCTTTAATCATCGGCCAACCGACCGCTGGGCGGGCCGTGGAGTTTTCCGACCTGCCGCTAAACGGCGGAAGAGTGCTGCGCGTCGCAGTCGCCGAAGCGGTGTTGCCAGAGGATCGGCCGCTGTTCCCGGGAGGATTGAAGCCCGACGTGCCGGTAGAGATGTCCCCAGGCGAAAAGCGCGCCGTGTTTCAGCAAAGCCTACAGGGTGGCATGGGCCCATTCGTCTTCGAGAGTGAACGGCCGCACCTCAACGAGGCAGCTTTGCTCGCGGGGCGGAATCCTGAACTCGAAGCGCTCGAAACAGCTCAACGTCGCGCGCGCGCGGCCGAGAAACCGCAGGCGCGTGATGCAGTTCTGCAGCGTGCGCTGGATGTGGTCACGTCACTTGCGATTTACCAGCAGCGCTAACGGCTCTTAGTCCTACTCCTACCTCTAATCTTAATCCGCCCATCCAAGATTAGGATTAGGATTAGGAATAGGAGTAGGAACGGGAGGGGATGAGCTTTCTGGAAAAACAGCCGCGCCTGAATAGCTTTATCACCACGTGAATCCGCTCGAAGAACGCATCGGCCACAAGTTCCGCAATTCGCTCCTGCTCGCGGAAGCGCTGACGCACCCGAGCCTCGGGCACGAGACGCAGCGGCATCATTTTGATAATCAGCGGCTGGAGTTTCTAGGCGATGCCGTGTTGCAGCTGATCATCACGGAGCATCTTTATTCCATCTTTCCACGCGAAGCCGAAGGCCGGCTCACGAAACTGCGTTCCCGCCTCGTTTCACGTGAGGCGTTGCGAAGGCACGCGTCGCAGCTCGATCTCGGACAGTTCCTGATGATGGGCCGCGGCGAAGAAGCGTGCGGCGGACGGGAACGGACCTCCACGCTCGCCGACGCCTTCGAAGCGCTGCTCGGCGCGATCTATCTCGACACAGATCTGGCGACCGCTCGGCGGTTCCTGCTGACGCTAGCCGCAGACGATCTGGCGCAGCTCGAGGCAGAGCCGATTGATCTAAACCCGAAAGGCCACCTGCAGGAACTACTGCAGGCGATTTCACCGCGAAGTCCGATCTACGAGCTTCTCTCGGAGAGCGGCCCCGAGCACGAAAAGACCTTTATTGTTCGTGTGTCGTGGGAAGGGATGGCGCTGGGCGAGGGGAGTGGGCGGAGCAAGAAGCAGGCGGAAACAGCGGCCGCGCTGCAGGCGATGCAGCAGAGGCCGTGGGAGTCCGTCTCGCTCGAGTGCATTCAGGCGGGCCAGGCTGCGACGGCGCGCGACGCTACGGCTCGTTAGCTGACGGGGCGTGCTGTGTGAACGGAGGCCGGGTTTGTAACCCGGCGCCCAGGTGATCCCGCGGGTTACAAACCCGCTCTCCGTGGTTCAGGCGATGCGGCTGCGGTATGGTTCAGCGCGTGAAGCGTTCCGCCTCCGGGAGCACTCCAGCTGAAGTGCCTCGCAATGGCTGCTGTGACAAAGCGTTTTGCACGTTCGGTTGCATCGAGCAGCGACAACCCGGCGGCTAATCCCGCGGTGATAGCGGCGGAGTAGGTGCAGCCTGTCCCATGCGTGTGCACGCCGCGCGTGAATGGCTCCGAGAATTCGGCCACGCCATCTCGCGTGAACAGCAGATCAGTCGCAACGCTGCCGCCGAGGTGCCCTCCTTTTAGCAGGATCGGCACGTTGTAACGCTCCAACAGGCCTTCGCCGGCGCTCCTCATTTCGGACAGGGTGGTGATCGTTTCGCCGAGCAGCGTCGAGGCTTCATCGAGGTTCGGCGTCACGACTGCAGCGAGGGGAAACAACTCCGCCTCGTATATCTCGACCGCTTCCTTCTGCAGCAGGAGGTTGCCACTCGTCGCAACCATCACCGGATCTACGACCAGAGGCAGTCGCTGCGCAGATGCACGCTTCCGGAGAGCCGCTGCGACACGCGAAACGAGTTCCGCCGAGAACAGCATTCCGGTCTTGATCGCTCCAACCGGAAACCGCTCGAGCAATAGCAGTAACTGCTCCTCTACCAGTTCCGCTGCGACCGCGTCGATTCGCTGCACCCTTCCGGGAGTTTCGGCAACGACACATGTCAGCGCGGTAAGACCATAAACGCCGAGCGCGCCAAAAGTTTTCAGGTCTGCCTGCGCGCCGGCACCAGCGCTGCAGTCAGAACCAGCGATGGTCAGAGCGACTGGCGTCTCCCCTTGACTCGACATCGAATCGACGCTTCTCGCGTCGGGAATCGCTAGGCGGGAACTGCGTCGCCGTCGGGTCCGATCGCCTCGACCGGGCAGCCTTCCATCGCCTCTTTGCAGAGCGCTTCCTCTTCAGGAGTAGTCGGCTGTTTGTGCACGAACGAGTGCCCGCCGTCGTCGTTCCGCATGAAGTTGGCAGGGGCGGTTTCCCGGCAGAGATCGCAGTCGATGCATTGATCATCGACGTAAAACTTTCCTTCAATGTTCTCCGGATATTTGTTCGCTACGTCTGCCATATTTTTCTCCGAAAACTGAAGTAGAACGTTAGGAAGAAACGCCCCTGGCGCAACCATTTTTGCTCGAGCAGCAGGGCTGAACGTGCGGCAAATCTACTTCCCGTTGTGCGATAACAACGTGCTGGTTCCCGTGCTCTGTGCACGCATCAGAGCTTCGCCGATCAGGACAGCATTTACGCCGCACGCCTTAATCCGCGCGATGTCATCAGCAGTTTTAATCCCACTTTCACTCACCAGCACGATTCCGTTCGGCACCTGCTCGCTCAGTTCCTCAGTAACTGCGAGATCCACTTCGAAGGTGGCCAGATTGCGATTGTTAATCCCGATGATCTTCGCGTCGGTTTCGAGCGCGCGGTCCAGCTCGCGGAGAGTATGAACTTCCACCAGGGCGTCGAGCTGATAAGTCGCAGCGGAGGCGAGGAAGCGAACGAGTTGCTCATCATCAAGCGCAGCAACGATCAACAAAATCGCGTCAGCGCCGGCAGCTGCGGCTTCGATGATTTGCACCTCCTCGAGGATGAAGTCCTTCCGCAGTAAAGGCAGACTCACCGCGCTCCGGATCTGCTCCAGATATTCGAGCTTCCCCTGGAAGAACTGCTCGTCCGTCAACACGGAAATCGCCTCCGCGCCGGCACGCGCGTAGTTCTGCGCGATCTCCATAGGCGCGAATCGCTCAACGATCACACCTGCGGACGGCGATGTCTTCTTCACTTCGGCGATCAACGCGAGGTCGTCTGGTTTTTCGAGCGCCACTTGAAAGCTCCGGAAGTTGTTTCGCGCGAGCGCAGCTTTGCGCAGGTCGCCCAGCTTCGGCTTCAACCGAGCAATCTCGATACGTTTCGCAGTCAGTATCTCATCCAGCCGGCTCATTGTGCCCAGCTTCAGTAGCAGATTAGCCTGCCGTTTTCATCGATTCTTTGAGTTACGAGAAGGGCGCGGTGCGTATCTGTTCCCATGGAGAACGCGCCACCCGCCGCACTGAATCGTCGGCGAGCACGGGTGCGCAGATGGTATTTGCACTTGTGGCGGGAATGGACGGTGGAAAGCCGCCGGCAAATTCGGCCGGCGTTTGCGAATCCGGCTCCTGAAACCTGGAGCGACAGCGAAATCACCGCCGCGTGGCTCGGCCACGCCACTGTTTTGATCAACTTCTTCGGCTTTATCATCATCACGGATCCAGCGCTCTTCCCGCGGATCGGGATCAGGCTTCCGGGCTTCACCGTTGGACCGAAACGCCTCACGGCAGCCGCGTTACGCGTCCGGGATTTGCCACGCGCCGACCTCGTCCTGCTTTCGCACGCGCATTTCGATCATTTCGATACGCGAACGCTTCATCGCATGCCCAGAACGGCCAATGTGATCACCGCGCCGCGCACGCTCGATCTCCTTCGCTGGATGCGCTTCCACCGCAAGACCGAGCTGCGCTGGGGCGAACACGCGGTGATCAAGCGCCCCGCTGGCGAGCTGCTGGTCCGCGCCTTCCCAGTGAATCACTGGGGCGCGCGCCTGCTGCGCGACGTCTATCGCGGCTATAACGGCTACATCGTCGAGCGGAATGGCCGCCGCATCATCATCGGTGGTGACACCGCTTCCACCGATACCTTCGCTGCGTTACGGCAGCGGCGGCCGTTTGATCTCGCTGTGATGCCGATTGGCGCGTATGATCCGTGGATCCGCGCGCACGCCACGCCGGAGCAAGCCGTCGCGATGGCAAACGCAGCGGGCGCGGAGTACATCATGCCGGTGCATCATCAAACATTCCGCCTCAGCGCTGAACCGTTTCGCGAACCAATCGAACGGTTTGAAGCGGCATTACAGCAAACGCCAGAGCGAATCGCGCTGCGTGAAGTCGGCGAGACTTTTCGCCTCCGCCGGTAGCAAAACAACAAACAACATTGTCGGTGCAGTTGTCAGGTCATTCCCAATCGAGAGGCCCTCGCTCTGGAGGACGCGCACTGGCGGGATGGCTGCTCTTCACCGTCGCTGTGGCGCTGGTCGGATGTTCGGCGCTTGTGTTCGTGAGCGCGCCGCTGGCATGGCTTTGGATCGTGGCGATTGTCGTCGGTGAATGGGGACATTCGGCTGCCCTGGGCAGTCTGCTTGTCGCCGGGTTAAGTATGTGGCGCGGCGGCCGGATTGGCTTCGCCGCCGCGGCGATCTCCGCCGTCGCTGCCGTCACTTACATTGTTCCCGCAGCCACCGCAGCGGTGATTGCCAGGTCTCTGCCGGCAAGATGCAGCGTCGCGTTTGGCGACCGCACTGCTGAGGCGGGGCGGCCGGCGCCGTTTAGATGGGTGGATCTGTTTCGCGGCGTGCGAGTGTCGCCCGTGGACGTGACGGAGCACGCCTACGCCACCTACGAAGCGAAACAGCTGAAGCTCGACCTCTATCAGTCCCGCCAGCGAAGGGGTGCGCAGCCGCTCATCATGATGATCCACGGCGGCTCGTGGAACGGGGGGAACAAGAACCAGCTGCCGGCCATAAATCGCTATCTGGCGAGCACAGGCTATACAGTCGCCAGCCTCGACTATCGGCACGCACCGAAATATCGCTTCCCGGCGGCTGTCGTCGATGTGTTCCGCGCAATCGACTTTCTGAGGGCAAACGCGGCGACGCTGCAGATCGATGCAACGCGGATCGTGTTGATCGGGCGGTCAGCCGGAGGTCAGTTGGCGCTCTCCGCTGCATATGCAGCGCGAGAGCCCGCGATCCGCGGTGCAATTGCTTTCTACGCGCCGACCGACCTCGTCGTTGGATATGAGAAACCGAGCAGGCCCGGCGTGCTCGATTCCCATCAGGTGCTGGAAGATTATCTTGGTGGGACGCCCGCGCAAAAGCCGGCGAAGTATGCAGCTGCGTCGCCAGTGTCAGCAGTCAGTTCAACCACCCCGCCAACACTGCTCATTCAAGGTGGCCTTGATCCGATCGTGTGGCCTATTCACAGCGAGCTTTTGGCTAGTCGGCTCAAGGTTGCGGCGCGACCGCATCTCTATCTGGCCCTACCGTGGGCAACCCACGGTTGCGACACAAATCTCAGTGGCCCAAGTAGCCAGCTCAGCCTCTATGTTATCGATCGTTTCCTCGCGAACGTCGCCGCTCCAGCCGATAAGTGACCTGTCGGAATGAGTGACTTCTAGTCGAGTCGAAAAGCTTCTACGGACGCGACTCCCTGTGACTCATCCTTGCCACGGGCGATGAAGGTGTAGTTACCCGCTCCTAGTGGCATCAGAATGGCTGACTCGCTGTCGTTTACAGGCGCAATGGTTGTCTCTTCGATCTCGGAGGCATTATAGGCGTCTCGCCAGTTGTCGTTACTCGCGATCTTCACCCCGGCGGCGTCATAAATTTCCAAGGTGGGATCCTGCACCGCGTTTGCCACCCCTTTGGCTGCGAGCTCCGGCCCCAGGGCACGGAACAAGATTCGCCTCATATTCATCCCCTCCAGGATTAGGCCGCCGATCAACGCGGCGTCTCCTGGAGACGTGAATGCCCGCGCCGAAAGGTTATCCAGCTGGGACGAGTTCGGTGTCAGATCGAACACCTCCGCCAGTCCGATGCCAGTCGTGTTATCAGCGCCGCCCAGCACAGCTGTGTATGCGCCTGGCGCGAGTTTCGCCACGATAGCCGCTTCTCGATCGTCGCTCGGTGCAAGGCCCGCCTGGGTAATCGCAACTACGCCGGGTCCCGCTTTGTAGTCGTCGTTGATCTGCAAGATGTTGTTGTTGCTGTTATACAGCTCCAGACGCGGGTTCATCAATCTGCCCGGGATTGGCTCCCCGTTCACCTGCAGCGACGGACTGAGCCCTCGCACAGCCACGGTCTTCGGCACCGGGCCGGAAATGATAAATCCGGTGATTGTCACGTCATCGCCCGTCCTTACCTCCGCTCGTGCGGAGAGGTTCCCAAGGCGGACATCAGTCGCAGGGAATGTCAGATTTTCCCAGTGAATCGGGAGCGAACGATAACCGTCTTCGCATTTCCGGGTCGGATAAGCGTACTCGAAAATCTTCTCGCCGGAGGCGCTCAAGCCAAGAATCCGAGCGCGTCCAGGGAACCCCGGGGCGTAATCGACCAGGTAGTTTTCGGGGGCGTCTTCATAAACGCTGCTGCAAAATGGGCTGTGGACGCTCTGATTGTTCGTAAAGTTCCACACCTCGGTCGCGGTCCTTGCTTGCAGATCCAATTTGTATTTGCGCGGTGCGGCATAATGGCGGGTGGGGCCGCGCGGGAAATGGCTGAGGCTGCCTACACCGTTATCCATCAACAACAGCATCCCATCTTTTCCGATCGACACCGTGTGCTGGCCGTTTGGCGCTATTCCGCCAGGGGTCAGTTCGAGCGCGTATTTCTTTAACGAAGGGTATAGATACCATTCCTTCCGGGTGTCGCCGAGGATCCATTTTATCGCCCCAGTCTTGTAGTCGATGCAGATAACGAAGTTTTCCCGGCTCGACACAATTAAAGAATCATCCGCCCTCCTGTAGGTTGCAGAGTTGTTGTGAAACCAGCTCTGCGAGTGCTGGCTGATGAATCCGCTTGGGTCATCTCCCCCCGCAATCATTTCGGCGCGGATGATCTCGGTCAGGTTCCAGACCTGCAAAACTTCACCGGAACCAGCCACTTCCTGGATCACCGACTGCGTGTAGGAGTCTGTGTTAACGCCCATCAGGAGACCATATTTTCCCGGATCGATGTTGTGGTGGGTCCCACGTACGCCACGGCTGCTGTAATCCCCTGCGACGGTCACCACTCCATCGAGTTCGATCCGAAGCAGCCGGGGGCCTTCCGCCTGGTAAATCGCACCGTGGAAGAACTCGCTTGATTTATTGCTTACGTCCGCCGTACCGACCCAGCGGACGGCCCCGTCGGTATCAATTACAGTCGGCGAGTGGAGCCCGCAGTTGCTTCCGACTAGGAAGAAGTCATAGCTTAATGCGGTACTCGATGTTCTGGCCTGCAGGATGATAGGAGTGTTGTAGTCGCAGGCGTCGTCAAAAGGAGCCGTTGCTATGGTGATATTGGCCTTTTTGGACGAGCCATCCGCGAACAAATAGGTGAGCACCACCTTGTTGGCGTAGCCATCGTACAGCCCGAATACCGGCAGTGTGATCTGGCCTGACCCGGCATCCACGTAGCCGCGCCCGGCGAGATAACCCCTCGTATAGGTCGCCGAGAGCGGTCGGGTGACGGATCCAGGTTTCGGAGTGACGGCAAATTGGATACGCTCAAGAACACTTAATTCGCTCGCTGTCAATTTCAGTCTACTTATGAACGGCGTGGGACCTGCTTCCTATCCTGTGACAACTACCGTTGTGTCGCTAGCCTGGTTCGCGGTCGCCAGAGGGCAAAAAGCTGCCACAACGACGGCGCTGAGAATGCTAAATGAAAGTTTCATGAGCTGGTAAGAAAGCGCGAGCCTGTTCCGGCAGCCACGACTCGCTTTTGTTTGCCGGCGCATCTCTCGAGCAAACTGATTAATCAAGTCGGTACGCTTCCACCGCTGCGATACCCTCAGTGTCGCCCGCCCCTCGCACAATGAACGTGTAGTTTCCGGCACGGAGAGGCATCAGGATTGCGGCTTCGCGGTCGTCGGCAGGCGCGATTCCAGTAGCTGCGATCTCCGCTGCATTCGAAGCCTGTCGCCAGCCGTCGTTGCTGGCGATCTTAACTCCGTCTGCTCCATAGATGTCCAGTGTTGGATCCTGTAACGCATTCGCGACCCCACGCGGCCCGAGCTCCGGTCCTATACCTCGAAACAAGACTCGTTTCTGGGTGCTACCCTCAACAATAAGGCCGCCAACTAGAACACGGTCTCCTGTGGACGTCAAAGCACGAGCGGAGAGGTTGCCAAGCTTCGAGGGCGCTTGAGGAGCTATATCGAAAACCTCGGCTAATCCGATACCCGTGGTATTGCCAGCGCCGCGCAAAACCGCGGTGTAAGCTCCGGGCGCGAGCTGCGCGATTATGGCCGCTTCGCGATCGTCGCCAGGCGCCAACCCCGTCTCGGCGACCGCAGCGGCGTTCGGACTTTTCTTATAGTCGTCGTTAGTCTGCAACGTCGCACCATCGCTATTATGCAGCTCCAGCAATGGGTTCATCAATCGCCCGGCAACAGGCTGGCCGTTCACCTGAAGCGATGGCCCGAGCCCCCTCATAAGTACACCTTTTGGTCCGGGGCCGGTCGCAATGAATCCGGTGATTCCGACCTCATCGCCGGTGTTCACCTGCGACCGGGCGGAAATGTTCCCAAGCCGAGCGTCAGTTGCAGGGAAAGTCAGGTTCTCCCAGTGCACTGGAAGCGAGCGAAACCCAGCCCCCGGAAAACGGTAATCGAAAACTTTCTCACCGGAAGCGCTGATTCCGAGGATCCGCTGCTGCCCGACATCGTAGTGGACCAGATAGTTCAGAGCTGCGTCCTCATACACGCTGCTGCGGAACGGCGCGAAGACGCTTTGGCTATTCGTATAGTTCCACACTTCCGTAGCGGTCTTCGATTGCAGATCCAGGGCGTACTTTCGCGCCACGCTATAGCCGCGGCTCGCGCCGAGCGGTACGTGATGCTGGCTTCGCTGGCCGTTATCGAACAGCAGAAGATGATTATCTTTTGTGATCGACACAGAATGCTGGCCGATAGGGACATCCGTCTCCGGTCCGACTTGTAGTGCAAACTTCCTGAGTGACGGATATTGATACCACTGCTTTGTCGGGTCGCCGAGGATCCATTTGATGGCACTCGTTTCGTAATCGAGGCAGATAACAAAGTTCTCTCTACTCGATATGATCAAAGAGTCGTCGGCCCTCCTGTAGGTAGTGGAGTTATTGTGAAACCAATCCTCGTAGGCATTGAAGTCGTAGCGGCCGCTGGCCGTTCGAACAAATGGCGTGGGATCATCCCCTCCGGCGATCATCGCCTGTCTGATGATATCGCCTAACACCCACCTCTTTAGAACATTTCCTTTAGCGTCGATCTCCACGTTTACGGACTCAACCCAGGTTTGCGTATCTACATCCAGCATCATCCCATGTTTACCGGGGTCAATGCTGTGATGAAGTCCGACGGCGTCAAGGTTCTGCAGGTCAGATACCCGGGTTACAGTGCCATCCAGCTCAATTCGTAACAATCCGAGGTTAGCCAGGTAAACCGCGTTGTCATAGAACGTGGCTACGTAATGGCGCACGCCGGCAGTACCGACCCACCGAATGGCGCCATCCGTATCGATAACCGTCGGAGAATTCGTACTGCAGCTGCTTACCACGAGGATGAAGTCATAGCTCAAATCCTTGCTGGCAGTCCTCGGCTGTAGAACGGCATGGCTGTTGTAGCCGCAGGGATCGTCGTACGGCTGCGTAGGCATGAGTGTGCTCGTTTGGCGAGACGACCCGTCGTTGAAGAAGTAGGTAAGGACAACCTTGTTGGTGTAGCCGGCGTAGAGCCCGAACACGGGCACTGTGATCTGGCGGTTTTGTGAATTGACGTAGCCGCGGCTGGCCAGGTAGCTCCTCGTGTACGTAGCAGAGAGCGGTCGGGTGACCGACCCCTGCCTGGGTGTGATGGCGAACTGGATCCGATCGAGAGCAGCCAAATCGCTTACCGTGAGACTTAGCTTTTTGATAAACGGGCTCGGCCCCGCATTCTGGCCCGTAAGCATGATGGTCGTTTCGTCCGCCTGGCTGGCGTGCCCCAGCGGGCAAAGCGTGGTCAACAGAAGAGTGGTGAGAAGCAGAATTGGAGTTTTCATACAGCAGCGCAAGAAGGGCTATAGCAGTGAGAATGCGCGTCGGCGAGCACTTTCCCTGCGAAATTGATAGAATCAACGATCGGCTATCAACGCCCTGCCGTTCGGGGCAGTGTCGCGGTCCTCGAAATTGCTGAAGTGGCTCGATGGTAGAGCAAGCTGGTGCGGACTTCGCCAAGGGTGCGACGCTGACTGAGATCGTTCGTCTTCCCGTGCATGAAGGCGATACTGGTGCATCTTGTCCTGTTTCGCCTGAGAACACCGCCCTCTGCAGGGTTTGGCGGCCAACGGAGTTGCCAATGTAATCGACGAAGTACGTTCTAGATGGCCCACAACGAATCAGGTTTTAGACGTGGTGCTTCCCCCAGTCATTCTTGACGCCGTCAGCATTGGAGTGACGGATCCGCCATGCTTTCGATACCGATCAGCCCTCCGTGCCCCAATCCGGGAGCAAATCACCTCTAAACAATAGTTCGTTCCGGATAAAACGGCACATCACTCGATCGAGGTGCGGAGGTGGTGAATCAACTTGCCTCCG
>JAABUS010007915.1_pt1 | contig 11904 bp, 13 predicted proteins | sample 5560161 | NCBI WGS metagenome assembly JAABUS01 (sample SAMN10711885, study PRJNA513376) | rock metagenome | isolation source: Antarctica rocks | place: Antarctica: Victoria Land, Trio Nunatak nord | collected 2016-01-04 | reverse complement strand
CGCAACTATCTCGTCACACCACGAGAGTTCCGGGACCGGGCGCTCGCCGGTCTGGTCGAGGTACCGCGCTGACATCGTCCGATGTGAACACGCCCGTCACGTATTGGTCAGGACCAGGCGTCAGCCATCCGGAAGGGGAAGTGCTCGCCCTCGCGGTAGACCGGCACGTCGATGTACACGTTGTCGCCCTTGTCGCCCCGCAGCCACAACGCACTCTCGAACGGCTGACGTTCGCTCACAATGCGCGTCGAGGTTGGGATGTAGCGAAGGGTGAGGCCGGCCCGGCGACGGGCAGAGGTGTTGGCGTTGCTCCCGTGCACCATCAGCGGGTGGTGCACCTCGACGTCTCCCGGGTCGAGGACGATGTCGAGCGCCTCGGACTCATCGATGTCCGCGCGGATCTCCGCGCCGAGTACGTTGTCGACGCCAGCCGTGCCGCTCGAGACCTGATCCGCGAGGTTCATGTGGTGCGAACCAGGGATGATGCGCAGGCAGCCGTTCTCGGAGTCCGAACGGTCGATCGCCACCCACAGGGTCACGACCCCGTCCTTGGGGTCGATCGGCCAGCCGAAGGTGTCCTGGTGCCACAGCACGCGTAGCCCGGACTTCGGCGGCTTGACGAAGTACGAGGACGCGAACAGCGCGATGTCGGGACCGGTGAAGATCTCGGCGAGGTCGAGCAGTCGCTCGTCGCTGATTACCCGCACCCAGAACGGGTCGTCGGCGATCAGCTCCTGCGTCAGCGCCTCGGGTCGCCGTTCGGGGTACTTCGCCATCAGCCACGCGACGTGGTCGCTCATCTCGCGCAGGAGCTCGTCGTCGAGCACGTTGCGGAAGATCACAAACCCATCCTGGCGGTACTTATCGACAATGGCGTCACGCTCCGCGGTCGTCGAGGAGTTCACGGTTGTCCCTTCAACGGGTTCCAAGCTGACCACTCCATGGTTGCAAGACGTTGGCGGCGTGGCGTGCTGGGAGTAAGCGATGTTTTGCAACTCATTGCCCCGTGCGCTGGTCAGGGGTTGGAGTGGAAGTTGACCAGATAGGGCACGCCGGAGTTGCCGGAGGCGACGTCCACCCGTACGCCGGCGACGCTCGCCCACGGGCTGTCCGGCGCCGAGAAGGGCGCGAGCCAGGCCTGTTCCAGGACGTATTCGCCCAGCTTCTTCGAGGCAGCCTTGCTCTCGTCGATCGAGCCGGTGCGGACCGTGCCGTAGAGGGCTTGCGCGGTCGGGTCGACGTAGCCAAGGTAGTTCCAGAACCCCTTGGCATCAACGAAGGTCAGGGCGTTGACGTAGGCCTCGTTGTAGAGGAGCACCGGGTACTTGCCATCCCGAGCCCGTTTGAAGCACTCGGTGGGATCGTTGATCTGGTCGAACGTGACCCGGATGTTGAGCTCGCTCAGGGTCTGCTGGACTACGGGTGCTGTCTCGTTGATCCCCAGGAACGTTGTGCTCGGCAGCTTGAGGTCGAACCCGTCGGCGTAACCTGCCTCGGCCATCAACGCCTTGGCTCGATCCAGGTCGTAGGTGTAGTAGTCGTCCTTGCCTTCCACGTACTCCGGAAAAATCGGCGAGAACGGCTGGCTGCTCACTCTGCCGAAGCCGAGGTTCAAGGCGTCGTTGATCGTCTTGCGGTCGAACGCGTAGTTGATCGCCTGCCGAACGCGCTTGTCGGCGAACGCCGGCTGGATCTTTCCGGCGCGGTCGGCAAAGTACAGCGAGACAAATCGCCCCGGCGTCGACGCGACGGTGAAGCCCGAGCCCTTCGCCTCGACCGCGTTCGCGATGCTCAGTCCGGCCGCGTCGATCTGGTTCGACTTGAGTGCGTTGAGCGCTGCGACATCGTCATCGAACACCTGCAGCTTGACCGTGTCGAACGGAAAGGCGTCCGGGTTCCAGTAGTCCGGGTTCCGCACGAACGTCGCTGACACATCCGGTACGACCTCGTCGATCTTGTAGGGCCCCGTTCCCACCGGGGTGTGGCTCAACGACTTAGGATCTTTGATCGCCTTCGGACTGGCGATCGGCGTGGTGGCCACGACCCCGTAGATCAGGTCGTAGTCGAAGGGTGTCTTTCCCGTCGCCGTGAACGTGTACTCGCCGGTCGTCTTGAACTTGACGCCGAACTGGAGCCACTTCGCGTACATCGAGAACGCCTTGTTCGCCCGCTCTGCCTCCAGGTACCCCACCACCGCGTCGGCATTCAGATGCACACCGTCCACGAAGTCGACGTCGTCTCGAAGCGTGAAGGACAGACTCTTCCGGTCGTCGCTCAGCTCGTACTTCGTAGCCAGCCAGGGATCCCAGCTGCCCTTGTCGTTCTGGATCAGCAGTGAGTCGTAGACCGCGTTGACGTCGAGCGATGAATACATATAGGCACCCGCACCAGGGTCGTACTGGGCACCGAGCGCCGTGACCCCAATCGTGATTGATTTGTCCCCGTCCCCGTCGCCTGAACCTCCGGCCGCAGGGCCGGACGGGGTGCAGGCTGCCAGCACAGCGACTGCGATCGCTAACACTTCCACCAACACGATGCGGGACCGAATTCTCATGCTCTAACCCCCTTGTTCCACGCCGATGTGCTCTGTCGGGGCGCGATCCGCGGGACTGGTCCCCGTCGCTTCACGTCTGGATCCAAAGGTATCCCCGGCCTAGATGCCCGACCACGGTCGGGCCGGAGGAGGTCAACACAGTGCAAAGACCGGACCCTGAAGTGAAATGTGTCCCATCCTGACGAGACCGGAACCGTCTGGACATCGGTATTGTGCCGCTGGCTTTCGATCCTCTCTGGCGCCGCATCACACTCGCGACGGGGGTGTCACGCCCCCGAGCAGGAGCTGCTCCAGCGTTTGGATGTCGTGTCAATGCATCCACCGTCGACCACCCACACGGCTGGGCTGGCTCAACACCGAACGGCTCGCTGAGATGCAGAGATCTGCGGTGGTGCATCCACGCTGCACCGGGCGCTGGAGCCCGGGAGGCTCGCCGCCGGGTTGGACGTGCTGGCAGCGGAACCACCGCATTCAAGTTGTCCGTTGCTCGCCCTCGAACGTGATCCTCACTCCTCACTCGGCCGCGTTCACCGAAGGAGCGCTGGCCGAGGTTCGCAAGACCGCCATCCGCGACGCGCTGGCCGTTCTCCGCGGCGAACCACCGTGCTATCCCGTCCCGCGGTCCCGAGTGGCGTGGCGCCCTCAATGACTGCTTCGAGCGGCGTCAGGCCATCGAAATGGCCTGACTTCAATCTGACCATCACTTCAGCATCAGCCCAAGGGTGAGGGTCGGGCTCAGTCGGCGAGGTAGTCCTCGACCAGCTGCACCTTGGCGGTCAGCTGTCCGGTCCAGCCGGGCCGGATGTCGGCCTTGAGCATCAGGCTGACCCGTGGCGAGCGGGCCGTGAGGGCGTCCACGCACTGCTTCACCACCGTCATCACCTCGTCCCACTCACCCTCGATGTTGGTGAACATCGCGTTGGTCTCGTTGGGGAGGCCGGACGCCCGCACGATCCGGATGGCCTCGCTGACGGCCTCGGTGAGCGTACCGTTCGCGTCGTCGGTGTCCTGGGGGGCGATGCTGAAGGCGATGATCATGGCTGCTCCTGTGTGTGGTGGTGGTCGGTGGTCGATGGGGGTCAGGTGCCGACCAGGCGGAAGGAGCCGGTCAAGGCGGAGACGGTCAGCGCGGTCGTGGCCACGGCGAGGGCCACCAGCACGACCACCGCGTCCCGCCAGTCGACGGTGGACGGCCGGGCCCAGGTCCGCTCGCCGGAGCCGAAGCCGCGGGCTTCCATCGCGGTGGCCAGCACGCCGGCTCGTCGGATGGCGATCACGAGCAGGGCGAAGGACATGGTGAGGAAGCGTCGCGGCGCCCCGGAGTCGCCCAGTCCGCGGGCCCGCCGGGCCTCGGTCAGCGCGCGCCAGTCGTCGGTGAAGACGGCAAAGAGCCGTAGGCCCGCCAGCGCGCCAAGCACGAATCGAGAGGGCAGCCGCACGACCTGGGCCAGGCCGTCGGCCAGCCGGGTGGGGTCGATGCCGACCAGCAGCGTCAGGGTCGGCACCCCGACCGCCAGCACCCGCAGACCCACCGCCAGGGCGAGCTCGAGGGAGTTGTCGGTGACCCGGGCCAGCCAGAACGACCCGTACTGCCGTCCCGCGGGCTCGGCGTACAGCAGCATGCTGAGCGCCGACAACGGGGCGGCGACGAAGAGCGGCCACGAGCGTCGGACCAGCTGCGCTGGGGTGACGCCGGCCAGGGCGAGCAGCGGTAGCCAGCAGCTCAGCGCCACCAGAGCGCTGACCCGGTCCAGGGTGACCAGCATCGCCACCGTGTAGAGCAGCGCCGACAGGAAGAGCGTCACCGGGTTGACCCGCTCCAGCCACCTCACCGGCCGACCCACTCTCACCGTTCCACGTCCGCGGCGGGCAGCTCGATCCGTCGGTCGCCGAGCAGGCGTACGACCTCGGGGTCGTGGGTCGCCGAAAGCAGCGAGACCCCCTCGGCCACCAGCCCGGCCATCAGCCCCACCATGTCGACCCAGGTCAACCGGTCCTGACCGAAGGTCGGCTCGTCCAGCACGATCAGTCGCGGCCCGGTCGCCAGCACGGTGGCCACCGAGAGGCGGCGCTGCTCGCCACCGGAGAGGGTGTGCGGGTTGGCCGAGGCCAGCGACGTTAGCCGCAGCCGCTCCAGCAGGGTGTCGGCCTGGGCGCGCGCCTGGTGAGCGCTCGCGCCCGCCGCACGCGGTCCCACCTCCAGCTCGCGACGTACGCTGGCGGCCACGAACTGGTGGGCCGGCTGCTGGAAGACCGTGCCGATCCGGGTCAGAAGCTGACGCGAGCGCCAGCGGTACGGGTACGGACCGGCGCCGGCGGCCAGCTCCGCGCTCGACACCACGCGCCCGTCCAGCGGGGCCCGCAGACCCGCCAAGGTGGTGGCCAGAGTCGACTTGCCCGCGCCGTTGGGCCCTGTGAGGACCGTCGAGACGCCGGCGTGCTGATGCCAGTCGAAGCCGCGGTGCAGCGGCTCGTCTCGTCCAAACGCCAGCGCTTCGGCGCTGAGCAGCACCGACCCAGGCTCGGCACGGGCGCGCTCCAACTCCAGCGGCACACCGGGCACCCACACACCACGCGCGGCCAGGGCCGGACCCTCGCGGCGCAGCACCTCCGCCGCTGAACCGTCGGCCATCACGCCAGCGCCGGGTTCCAGCACCACCACCCGGTCGACCAGGTCCAGCCACACGTCGACCCGGTGCTCGACCACCACCAACGTGGCTCCGGTGGTCTGGAGGACCGCGGCCACCGCGTCGTGCACCCGCCGGACACCCTCCGGGTCGAGGTTGGCTGTCGGCTCGTCGAGCAGCAGCAGGCCTGGTCGCATGGCGATCACCCCAGCGAGGGCGAGCCGCTGACGCTCCCCGCCGGACAGCTGGGCGGTGCTGCGCCGTAGGTCGACCTCCAGCCCGACCCGCTCCAGCGCCTCGTGCACGCGGGTCCAGATCTCTTCGCGACCGACGCCGAGGTTCTCGCAGCCGAAGGCGACGTCGTCGCCGACCCGGGCCATGATCGTGTTGGCGTCGGGGTCCTGCAGCACCAGCCCGGCGACTCCGCGCAGGTCGGCGGGGTAGGTGCCGTCGACGGCGAGCCGTCCGGTCTCCTCGCCCTCGTCGGCCCCGCCGAGCACGCCGGCGAGGGCGGCCATCAGCGTCGACTTGCCGGCCCCTGATGGACCGAGCAGCAGCACCCGCTCCCCGGGGTGGACGTCGAGGTCGAGCCCGCTGACGGCCGGAGTAGAGCGGCCGGCGTGCTGCCAGCCCCACCCCTGGGCCGAGGCCCGCGCGCCGCTCACGCGCGTGCGCGCGCCTCCCGGCCGCTGGCGAACCGGCTCAACACTCCTGTGGCGGCCAGCGCGCGGGTCAGCAGCCAGCCCAGCAGACCAGCCAGCACCGCCCCGGAGACGACCAGCGAGCCCAGGTAGATGCCGAGGAAGCCCGCTCCCTTGGCGAGGTTGGCGCTGAGGACCAGCTCCAGCAGGAACGCGAACAGGCCCGCGCCGACCCCGACCAGCATCGCCACCGGCAGGGTGAAGCGGCGGTAGAGGAAGAGGGCGAAGACGAGCTCGGCGCCCAGACCCTGGGCGACCCCGGACAGAACGGTCTCGATGGCCCACTGGCTGCCCAGCAGCATCGAGACGGTGGCGGCCAGCACCTCGACGAAGAAGGCGGCCCCAGGCTTGCGGATGATCAACCCGCCCAGCACCCCACCGAGCAACCAGACGCCGACGGCGATGCCGCCGAAGCCCGGTGTGAGGGCGTCCATGGCGCTGAACCAGGCGTAGCCGATGGTGTTCCAGACGACGAAGATGAGTCCCGTGGCCACCCCCAGGACGGCGGCGGTGACGATGTCGATCACCCGCCAGTGGGTGCGCGGGCGGGTGCTGCGGGGTGTGGTGTCGGTGGTCGACATGTGCGTGCCTCTCGATCGAAGGGCACGGGTGATGAGAGTCCTCCCTGGCGCTGGCATGACCCAGATCAGGTTCGACGGTCGAAGGCTTCGGCCTTCCTCTCAGCCCGGCGCACCGGACTCCCGTGTTCAGCCCCCACCTTAGCCGCCACCCGACCCCGAGACCAGCGTGACTCGAGCGCGTTGCACAGGGCAGGCCGTCCGGGCCGTCCCCGCTTGACCCGCCGCACAAGGAGCCCTGCCCGGTCCGTAGGGAGAACGGGCGGCTGACCGGGAGGCTGGATCGGCGGTCAGGTTCTCGTACTTGATGAAACTCAATCATGTTGACGCTGAAGGTCCCGGGCAATCGCTGCGATCGGCTTGCCGGTCTCCCAGACCATCCTGATCGCGCGCCTCACCGAACTCAGCGTCGAACTTCCTCCGCTTCTCTGGGCATGGCTCTCCTAGTAGCCGATGCCTCCACGGTTCGGGGGACCTCAGTGGCAGCCAAGCGGCGGACTTGGTGCTCTCCGTGAGACGCTGCGTGACCAACTGTGTGACAGCGACGGCGACAACCAGGCGACGATGATGGACGTTGATGGACTGATCTCACGCTCAGCGGTGCGTTTCTCAGGCGTGCGTGCGGGACCTGATGAGGCGGAGGTCAGTGGTTCAAGCCCACTTAGGCCCACCCGCTCCAAACCTGCTCCCACAAGGCGCGACGCCGGACCCGCGAGCAAGGCAGGACCGCTACGTGCCAGGCCGCCCGCAGTGGCCGACACGGCGCCCCAGCAGACCCTCGATCTCGATCGGTCGGTCAGCAATGCCCGGAACACCAGGCTCTCGTCGGGTTTGCGGTTCATGAGGTTGGTGACGGCCGAGGTTGACTGAAGAGGCAGGTCTCCGGCGGCAGGATGAGAAGTACCACCCACTCGTTCTGCGCCAAGGCGAGGAATACGGCATCCCAGCCGTAGTCGGTGCCGGCGACGCCACCCACCGACTCACCACCGGCCAGATCGTCACTGTCGACGGAAGCGCCGGCAGAGCTAGGCCTGGAACGCAGCACATGACCAGGGCAACCAGCGCCGGTGCGCCCCTGAGCCGGGCAGACATGCACGACGAGATGGAACGCGCCCGACAGACCCTCCACCGCCTACTGGACGATGCCGACCCTGCCGACCTGCGCCGCCGATCGAACGGAACTCGCTGGACCAACCAGCAGCTGCTCTTCCACATGCTGTTCGGCTACCTGATCGTGCGCCGACAGCGTCCACTCGTCCTGCTGTTCGGGCGGCTCCCAGACCCTGCCAGCCGGATCTTCGCCGCCGGTCTGAACGCCGCCACCAAACCATTTCACCTGATCAACTACCTTGGGTCGGTCTGCGGCGGAACCGTCCTCCGCCCAGCCCGGATTGCGGGTTGGATGGACCGCACCATCCAAGCCCTGCATCAACGACTCGACACCGAAACCGACACTGATCTCGGCCGAGTCATGCACTTCCCACCCGCCTGGGATCCCTACTTCGCCGACACCATGACGCTGCGCGTGGTGTACCACTACGCCACCCAGCACTTCGACCACCACTGCCGTCAGCTCATTCTGCCCTCGACGACTGAACCTTGACGACTGAACCTTGACGACTGAACCTTGACGACTGACGCTAGCCGCACCCACGGACCGAGGCCGCGACTCACGTCTGCGCTGAACCGGCGACTTCCCGAGGGATCAACCGCAGGCGGGTTCTGACAGTCTCGCCAGGATCCATTCGACTGGTGGGGTCCCTCGCAGACCACCATCGCTCCGGTAGAGGCGGCAGGTCAGGCCGAAGGTGTGTCGGGTCGCAGCGCCGGGTTCCACGTCGACGCCATCGACACGGACGGTCGGCGAACCCAGGAACCGTTCGGCTTCAACCTCGCCGTCGCTGACCTCGCGCTCGGTGACGACCGCTGCGGCGGCTACCTCGGCCAACAGGCTGCGTAGGCGACGCATCAACGGCTGATGGTTCGGGCAGCCCGCGAAGTAGAGCACCTCGACGACGTGAGGGTCAAGCATCGGCCCGCCCGTGGTGGCCCCACGGGAAGACCCAGCGGAACGTGCTCAGGATCGGGCGCTTGCACCAGCAGTCGCCCGCGCAGCCACATCGCACCACGCCCATGCGCTCGACGAACCGGCCGGTGACAGCGGACAGCAAGAAGAGACCGACCACTACACCGATCGTCCTGCGGACCATGCCTGCTCCTCCCAACGCTTCTACCCAGTATGAAGCCGTCGGGGGACGGCTCTCGACAACGGATGCGATTCGCGTGACCAGCCGCCGCTCAGTGGGGCCGCGGCTGGTATTTCAGCAGCAGCGGGTAGCCGTGGGTGCTGGCTCAGCGGCTGCGGAGTCTGCGGTACCGCAGCAAGCAGCCCGGTTGGTCGGCTCGGCTGAGAAGGTCTGGCTGTCGGCGAGCACGGTGTAGATCTCCCAGCGCTCGCCGTTGGGGGCGCCTTCCACCCAGAACTTGTCCTGCTTGGCGTAGCAACAGGTGCTACCGCGCTCGTCGGTCGAGGCAAGGCCCGTCTCTGCCAGTCGGGTCTGCTCGGCGTCCATCATGTCGACGTCGGCGACCTCGACGCCCAGGTGGTTGATCGAGCCACCCTGGCCGGGGTTCTCGAGCAGGACCAGCTTCAGCGGCGGCTCGGCGATGGCGAAGTTGGCGTAGCCCTGTCGGCGCTTGGCCGGCTCGGCGCCGAACAGCTTGGAGTAGAAGACCACGGCCTCGTCGACGTCGTCGACGTTGAGGGCCAGCTGGACTCGGGACATGAGTACCTCCGGTAGAGTTAGACGGTCATCTATGTCCAGAGGTTGCCACATACATTGAGATACGTCAATATAGACGTGTGTCGAACTCACTGACTCTCACGCCGGTCGAGACGGTGGCGTGCTGCTCACCGCTGTCACGACAACCCCTCAGCCAGAACCAGGCCGAGCAGATTGCCCCGCTGCTCAAGGCTCTGGCGGACCCGGTGCGGCTGCGCCTGATGTCGATGGTGGCCTCCCACGAAGGAGGCGAGGCGTGCGTGTGTGACCTGACGGACGGCTTCGAGCTGTCCCAGCCCACCATCAGCCACCACCTGAAGGTTCTGCACGAGGTCGGGCTCCTCGACCGCTCCAAGCGAGGCGTGTGGGTCTACTACCGGGTCCGGTCCGAGGCGCTGGCCGACCTGGCCGCCCTCATCGGCAGCACGGCGGTCTAACCCATGAGTTCCCCCAACACCGCTGTGATGGTTGCCGGCGACGACAAGGCAACCACGGCCCGACTCTCCACGCTGGACCGGTTCCTGCCGGTGTGGATTCTGGCCGCCATGGCGGTCGGCCTTCTGCTCGGCCGCCTGATCCCGGGGCTCGATGCGGCGCTCGATGCGGTGAAGATCGGGTCGGTGTCACTGCCGATCGCCATTGGTCTGCTGGTGATGATGTACCCGGTACTGGCCAAGGTCCGCTACAACGAGACCGGACGAGTCCTCGCGGATCGGCGCCTCATGGTGACCTCCCTGCTCATCAACTGGGTACTGGCGCCGGCGTTCATGTTCGCCCTGGCCTGGCTGTTACTCCCGGACCTGCCGGAGTACCGCACCGGCCTCATCATCGTGGGCCTGGCCCGGTGCATCGCGATGGTGCTGATCTGGAACGACCTCGCCCGCGGCGACCGGGAAGCAGCTGCCGTGCTGGTGGCCATCAACTCCGTCTTCCAGGTCGTCGCCTTCGGTGCGCTGGGCTGGTTCTACCTACAGGTGCTGCCGACCTGGCTGGGCCTGGAAACCACGTCGGCGCAGTTCTCCGTGTGGGCCATCACCGCCAGCGTGCTGGTCTTCCTCGGCATACCACTGGTGGCCGGGTTCCTCACCCGCACAATCGGGGAGCGGACCAAGGGCCGTGACTGGTACGAGAACCGGCTGCTGCCCAAGATCGGCCCGTGGGCCCTCTACGGTCTGCTGTTCACCATCGTGATCCTGTTCGCCCTGCAAGGCGACACGATCATCTCCGAGCCCGGGCACGTGCTCCGTATCGCCGTGCCGCTGCTGGTGTACTTCCTGGTCGTCTTCACCGCCAGCCTGCTCGCCGGTCGCGCGCTCAAGCTCGGCTACCCCCGAGCCACCACGCTGGCGTTCACCGCGGCGGGCAACAACTTCGAGCTCGCCATCGCCGTGGCCATCGCCACCTTCGGCGTCACGTCTGGGCAGGCGCTCGCCGGCGTCGTCGGCCCACTCATCGAGGTACCGGTGCTCGTGGCGCTGGTCTACGTAGCCCTGTGGGCCCGTCGCCACCTCTTCACCAGCCCCGTTCCCCACCCTGAGGAGGCTCCGGCATGACCAAGGTGCTGTTCGTCTGTGTCCGCAACGGCGGCAAGTCCCAGATGGCCGCCGGCCTGATGCGGAGCTCCCGGGCCCAGATCTGGCCGATCGACAGGTCCGCGTACGACTCGGTGTTGATCAGCGTGAGCACCGCCGCCCGCTCGGCGGCCGAGAGCGCCTGCCCGTTCTCGGGCACCGCCCGGGCCGGTCGTGGACCGTGCACCAGACCGCGGGTGTGGCGGTAGTGGGTGGCCCTGGCCCGGCCGAGCAGTGCGCAGGACCGGTTGATCGGCACCGCGGCCGCGCGCAGTTCGACGAATGTCGCGCTCATCGCGGCTTCGACGACGTCTGCGTGTGCGTGCTCTCGGAGATGTGCTCCAAGAGCCCTTGCAGTTTTCCCATGATCTCCACCACCGCCGCCGACTTGGCCAGCTCGCGGGTCAGTCGCTGGTTCTCGGCCCGCAACCGCGCGGGATCATCCTTACCGCCGGTGGCTGCGCGATGCGGCCGTCGAGGCGCCGCCGCGCCCCGGGTCACCGCGTCCCGCACGCTCGTCCACTCCCGGATCTGGGACTGGTACAGGCCCTCACGACCCAACACCGCAGCCTTGCTGCCGTGCGGGGCAGCCTCGTACTCCGCGACCACCTTGGCCCGGTAGGCCGCGGTGAACGAGCGCCGGACCGGACGGGCCGCCGGATCTACGACGGCTTCTTCTGGGCCGGACTCCGGATGATCACCGGGACCGGGAAGAACTGGACTGCTGCTGCTCATGAAACTGTCTCCTGTCACCACCCTCCACGGTGGACCCGGAGTCCGGGGTGTCTCACTACAGCCTGACAGGGAGGGGACGGCGCCGGCAGCAACCAACCAGCCCGCGCCCTTCCGCCGGTACGTGCCAGCCTCAGCCGCAGCGTCAGTGATGAACTCACCACGCGCCATCCCCGCCCAGAACACTTGATACTGGCCTTGACCCCGGACGGTGGACACGGGGTCAAGGCCAGTGGCCACCGGGCGACCGGTGTTGATCACCAGCTTCACGGCCTCGTCCTTGTACTCGGGCGTGAACTCCCGACGTTGTCTTCCCATGATGAACATCCTCTCTTGCGAGGTGTCCACCAGACGGGGG
>JAABUS010007913.1_pt1 | contig 11905 bp, 17 predicted proteins | sample 5560161 | NCBI WGS metagenome assembly JAABUS01 (sample SAMN10711885, study PRJNA513376) | rock metagenome | isolation source: Antarctica rocks | place: Antarctica: Victoria Land, Trio Nunatak nord | collected 2016-01-04 | reverse complement strand
TGGCAACGAATTACTGGCAATCTTCCGATGCCTCGACCCTGATCACGAACGCGCTCAAGGAGCTGTCTCGACGCGCTGGAGGTCGGGGGGAGAAGGCTGTCGTGAAGATCATGTATGATCGGGGGAACGCAAAACAAGTCATCGATAACCACCAGATCGTGTCCGTGGACGAATTTACTGGCAAGAACGTTCGCCTTCCACATCCGGATGAGTTGCCGCATGTGGATCTTCAGGTCGTCAACTACCACCGGCCAGTCTTTGGCACTTTTCACTCCAAGTACATGGTCGTGGATAGGAAAATAGCGATCTTGAGTAGCAATAATATCCAGGACAACGACAATCTTGAGATGATGACCCATATCGAAGGCCCTATTGTGGACTCCTTTTATGACATGTCATTATGCTCGTGGTATAAGGAGCTGAAACCTCCATTGCCATGTCTCAATACGCCAGCTGCTCAGGGAGGTCTACCGGGATATGAACAGCGGAGCCAGGGGCAAACGTCGGCATCAATGGACAAACCAGATACTAACGCCGGAGTAAGAGCGCAAGCGACCGATCCCACTACCGAACTGCATCCTCATCTTGTAAGCGGAGAGAGAATCGGGTCGCCAAGTGCTACCAGTCATGGAACACAGCAATCGGGGCAAGACCAATTGTCAGCTCGGACCGGCGCCTTGAATCTCAATCAGGAGCAAGGTGTAGCAGCTGCTGGTACATCAATTGAGCCCCACCCTCACGCTCCCAGTGGAGAAACATTAGGACACTCAAATGTAGCGAATACTGGATCTGGGGACTTGGGAAAAGTGGCAAATATCGTTCACGAGACCAACAAAGTAAATCTCCCTGAGCATACGGAGAAAGATCCCAATTACGACATGGATATCCCTGCGGAAATTGCCCGAGCTCAGTCGGTTCTTCTACCTCGAGGTTCGGAAAGGAGAATAGATGCTATCACCAGACATTTGAGTATGTCAATGTTCGCCTGGGATATGATAGAGTACTTAATAGATAACAGATACCACCATTCAGCCTGATACAAAGGGCAATGCGCCTGATGTGGCAGAGGGAGATGAGATGACACCATTGATTCCCCATCCTGTGGACACGCCAATACCAATGGCCATGGTCTGCCGTAAACCATGGGGTGGTAAGTTTAGTGTTATTTTACATTTAGGCACATCATGCTAACCCTAAATAGCACCAAACCACGCTTCTGTCCACAACCCTCAGAACGAAGCCTTCCTTTCAGCCGTCCGAAACGCCCAAAGAACCATCTTCATCCAAACCCCCAACCTCAACGCCGAGCCCCTCCTCCCTGCCCTCCTCGACGCCGTCCGCCGCGGCATCGAAGTAACCTACTACGTCTGCCTCGGCTACAACGACTCCGGCGAACTTCTCCCCTTCCAAGGCGGCACCAACGAAATGATCGCCCACAAACTCTACTCCCAGCTGTCCGCGCCCGAAAAACAGCACCTGCACGTATTCAACTACGTCGCCAAAGACCAAACCCGCCCCATCCACAACAAATTCAAAAAGCGCTCCTGCCACATCAAACTCCTCATCGCCGACTCCCACATCGCCATCCAGGGCAACGGCAACCAGGACACCCAGTCCTGGTACCACTCCCAGGAAGTCAATGTTTTGCTCGACTCGGCCGCCGTCTGCAAGGCGTGGGAGGAAGGCATTCGCAGGAATCAGAATACGCATTTGTATGGCGCGGTGGACAAGGAGAGTGGATGTTGGGTGGATGAAGAGGGGAAGCAGGCGGAGGGGGCGTTGGGGACGGATGTGGGGCGGTTCAGCTGGGCAAAGGGGGTGGTGGGGGCGGTTAATCGGGTCAGGGGCGCTGGGGGGTTTTAGGTGGGATGAGGTTGGGATTGAAGGGTGTTTTTTATTGCTGGGCCATGTCTGGAGAGATGGAGTAGAATCTCTGTTTTTGATTTTCTCAAATGCTCATCTCCACAGCCCGTCTGTCTTCCTTCCCCCCCCCCCATCCAAAACTTCCCTTATCCCTAACCCCTAACCCCTCCTTCCCCCCCCCCCCCCTTCCTCTCTCTCTCTATCTCCCCCCATCTCCACACCCCCCTTAATTAACCCTTTCACCCCTTCCCACTATTATCACACTCCCCTCCCCCCCCACTATTACCACACTCCCCCCCCACATCCCTCCCCCCCCGTCGTCCCCACTATTATCACTATTATCATATCCCTCACATCCCTCAACCCTCACAAACTCCTCATCGCTTTAAACTATCGCTTTAAACCATTCTTTGAACCATTCTTCGCAGGATCGGCGTGCCTGAAGTTTGGTTTCGTCTGCTGGGGATGCTGGTCGATGGGGTGGATGTTGTTTTTTTGGGGGGTTTGGGTTTGGGTTTGGGTTTGATGGGGTTTGGGTTTGGGTTTGATGGGATTTGGGTTTGGGTTTGGGTTTGATGGGGTTTGGGTTTGGGTTTGGGTTTGATGGGGTTTGGGTTTGGGTTTATGGAGTTTGGGTTTATGGGATACGGGGTACCGGTGGGGTGTTGGAGTGGGCTGATTGCTCAGCCTTAAGTTGTTCTATATGGTTTGCCTGGAGGGAGTTTTGGGGCTGGGTTGGGTGTGGGTGGTTGGGGGATGGTGCCAGGGGGGGATGGTTTTTGGGATTTTTAAGAAAGAGGTAGGAGTGAGGGTTAGAAAGGGGAAGGGGGAAGGGGGAAGGGGGAAGGGGGAAGGTGGGTATTTGAGAGGATTTTGGAGGGATGATGGGGGGGCGGGGTTTTGTGCGATTGGGGAAGAGCGGAGTGGAGGAAAGGAAAGGGGGGGATAGGGTGAGGTTGGAAGTTTAGGGATGGGATGGGATGCGCGAGGTTTTGGGTTCTTTCTTCTGTGTGATATGAGGTGGTAGGTTTGATAGTCGAGTCGTGCGGGTTTGTTTTGTGATGGGTTTCTGCGTGTGCAATATTGACATGTTTGTTTTATATTGTGATGGTCTTGAAGCTGTGGTTTAGTAATGATGGTATCCCTTAAACCGTCGTTATGGCTGCCATCCCAGGATTAACGAAGCTAAGCCTATTTAGGCACCCCACCAAAATATCTGTTTACTGCTTACATCCTCAGCTTCCTACATCCACCCCCCACCCTATGGGTGCACTTCTGAACAGTGTACGGGGCTAGCAGCCTGCAAAACTGAGGCCTGCTGGGAGACTCTACATGCATAGAAAGGGGGGGAGCGGAGGGGGCATACACAGGAATTGGGGATTATTGCGGTTTTCCTCTACCCCGCACTAGGAAATCTAAATATTAATCTCCAGGTCCCCATTGGCCTGGTTAGTCATCTCCCGTGGCTCCCTAGTACCCTAACAGGTAAGGTGGCCGTATACCTGCCATAACGACGGTTTAAGGGATACGGCCGCACTTTACCAAATTTTCGTTTGACCAAAGGGATGGAATTGGGGATCAGGGGAATAGTTGACGGGTTGTTGGTTGTGTATGAGACGGTAAGAGGAGGGAATGTTTGACAGGAACGTGTGTGATGAGGGTATTGCGAGAAGTAAGGGGTTGAGTGCTGGTCAGTCATGTAGAGTAGTAATGGAGCGTAGATAGAAGGAAAATGATTAGAATATTAGAGCGGCCTTAGACATTGTGAGGATGCCGGCCTAGTCATCGTGGTGATATCTCTCTGTTCTATGAACCTTCCTATCTGATCGTGCACGGTGGTCGGTAGTCATGCTTCATGATCTGCAAACGCCGTGTCATGCCGTCCCAACTCTTTGCCCTGTCTAAACGCCTAACCATACCACAAGCCATCCGATGCGAGAAAAAATGCCTTTCATGTCTATATACAGATTCATCATGTTGTGCCAAGGTCCGTTTCGAAAATCTCACGCAGTGGCAGCTATTGGTTCCTCGACACGTCCCCAAAGAGACTGGTCCGGTACGACCTGTGGTGTTAAAGGTCTTTGGTAAACCATAGGCGGTTTGGAAGAAGATTTGTGAGTTTGCTTCTTGCCCTGATATGTCTTAGGCTGTGGTGACGCAATATGCTCTCTATTATTGGGGGAGGCAGGTTTGTGTACCAGACCAGTGTCGAGAGCTATAGGTTGGGTTCCAGCATTGCGACTCGAGCTCTCATCCTTGGAGTTTGGCTCAAATTGTCCCGCAGGCCTAGCAGTATCCGTTGCGGTTGCTTGATTGGTATGATGCTTAGCCAATATGAACTTGCTAGGAACAGTGACTCTCTCAATCCGGGGTTCAGTTTGCGGAGACTCAAAAACTTTGACGCTTTGGGTGGTCTTCTCCTTGCAATTTTGCTTCAATTGAAATCCTTTTTTCAGACTTTTTTCTGATGCACGCTGAGCCTCTTCCTGCCCTTGAGATGCCTGGACCCGCCTAGCATTAGCCATTAAAGTATTGACTTCGGCAGTCTGTATCTGAGCACCGAGATCCCATACTGCTAATGGTAGAATGCCGCGACAAGTTCCCTCGCTGAGTACTTCTTCAAAAGCGTTCTGTCTCTGACATCTTCGACAGAGGCGCAACATCCAAAGGTACGCCGGCTCAGACGCACCGCGATATAGCGTTTGTATCTCTTGCCAAACCGCGATTCCGGACGGCCAATCCTCCTTGTAGCAACAATGCCGCAGGATGGAGGTTAATATCGTCAGACTAGGCTTCCAGCCTTCACTAATCATAGCACGGTAAAATTGCATGGCTCGTTCTTTTCCAAAAAACTGCAGTGCGCCGTGTATCAATGCCCCATAGACTACGTAATTCATACGTGCCTTTTCGGTGATCTTAGTCTGACACGAAGGCTTATCTGTGTCCACGTTGCAATTGATTGGAATAGGTGCGCCGTCTTTGCCTCTTGCAAATTGAGCCACGCTATTTGTATGATCTTCGGGAAATCGATAGCGTCCCTCAGTAATAGGTATTCGCTTTGTTTTAGGATGAGCTATAGCAAGAGCCCTATCCAATCCTTCCATTAGTCGGACATATTTCGCAAAAGCAGAGCGGTTTTCTACAAGAGTGAAGAACTTGAGGGTCGTCGAATGTGTAATTTCGTTTGGCCGAATGTGAGACTCCCGCATCGATGTTATTAATGCAGATACAAGGCCTTGCTGTTCCCAATGACAGAACTTGACAAGAAGCATGTTATAGGTATGAACATTCGGTGCAGTGGTCGAAATCAGAAGGTTGTAGCAGACCTTGGCTAACATCGAATTCTGGCTGCCACCTTTCTGTTCCCGGGCATCAAGGATGGAATGTAATGTTCGATTTAGCGAATTGGTTTCGTTTGTGTCACGGACAGAGCCGGCAGTGTATCTTGGATACTGTGGAGATTCTAGATGTTCGGGTATTTCTGAGGTCTGGCTGTAATTTCGCAGCTCCGATAATCGCTCATCGATCCTTGAGATAGCGAGAGACAGGTCTTGCTCCTCTCGTAGGAATGGTTGCGCTAATGTGTCTTCCACTGACTCTGGCCCATCTCTTGTCGTAAGCCCGTCATCCGAGATTTGTGACATCAGTCGCAACGTCATCTTTGCTATTGACCATTCCAATGTCTTTAGCTTCTTTGGAGAGAGTGGCCGGCTGTGAGGTTCGGTGTTCCATGCAGACGGGCCACTTTCCCCTCGCAACCGGGAAGAGATCCGACTATCGTTAAGAGCTTGCTTAATCTCGGATGTAGAAAGTTCCTGCAAGACGTGCAACGGGACGCCTTTCCAATCATCAAAGCCTAGAGCTTTCCTTTCTTTCTTCTGCTGAGCGGCCCAATGGAAGACATCAATCCAGTGTTCTCCTTCTGTCTGTGTGATTATATGCTCTTCACTAGGCGTTATTGATAGAGCCGCCAATCGACGCTGCTGTTCGCTCTCCAAGTCCTTCAGTTCATCCTTAGCTTGGGCGATTGCCTTATCCCACGCTTCCCGCCGCGCATCCTTTCGTTTCGAATCTGCTACGGCAGCTGTGGCTAGCATCGATGAATAGCAGGCGGTAAAAACATCGCTGAAACGTATGCGGCGTCCTGCTGCTGCCGTCGTTGAGCGCCGTGCGATCGCGGCAGCCGAGGAAAGGCAGGAGGAGCAATTGCAAGTACATCTAGACTGCGCAATCCGGTTCCAGATAGTCTGCATGGTAGTTCATATCCTGAACAAGCTCGTAACGCACTGTATCGCTTGAGAGTTCCTTGAGCCGTAAGGGAGTGCATGCACGAGGGGCAGTCGTTGATTGACTTTAGCGCATTTTCTATCAAGTGAAACAAACACGCCAAGAAATCATCAACCTGATCTGTCTTTTGCCCTTTCACATTTGACAATGGCAGTCAAATAATTGGATTCTCACCATGTTGGCGCTGGCATTGACTGCAGATTTGACTGGGTATCTACTAACAGCGCTATCTCCACAGCTCATACCTTATACTAATTACACTTCTAGGGTCACAAATCTACTACCAGTTGACACGGCGGAGGATCCTTATTTCTATACCTTCAAAGTTCAATGCACATCATGTCGGGAGATCCACCCCAATTGGGTGACCGTAAATCGGCATGTGAGTAACATATCAATGAATGTCTATAGGAGCTCTAAATTGAGGATCTAGGAATCAAATGAGATGTCTGGTAGCAGAGGAGAAGCAAATTTCGTATGGCGATGCAAGTCTTGCAAGGTCTGCAAACTCAAACATGGGGTACCTGTTTATGTGTACCTATTGATTCGTTCAAAAGAGGGAGTCGACTGCTACAATTAAAAATCCACCTAATCCTTACGTTTGGAGTTCTCCACCAATAAGACAGGTTGTCATTGAGTTTGATTGTCGCGGATTAGAATTCACGGAATTCAAAGCTGACGTATGATTCGCGAAGAACAAAGTACTGCCAGGACGTGCTGATTCCAGGATAGGGCCAATGGATGGCCAAGGCATTGGAGGACTCACCTACGAAGTTTGAATCTATCGTTGACCTGGACGAAGGAGATTGGTTCGACTATGATGAGAAGACTGGTGAAGAGGTCAGCATCAAGGACCTCAAGTGGGAGATCCGGCGCGCTTGATCGTTGAATGAGAGCGATGCTACTCTAGCCTTTTCAGGTGCACCATAAGAATGGCAGTTCGTGCTGGACAGTTCTGAACATCCGTTATATGGAATGTAGTAGGGCAGGAGGTTGCTCTCTAAAATTGCTCACCATCTTACCGGTAGCTGAACCCCAAATCCACTGCCTTGACCATGAGTGTATAGGGCTAGCATATGACGATTGATTACACGCGCGTCAGCCCTACAGCAACGCTGGCCGGGCAAAACCGCGAATCCGGTATGTGAGAGTGGAAACTGCACCCAGACCGGATTCCGCTTGACAGCTCTGGCAGCTTTAGGAATCATCGCAATGGAAGGAGGTCGTGCACAAATGTCGACATAGAGAAGTAGCAACTATCACAGGCTCTAATTATCTTAGGTTGCCACCAGTGCATCAGATTTGCATTTTCTCTAATCAACTGTATTCTACATCTTTCTCCCGCGCCATTCCCTTCTCCAACAAGCACGTTGAGAACACAAAGCCATTCATTGCCTCTCGTAGTGCATTCTTATCTCTCTTAGACTTGCCGTAGCACGGCGAATGCTGGCCATTCACAGTATTACTACGATACTGCTTCTCTCTTACACCTAAAGAAAGTCCTACTACCTTTATCCTGTCTCCACGAAGCTGAATTGTGCTCGACACTCCCTCAAGCCCGTCGATTCTCAATACTACCATCGTATCGATCTAGCGTTTTAAACGTTATTGGAAGTGAATACAATGGTTGGCGCATAATCCGCCTGATGTCAACGTGTATTACACCTCACATCACCCCGGCCTTCTCATAGTTCTGGCGACCTCCCCATGTGCCGACGGTGACAACTGTGCCGGCACCTTAGCTGTCATCCAAAGAGATAGAGCCTTAGACGACAGAGAGCACTTGGAATAACTCATCTGAGGTCTTTGATCCACCATTCTCAAGAAGCACCCTATGTTACGCCGGCTCACGTTCAAGTACCCTAGCTCTGTGCAAGCACGAAGGCTGGATAATCTTTGTCAAGCAAATTGCGAAAGCAAACCCGAGCACCTTGATTAAAGTATTGAATCAGGGGCACCGGATTGTCTCTGACACTGGCGACAGTCAATATCAACTGCTGAATACAATCTTCTTGGGAGGAGCAAGCTGTCTCCATTCGGCTTCAGATCTTGTTGGCTTTGCTACCGCTCTAGAAATAGCCGGCAAACGACGTTAAGCGAAGACCTTGGAGCAGAGCAAATAGTGAACACACACAAGCTGGCTGCTCTTGAGCTTGACGGTCCGGCCGACTTATCTCCGAACGAGATGCCCAATCGTCGACGCCGCCTAGGTGGAGACGTATGCGCGATATTTGTCCATGCTGGTGCAGGGTTTCACAGCCTTGGGAATGAGAAGATACATCTGCAAGCCTGCGAAGAGTAAGTCCGAAAACCAGCGAGCCTGCCACATAATTTGAAGAGGCTTCGAATGTCTACAGACTTCAGGGTGATTAGTCTTATAGCTAACATCCATACAGTGCTGCTAAGTGTGCTATGAGCTTCCTCAATGCGGGCGGTGATGCTGCTGATGCCGTTGAAATCGCTATAAAGGTGCTTGAAGACAAAGAGATCACAAATGCCGGCTATGGGAGTAACCTAGCAATCGATGGCACTGTTGAGTGTGATGCTACAGTGGTAGATCACTATGGGCGAAGTGGCGCGGTCGGAGCCGTTGGTCGTACGTATTGAGTCATTCCTCTTGTTCGATAGCGTTGAAGATTGATCAGAGCTCAGAGATCCGCAATCCTATCCATCTCGCACGAGTTATCCTGGAGCATTCGACAAAACCATTGTCCTTACGCCGGGTCCCTCCAAACCTGCTGGTTGGACAGGGTGCAGTAGATTTTGCTTTCGAGGCTGGGATCCCAGTATTGCCTAAAGATGCTCTCACCTCTGCTGGTGCGCACGAACGCTGGGTAAAATGGAAGGCAGACTTAAAGAAAATGGGCGAAAAGCAAGAGGACGAGAATCGACTGCTATCTGAAGTCTTAGAGAAGAAATCTGACAATCGTGAAAGACAGCGACAGCAGGACGCCCAGACTCGTATACTAGCCGCTTGTTGGAACGAAAGTCAACCTTATTCACCAGCCTTGACCCCATCTGGCTCTTCTGACCCAGCCGATATCTTTGGATCGGGTCCAACTGCCGAATTGCGGACACTGAGCCCGAAGCCTACATTTGAGAGGTCTGATCCTTCAACTAGTTCGCCGCCTGTAGGTCAAACCACATTGAAAAAAAGCCCTGGGGCTAAGCATGTGTCTTGGCCTCATCGAAAGCAAAATAATGATGGCCAAGGGTATACAAGCTTTGGTGACGACGATGACGATGACGGAGACAGCAGTTTGATAGACGACAATGGTGAATTAGGAAACCTTGCAAGACATCATCCAACGCATCCTCAAAGCACTTTGGATTTAGATCTGGATCTCCCTGAACTTTCCGCCGATGGGGGTCATTCTCCTCGCGCCCTGACCCCAAGACAAGCGACTACATTTGTGGAATCTCCGTACGAAAGCCCAGAACCGGATAAGATTACCGATACTGTGGGCGCTATCGCCATAGATTGTCTGGGTAACATTGCAGCTGGTTCGTCGTCTGGCGGTATTGGTATGAAGCATAAGGGACGTGTTGGGCCAGCAGCGCTAGTCGGCATTGGCACTGCGGTGATACCCATCGATCCGGAGGATCCATTCAAGACCAGCACTGCTACTGTCACTAGTGGTACTGGGGAGCATATGGCAACTACCATGGCAGCAATGACGTGTGCAAGCCGCATATACAACTCTGAACGCAAGAGCAAAGATGGGCTTCTCGAAGATACTGACTGTGAGAGCGCCATGGATGCGTTTGTCCAAAAAGACTTTATGGGTAAATTGATAATCAGTCATAGCGAGACTTCACTGCTGATACGAGACCGTCCACAGATCACCCTAGTGTCATGAACAGCCATTCTGCCGGAGCTATCGGTGTACTGGCTCTGAAGAAAACCAAGGATGGTGTATGGCTGTACTGGGGACATAACACTGACTCATTCGTAAGTCATTGCCATGACCCTGACACTGCAACATCCACTGACGCATCAGCAGGCTATAGCTTCAATGTCCTCGGACGATAAGAAGCCCAAATCACTGATGTCTCGGGGCAAGGGAGATTACAAGATCGTCACCGGAGGCCGTTCTATTAAGCATCACCGCGTGTCAAACTGGTCCGGTCACTCCTACTGGCCTGCCAATCCCGTCGAAGCTCTGGATCCGGGGTCTCCGCCTGAGCAGCCGGCGGCAAAGAGGCAGAAGGTGAAACGGGTTCCCACGAAGTACGTTTATGATTATCAATCACCAGATGCCAAGGCCCCAGCTGTCAAGGCTCCAGCCACTTGAGCAGCGGCTTTGGGATGGTCAATCTTGGGGCAGCTGTCAAACGGAGCTTCAGGAGAGGCAATGCTGGTGCATGTCATTCGGGTTGAGGTCTCATGCGGAGGTCTAGATTCTTGCGAAAGCCATGGCGGCTATCAAAGACGGCGTTGGTTAGCTACGGGTTGCTTAGATCGCAGATACCCTGGATTTGAGCACGTCTGCTCCACTTCTGGTGTAGAAGACTTTACAGGTCTAGACGCCTACCTACATAGACACATTACTGGCAATACAAAGCCCTGGATCTTATGATTAAACCGCCTCTAGATGGTCTTAAGATCACATTTCAATCACGAAACGCCGGGGTATCATTCGTAGTACTTCTTCGAAAATTCAAATCACGGCCCAGGAGTCCCCGTAGACAGCCTTACTTCCCCGTCAATTCTGTTCCTCTTCTTTTTCTTCTTTCGCATCACGGCGGGTTTTCCTCCGTACTGCCCTAGTTGCAAATGCGTTCCGCAGGTCAGGCAGATGGCCCCTTCGGGTGGAGAGCAGAAGACTAGATAAAAAAGTTGATTAGATCCTTGTTCATTCATTTTTCCGAGGGCAAGGTAGATGAGATGGGAGGACTTACTGCTCAGACATATACTACACACGAATCCCACATCCACAACTCTTCGATGGCAGAAACACGCCGCTCGAAAATCTACACCTACAGCCGTCGGTGCTACTAAATGCTTCCTAGAGCTCGCGTCTGGCAGGAACGCCATCATCAAATATTGCAGTAGTCCCCTTGGGTGTTCTAGCTTCATGTATACGCCCCTTGTAGCGTCGGAAGCTTGTTGCAAAAAGACAGTATCGCCAGCGATTTTGCAGATATCAATGGGGATTGACAACCGTTGGGCGGCGAAGATACAGTTCATAATTGGGATATATTGGGCAGCGAGATCGCCGCTGACGCTGAGGATGAGGATGCGGGAGGTGAGGACGGGTTTGGATGGGGTATCGGGGTTCGCGGTGGTCTGGTTGGCGGTGGGGGTTGGGGAGAGGGAGAGCGCGGTCTTATTGATGTGGGTTAGAGCAAGCGTGAGCGCGCCGGCAATGGCGGTGGTGGGGTTGTTGGGGAGGGAGTGTGGGGAAGTGGTGGAGAGCAGGTGGGTGAGGGATGTGAGCAGCGTTTCTTGAATTAGGCGGAAGGGGCGGTATTTGTTTGCGTCGTCGTGGGCGGAGGTGGTAGCTTGGGGAAGAGGGTTGGAGGATGGGTAGAGGAATTCGGCGTGGAGGGTGTGCGAGGCTATGATTGCGATGCGGTTGGCGTGGTTGATGGCTAGGTGGGCGTTTATGAAGACGAGGAGGTTGGCGAGGGTGGTGGAAAGGGGGAGGGTCGAGTGGAGGAGCGCCCAAGCATTGGGGTTTGTGTCGAGGATTATTGTTAGGAGGGAGGGTGGGGGTTCTGGGGAGGGGTTAGTTGGGGTGGAGCGGGGGGG
>JAABUS010007912.1_pt1 | contig 11906 bp, 11 predicted proteins | sample 5560161 | NCBI WGS metagenome assembly JAABUS01 (sample SAMN10711885, study PRJNA513376) | rock metagenome | isolation source: Antarctica rocks | place: Antarctica: Victoria Land, Trio Nunatak nord | collected 2016-01-04 | reverse complement strand
TCCCCCGCCCCCGCCCCCGAAGTCGAAGTCCCCACCAACACCTCCGGCTCCGGCGGCGGTTCGCAAATGAGCGTGCTCGACGCCCTGAAGGGCGTCCTCAAGCTCGCGCTGATCCACGATGGCCTCGCGCGCGGCCTCCGCGAAGCCAGCAAGGCGCTCGATCGCCGCCAGGCGCACATGTGCGTGCTGAACGAGGGGTGCGAGGAGGAGGCGTACAAGAAGCTGGTGATTGCGCTGTGTGGCGAGCATAGTATTCCGTTGATCAAGGTGCCGGACGGGAAGATGTTGGGGGAGTGGGCGGGGTTGTGTGAGTGCTTTGTTTTTTTTTGGTTTTGGTGGGGCGGGAGGGGTTTGATTGGGAGGGTTTGGGCTGATGGCTGGTGGTGTAGGTGTGCTTGATCGTGAGGGGAATGCGAGGAAGGTGGTAAATTGCTCTTGCGTCGTGGTGCGCGATTGGGGTGAGGAGTCGCAGGAGCGGTCGATCTTGCTCAACTACTTCCAGACGGAGCAGTAGGGTTGGATAGGGGAGGGAGAGGAGGCGGTGAGATGGAACGCAGGATGGGGGTGGTACAGTGCATGCTCGGATAGTAGACGTGGCATAGATGGAATAGCTCGAAGATCTCTTGCTGAACATCATAGTGTGGACATGGGAAGCGAAGTCGAATATTCCTGGCATATGGACTACTGTAAGATACCGACAAGAAGCTAAGAGTTACTGCTATGTCGTATGAGTGATATCCACGAAACATTTACGGGCTCCCATTGATTTCTAGGCTCGCCTATCAAGCCGATCTTGACGAAATGCCAGTAGGCCACGTTTCCTCCCCCTGTGGAACGCCGATCTCATGCTATCAACTATGCTGCCAGGATCCCCATATATATTTAAGTGAAGCAATACGTTGGGAACGTCCTTTTGCCTTCTGCTCCTAGCGAAAGATATTGATAAGGAGTACTCGAGGGATCGTAGTAGAGACCTTCGATATGACCATCATGACGTCTCATCGACACGTAGTAGAAGCCGCTTATGGTGAGCGACGATTGTGCATCTGAAGGCTTGACAAAACATTTTTCTACAACGAGAATTAGTCTATCATCGTATAGCGCTGTATATCGCTCTTACCTTTCCATCTCATCAACACCCAGTTCTTCATGAGGACATCGTTGATCCAGCTCTTGCTTAAGAGATTCTTGACCATCTGTTCATCGCTGAACTGCTTGAACGGCTCCAGCTTACGCCAGTACGTGCCATCAACACGGGCGTTAGCGTTGAACGTCTTGGTCTCTAGCGAATGTAGATTGAAGTCGATGATTTCGCCTTCTAGATAAGTCGTAATGCTAGATTCATGAGAGGGGGAAGTTTTGTCGGGCACGTTCGACGCTTCCATTGTGCCAGTCAGGGTCATATTGGAATAATCCACCCCGTGTATGACGACTTTGACGGGCCACTCCTCACCATCATGAGGTTTTTCGCCAAGGCTCTGTGGGTTGAGTAATTCCGTCGAGTACACGGCTCTGTTTCGGCCGGTAGTTGAGGTCCGCGCGGAAGTATGCGTAGTTGCGCGCTCGAATTCTTCCTGGTACCATCGCTCTGATCGCATTCGCCGTCTAGAGCTGGCCTCGGGATGGTTTCCTCGGGCGAGGTATGGTAGATGCATGCAAGCGGCCCCCGCTGCACGTTGAGTGCCGGCGAAGCTCCCACCGGGCTTGAGCCATGAGCTTTCCGGTGGAGGTTCAATGTGTGTTGGATGGCAAATGAAATCGTTCCAGTCTTGAGGCTTACCCTCATGTAACAGACCCGCATCCATAGCAGCCTCAATCCGCTCTTCCTCCGTGGCATACGTCCTGATGTAGCCCAGATACTTGATTGCATCTTCCAGCGGCTTCAGTCTTGCACCTGGACTTGAGATGTCGGTATTCCGCTGCCTGTGCGAGTCATTTTGGGCTCGGGACACCCGTTGCTGCATTTCAGTGAGCAGCTGTTGTTGCCGCTGTTGTTGCCGCTGTTGCTGCTGCTGCTGTTGCTGCTGTTGTTGAATGATCATAGCGTTCCTATCATGGGTCCGTTGAGACCTCCGCCGATCGTTGTCCTCGTTTTCCTCACCATGCCGTTCTCTATCAAGTAGATACTGAGGTAGGGGTAAGTGGGTTCTTGAGCGATTGGCGCCTTGCAACGCTTGCCTTGCTTCTCGTGTTGGTCGCATGTAGGCATCCAGCTCGTTTTGGGTCTCTATAACCTGTTCCAGTAGATGCGATAGATCCCCTCTCGTGGACCTTGCCGCTCTCAGCTCTCGCATCCTGGATGACCATTCATTGTACACCTGTGCAGAGGATTGGGTGTTATTCGACAAGACTGGGAACGGTTCTTCCTCTTCGTCAGAACTTCCTGGAGCCCAGCCTGCGTAGCCCGGGTAGTTGTGCCCAAAGGTTCGAGAGGCCCAAGGCTGTTCTACGCTTGTACCGTGACTTGTCGCTTGCTGAGCGGCCGTGGAATGCCGCGTTCGTCGTTGACTCTCGGAGTCGGTGCGGCTGATGACCTGGCCAGTACGAGCATCTCGCAATGGAGGTATTGTAGCCGGAGAGGGCATTTGTCTTGTTCGTGACATCCCAGGATCTACAAAATCGGCGGTACTATCGTCAAAGTCGGTTGGAGGCGTTGGCAGCCTTGTTCGCAAAAAACTGACATTTTCGTCGTCCGCCTCCTGTTCGTGTGGTGTAGCCAGTGTTGCCGCTAGGTCGAGGACAGGACTTGCAAGCTGAGCGAGCTGTTCCAGATATGGACCTGATGCTGCGACTGAAGGTTCGTCCGTGGTATTAGGTGGAATCGCCTGCGACATTATTAGTATCTATGTTTAGGTAATCGCTCTACACGAGGCTCGGGTTATCGGCGGAGCGCAAACCGTGGGGGAGTTTGCTGGTGGCATTTGACAAAGGGAAAACGAGAACGGTTCACTGGCCACTTGGTTTGTTCTAGGGAGGAGTGGAGGGATTGGAAGTACTCAAAGGTCCTTATGCGAGGTGCTTTCGTGTCAACTGCACCAAGGTCATGGGCCTGATGGTGGAACAAAAGCAGTGCAGCGTTGGATCCCTCTAACTACTCGATGAAGTGGCTACAAAGAAATGATGAATTTCCGTTCTCGGCGAAGGCACCGCTTCCACCAATTATCCATGGCAGAGTGAAAACACCGTACCAGCAATACCGTGGTGTGCCCCTCTTTACCCAAATTGCCTGAAGTGTCCAAGTGAGATATCTCGATCTGAACGAGAACCCAAGGCACCAGAAGCCCCGGCGCCACGCGATCGGGCAGTCTTGGCAAAGTCACAGCAACGTTGGCGCTGCAGCGATGACGAACGACTGGACCCTGGTCGATCATCCATCTTGCGATCCCAGAAGCCTTTCAGTGCCGAAGCGAAGATCCTATCTCCCTATCTTGGCAGAAAGGCCACCGCGTTCACCCAGCTGACGGCGCAGTAAGCTTACAACCGGCAGGGAATACTTGCCGACATCTGGGTCTTGAAGAGGTCCGATGTGCTGTCTCAAGTCTGCAAGTCCCAGCTCGTCGCTAAGAAGCAGACCAATGGTTGAGGACCGTCCATCTCGTGGAATCGTCGAAGCGGTTGGTACTTTCTACTCTTTGCAGTAGTGCCCAATTTTCTCCTTGATCTGGCCGCTCCAGTAGCGAAAGGCAAGCATTATCTCGCATAGTACTTCAAGCTCCCGGTAGCCAGTACTTTTCCTCGGTCTCTTCAAAATCTCCTACCTTGCGCCCGTTCCTCTATCATTTATCTTTCTTACTTGCCGCTATGCCAAAGATCAAGAGCATTGAATACTTCCGCGTACCACCTCGATGGCTCTTCGTGAAGGTTACAGATGAACATGGCAGCTATGGCTGGGGAGAGGCGACATTGGAAGGGCACACACAAGCGGTTGAGGGCTGCTTGGATGCTCTGATCCAGCGATTCGCAGACTTTGAAGCCGAGTATACCAGTCTTTTGCCCGCTTCACCTCAGGCTTTGCTGACTGGTACTCGCCTTCCCTCAGCGATATCGAAAACCTATGGCAGAGCGCGTATCGCCTAGGCTTCTACCGCGGCGGCCCGGTACTCATGTCGGCATTGGCTGGCATCGACATTGCCCTGTGGGATCTCAAGGCTCGTCGCTTGAAGGTGCCCATATTCCAGCTACTTGGCGGTGCCGTGCGCAAGAAGATCAAGGTCTACGCCTGGATTGGCGGTGACCGCCCCAAGGACGTCAAGACTGCGGCACAGGAACGCTACCGGCAAGGGTTTCGGGCCATCAAGATGAATGCGACGGAAGACGTGGACTGGCTTGACTCCCCAAGCGCTTTACAGACCAGCGTTGAACGGCTGAAGACCGTCAAAGCGCTTGGTATGGACGCAGGTCTAGACTTCCACGGCCGGTTACACAAACCTATGGCGAAGCAACTAGCAAGGGCCTTGGAGCCTCACAATCCGCTCTTCATCGAGGAACCGCTTCTTTCCGAACATTCGGAAGGGATAAAACAGCTTTCTCTACTCACAACGATACCTATAGCGCTTGGCGAGCGTCTGTACAGTCGCTGGGACGTCAAGCGCTTTCTAGTCGATACGTCTGTGGACATCCTACAACCCGACATCTCACACTGCGGCGGCATCTCCGAGCTAAGGCGAATCGCTTCGATGGCAGAAGCTTACGATGTTGCTATTGCACCTCATTGTCCCCTTGGACCCATAGCGCTCGCGGCTTGCGTACAAATAGCAATATGTACACCGAACTTCGTGATTCAGGAGATGGGCGTTGGTATACATTACAATACAGAACTTGGAGAGCAAGACATCGGGAACTACATCAAAGATCAGAACGTGTGGGACGTAAAGGATGGCTATCTGGATGTTTTGACGGGCGTGGGACTGGGCATCGAGGTAGACGAAGCTGAAGTGAGGGAGCTTGCGAAGAATGCTGCAGCTTGGCCGCCGAAGGGTTTCGAGGGTCCAGATGGGAGTATAAGAGAGTGGTAACATCCATCTCTTCCCCCCCTCCCCTCCCGGGTTTGGATTCTGAGTTCCTTCATTCGATATAGAGAGTATTTCTAGAACATATTTCCCGCATGTGGACAGCCACATCGATCGTTTGGTAATAACTTTCATTCCACTGTAGTTGAACCTTCTGGAGGTGTGTCTCCTCTACAGATCTGAGACTCTCATACTCATCATACTCTAACTCGAGACGGGAGCACAATCCTATCTCAAGTAGGGGGAATCACTTCGCGCGATCATGGATCATCAAACATGTTCCGTGGCGGACTCCGACAAGCGCAAGAAACCACACAGAGAAAGAAGGCGAGTGGTCTGGATAGACTGCCAGAAGAGCCAGATTGAGGTAATGCAGTACCCCGATGTCACGACAACCACAAGGAGACACGACATGCTTGCCTGCCTAGGGAGACCGGAGCAGCCAAACCAAAACCCCAATCCCAAAATCCCACATCCCCAAGAGTCCGACACAAACTCCTCCGTCTGCCCCAGGACACCTCACCTCCCCCAGCCTCTCCCACCAGCGCTCCCCTCCCACCAAACCCACACAAGACCGCTCCCCAGTCCTCCAAAAAAATCTATACATCCTTCCCTCACAATCACTCAATCACAACAAAGTACAGCACAGCAAAATATCGACTTGCTCGCCTCTACGTACCAGCGCAACCGTGCATATGTCCCATCCCACAGACCCTGATGCCGGGAAAAGCAATCCTCCTCTTTATGATACATGAGCCAACCTTGCAAAGAAAGCAGCCCTATCCACCATGCCAATGCAAGTATGTAGCCCAAGCACAAAAGCCCCACGAAAGCCGTAGCCTACCATTCGCCGCCCCGCCCGTATCTCACAAATGCCCATTCATCACCGCCCCATTCGGCGCACCGTTCACCAACGCCCCCTCCCCTCCTCTGAAACCCCCCTCCTCCCCGCTCTTCCCAGCACCCTGCCCCACCGGCAGCGCCTGCACCGCCATGGCGCGCGTATACAGCAGGCCCTTGCTGAGATGCGGATGCCGGGGGACGATATCCACAAAATCGGCGTAGCGGACCCAGAACAAAGGTTGTAGGGTGAAGAACTTGGCGCGGGCTTCGCTGAAGAGGGTTTTTTCGTCTGTGGTGGCGCGTAGCGAGGGGATGCGGACGCCGGCTTGTTGGTTACGGAGGAGGCGCCAGAGGGAGGCGCGCTCGTGGGTGAGGACGGGGCGGTGCGTCCATGCTGTGTCTGTGTTTGGGGGGGGGGGTGTTTAGTAGGTTGGTTTTTGAGTAGAAGGAGGGGAAGGGGAGAGTTGGGGGATGGACATACATTGCGAGAGCTCGAGGTCCGTGATGGCTAGGAGCGGCGCGACCTGAACGTTTGACACCCAGCGCTCAAGTGCATCCTCGGCTGCGCAGTTAGGGTCCAAATCTTGCGTTTCGACTGTGTACAGCGGCAGCCACTTGTTGATCCACTCCGGGTCTCTCGCGTCCTCTGGGCTTAGCTCTGCAGCGTGTCTTAAGCCGTGAGGGAGGGCTTCTCGACGCTGTTGCTCCTTTTCTTCTTGGAGACGGATGCGGCGCATTTGCTCGCGATGCTCGAGGTCGGCTCTTCGGCGCTCTTCTTTCTCGCGCTGCTGGCGTTCTTGCTCGGCGCGTCGGGCGAGGAGCTCGTCGGTGCGCTTTTTGGCTTCGCGGGCTTCTTCTTCCTGTCGCTCGGTTTGCATTTGGCGCTCGAGTTCTTCGGCTTCCTGTTGGGCTTTGAGGCGGGATGCTTCTTCCTCGCGAGCTTCTTCGGCCTGTCGTTGGCGGTGGGCTTCTGCTGCTCGCTCTCGCTCTCGCTCTTGGATTTGCTCTCGCTCTCGTTCTCGCACTGCTTCTATCTCTCGCTCTCTGGCGGCTTGAGTCTCCTTGTCGTATCTAAGCTGGTCTTGCCGCTCGCGCTCGTCTTTCTTCGCCTGAGCTTCTCTATCGCGTGCTTCTTTATCGTGATTTACCATGTCCTGATCATGGCCCGCTGTGTTAGGTATCTTGTGGGTACTGTTTTCATTGCTTCTTGAAGATGTCCCTTGCATGAAGGTCGGATTGCGCGAAAAGTCCTCTGCCTGTTTTAGACTTTGGCTTGTCCTTCGAGGGTGGTCTTGGTGTAAAGTTCGATCTGTGCTGCCAAAAAGCGACTTGATGCTGGGTTTGGTGTCTTCCGGTGATCTGACTTTTGATGAAGAGGATGAATTACCTCCCATGAAAGCGACAGGGGCTGTCCCGGGAGCATTGATGGGAGATGCGGTTGGTTCCGGGCATGCGATCATGTTTGCTACCATTGCGGGCCCTCTTGATGGCGTTTCTCCTTTGTTGGGCTCAACGGCACTACCGTGAGAGTCGACCCGCCGCTTTTTCTTCCTCTCGACATGGTGAGGATTTTGAGACTCGGATATGCCGCTGTGAGGGCTGCTATTGTCTCTAGGACGCTTCTTGGCCACTTCTTCATGCTTTGTAGGCGATGAACTGATATTCTCGACCATTCTATCAGGCGCTGCAGGCGTTGAAGGATCGGATGATTGACGGCGTGATTTTTCGTGAGTCGAAGATGGAGATCTCTCGAGTGCCGAGCTGGCTCTCCTTCTATTGTCTTGGTCACTTATCTCATTCTTTGACAGGAGTCTACGCCTTGGTTTTGGGTTGGTTTCCAGCTTGAGTGCTGCCCCGGCGTCGCTTGCAGACCGAGCACCACTTCTGACCTTCGCCCCAGGAGGACCCAAATTCCCAGCCTCCCGATCCGAAGTCACCGCAGCGGCATCTTTCCGCTCGTCATCCGAACGGACTTGGGATCTATGAGATGACTGACGTTTGAACCCGTCTACGGGCCGCGCACGATGAGCCTGGGCGGAAGGCGAGGAGGGTCTATCGGCACGTTTTGTACGAATCTTCCGAGGTGAGCCATTAGTTGACCTTCCGCCCGTCTCCGCAGTGTAATTGTCATATGCATCTTTTAGAATATGGTACTCCTGCTGCCAATTGGAACTTTGTCTCTGCTTCGCAAGCTCGTAGTATGTGTAGCCTCGATACATGCGTCTCGTAGGATCGAAGCCCGACTGCTTCAGAAGTAATTCCACGACCTTGACATTTCCCCCACCAATGGCTGCGAGCATTGGAGTATCATGACCTGGCTTGTAGTCGGACGACTGTAGAGGCTCCGGGTCGGGCTCCGAGTTCCGTCCAAGGGCTATGAGCAATTGCAGAACAACATCATGGCCACCTCTGGCCGCTAGCAGCATGGACTCGGTATCGGCAGGACGTGAGTTCAATATATGGCCAACAACCTCGATGTCTCCTTTGCTGGCAGCTTCCCGAAGTCTTTCCGGCGTTGCGCTGATCCATAACAGCCCATCACGGGTCGTTTGACTTCTTGCGGTTTTTCTTCGTGTCGTCTCGTTGCCCAAGCTTGCCCTACCAGCTTGGCCTTGGCGTGCTGTTTCGCTACCAGTAAGCGGGCCCTTGCCTTGAGTTGAATCTGTCGGACTCCCCGCTGACACGCTTGCTGAAGCTCCGTCATTGTCGCGATTGGTTATGGTTTGGTCTTCGGACGATCTACGCTGAGGTCCCTTCTCCTTGGCAGCAACAAGTGCGTCCCGAATGGCTCCATCTTTGTCGTTCTCCGACTTGACTAGATCCAAAATATCCTTGCCTTCCCCATTGCGCAGACGTGGATCGGCACCCGCTTTCAGCAATTGTGTCACTACTCCGAGATGACCATTTTCAATGGCATCCATCAATGGGGTGTCTCCCTCGATGTTCTTGCAATTGATAATGCAACCCTGATCAAGCAGATATTGGACAGTGTCCACAAAGCCTTCGAGTGCAGCGATCTGCAAGGGGTTGTTCTGGGCATAGTCGGGTTCGTTGAGATGATGTGGTCGCTCTTTCAACTCAATTTCCAATTGCTGGATATTGTCATTGGCACAGGCGCGTGCGACAGGTGTACGACCACTCCTGTCCAAAATCTTCTTATGAGATTTGCTCATTGCGTGCTCATCGATCGAAGCCGATTTTTGTAGGTGTGGGCGACTGTGTGCAGAGGTGCTATCATCCGATTCCAGGTGTGTATCCTCAGAGGCCTTCCTGCGACGTTCTACAGATAGTAAAGGAGGAGCTTTCCGTCGCTTCACTCCGCTAGGAATACTGCTGGACTGAGTAAGATGCGAGCTAGGATGTTGATGTGTTGGTGGAGACTCGGAGCGTGTACTTGATGCACTGTAGTCCTTCACGCGCCTCTTCCCACGCCGCTCTTGCCCATTCACGGTTCCCAAGCTTGGATCACTCTTGCCTCGTCGCTGTCTTGTACTGTCCTCATCTTCTGGTTCGAGCTTTCGCCTGCGCAGACGGCTTTTCTTTTCCCGTGTATCTTCCGCGACGGAAGGCAGGTGGTCTGAGTCGAGTTTATTACCCCCATCTGAACGAAGCTGAGGAGCTGGTGAAGAGAAAGTCGAGCTTAGATTGCTAGAATTGCCGGCTTCCAGTGCTTCGTTCAATACGGACTCCTGCACCACTCTCTTCCTCTTCAGTGAAGGCTTTCTTACCCCGTTATGTCCATCTTCCGCTGCCAACACCTTACGATCCTTTACTATTGTCGTGGCAGGGGCCGGGTTGCCCTCCACATCACTGGCATCTTCGTGCTTTATGACCTTCGTCGTCGCGCCTTCCTCCTTTCCATCCAACACCACAGTCTCCGCCTCGGAATCACTTCTGCCATTATCCCCATTCGTGGTGCCGTTACCATTCGAAAGGACCGACTCCTCTAATCTTGGCGCCGTATTCGTCAAAGCCGGATTGATGCCAATCCTATTTACATCGGTGGCTGACTCGAGCGATTTTCTCTTGACCCTATCGTCCGAGGTAGGGAGTACGTCCGTCGACTTCGGAATGTCATCGCTCATAGCTCTCCTAATCTGTCCAAAATCTCGATGCGCTTCATACTGGTCCGTTTTGGCTTGGATTATTGGCGCCTTGTGCAGTGTAGACAAGGAACGAGGGGTTCCCTATCTCCAGTCGCAGTCGCGATAAGCGTTGGATTGTACTTGTGAAATACTTCCAGAGTTGGGGTTGAAAGTGGTGAATCGTCAAGTCGTGAATTGGTTGTTGTATTGAATAGGAAAGCCTGGGATCTCTGTCGCAATCTCTGGTTCAAGACGAAGGATCGTGGGTACAGTCTGCTCTGATTCGTCCGCTCACCAAACTCACCAAACGTAAAAGTGACTAAGCTCAGCCTTGCCGTTGGTGCCGTTGACGATCAATAATGTCCCCTCAATCGCCACCATTCCCTTTCTCCTGCATCCGCATTTGGCTCTCAGACAAAGGACGCAAAACCGTCTGCCGTTCCCTGAACGTTCCCAAAACCCTTCCAGAGCAGATTGGTCGCGTACCCACGCTCGAGTAGAAGTACGCAGTATGGAGATGTTAAGCCCGGCCGGGCTGCTCCAATCCGCACTCATTGCAATTGCCTGTACAGTACAGAATCTAGTCATCGATGGCGGGCCTTACTGATCGTTCGGGATAAGGTTCTTCTTGTGAATGCCATACCTGACCTAGGATCTCGATTCATCGACTACGGACTAAGATCCACTCCGCCTGAAGGCCCGAGCAAGGATCACAACGGGAAGCAGAGACGTTCCGACGACCTCCAGGTCGGGCCGCTGTCTGCAGCGCTCGACAGCGTTGCAGCCCTGCAAGTCCCCCATGGATCCTTTGCACACTTCTATGCCGTCTCGGTCCTCTCTTCCCTGTTCTGGGGCTTTCAGATTGTCACTCGAGGGAACGTGTTGAAGACTATCTGCCATGCACAACTGGACGGCAGCAAAAGCTCGATGTCAATGGACCAGATTGCGTTGGCTTGGTCGCTTTTTACAATCCAAGGGCTGCGTCGCCTCCTGGAATCATACTTCGTCACCAAGCACTCAGCGTCGACAATGTGGCTCGTTCACTGGTACCTCGGCGTGGCTTTCTACTCGGCCATGGGCGTCGTAATATGGATAGAAGGAACGGGTACGTAATGCCAACTCCGGCGCCTGCGACAGACGAAGCAGACCTTATTGACTTATAATTTTACGCAGATACGCTTTTGGCGGCCAAACCGGCTTGGGGCGCCATCACCTTCTCCGCACCCTCGCTGCGCACATTACTGTGCATTCCTGTCTTCCTCGTCGCTTCTGGCATTCAGTACGACTGCCATGCGTATCTTGCTTCATTGCCCAAATACACGTTGCCTTCGACACCGATATTTAGCAACATAGTCTGCCCCCATTACACGGCAGAATGCATCATATACGCATCGTTAGCGATCCTAGCTGCACCAAGAGGAATGTGGATCAATAGAACGCTGTTCTGCGTGCTGGTGTTTGTGGTAGTCAACCTGGGCGTGACAGCTTCGACGACCAAGAAATGGTACGGGCAGAAATTCGGCAAAGAAAAGGTTGAGAATCGATGGAAGATCATACCTGGAATGTACTAGACCGGCGTATCCAGGCTGACTGCGATCGAGCTTTTCCTCCCCTGCCCATTCAGTCTGATCAGGCCCTTTTTGCCTACCATGCATCCAGCCAATGCGTTCATTTCGCTCCAAACCTCAATCCCCTCACCCTCCTCACCCTCACCACATCCCTACACGTCAAACTAACCCTCACCCCCCTCCCCAAACTTCCCCCTTCCCTCTCCACCTCCCCCCTCGTCTCCTCCCTCAAAACCCCCCAATTCACCACCCCTCCCCCTTCCGGCCCCAACGCTCCCAACCCCTCATCAACCTCCACCCCCTCAATCCCATGCAAACACCCCTCATAGCACTCCCCCATCGTAACCAACAAACTCCTCCTCTCCTGCAGCACCCTCCACCTCCTCCCCCTCCCCACCCCG
>JAABUS010007911.1_pt1 | contig 11911 bp, 13 predicted proteins | sample 5560161 | NCBI WGS metagenome assembly JAABUS01 (sample SAMN10711885, study PRJNA513376) | rock metagenome | isolation source: Antarctica rocks | place: Antarctica: Victoria Land, Trio Nunatak nord | collected 2016-01-04 | reverse complement strand
CTGCTGGTCGCGCAGCTTGACCCGGCACAGGTTCAGCACCCCATCCTGCATCGCCGCCAGCACCTTCTGCCCGCGCCCGCTGGTGTTGCGCTGATACAAGGCCGAGACGATGCCGAGCGCCAGGTGCAGCCCGGTGCCGCTGTCGCCGATCTGCGCGCCCGTCACCAGCGGCGGGCCGTCGTCGAAGCCGGTGGTGCTGGCCGAGCCGCCGGCGCACTGCGCGACGTTCTCGTACACCTTGCAGTCCTCGTACGGGCCAGGGCCAAAGCCCTTCACCGACGCCATCACCATGCGTGGGTTCAGCTCCTGGATGCGCTCCCAGGTGAAGCCCATGCGGTCGAGCGCGCCGGGGGCAAAGTTCTCCACCAGCACGTCGCAAGTCTTGATGAGGCTTTCCAGAATTGACTTGCCCTGTGGATGCTTGCTGTCCACGGTGATGGATCGCTTATTGTGGTTCAGCATCGTGAAATATAGGCTGTCCACGTCCGGAATATCGCGCAACTGCCCGCGGGTAATGTCACCCTCGCCCGGGCGCTCCACCTTGATCACGTCGGCGCCGAGCCAGGCCAGCAACTGAGTGCAAGTCGGGCCGGATTGGACGTGCGTAAAGTCAAGTATCTTGACGCCTTCAAGAGCTTTCATCGTGTTTCCTCCGTTGTTCAAAACTGGGCTCGATGGAGCCGTGTTATTTCTTTTTGAGGACGCTTTGCGGATTGAGGCTGCCGATGTTGCCGCTTTCGCTGCCGGCCGCCGGGTCGATCACCGCGTTGATGAGGGTCGGCTTGCCGGAGTCCATTGCCATGTCCACGGCGCGCTTCAGTTCGTCGGGCGTAGTGGCGTTGACGCCGACGCCGCCGAAGGCGTCCATCATCTTGTCGTAGCGGGCACCTTGGACGAAGACGGTCGTTGCCACGTCCGGGCCGCCCGTGGGGTTCATGTCGGTGCCGCGGTAGATGCCGTCGTTGTTGAAAACGACGATGCAGACCGGCAGGTTGTAGCGGCAGATCGTCTCGATCTCCATGCCGGAGAAGCCGAAGGCGCTGTCGCCCTCAACCGCCAGCACAGGCTTGCCCGTTTCCACCGCAGCGGCAATAGCGAAACCCATTCCGATGCCCATGATGCCCCATGTGCCTACATCCAGGCGCTTGCGCGGCTGATACATGTCGATGATCCCCCGGGCGAGGTCGAGAGTGTTGGCGCCCTCGTTGACCAGGATGGCATCCGGGCGTTCCTTAATGACGGTCCTCAGCGCGCCGAGCGCGGCGTGGAAGTTCATCGGCGTCGCGTTGCTCATCAGCTTCGGCGCCATCTTGGCGATGTTGGCGTCCTTGCGCGCCTTGATGCGGCCGGTCCACTCCTCGGACGGGGCCTGCCAACCGTCCATGCCTTGCAGAAGGGCGGACACGCAGGAGCCGATGTCGCCGACCAGCGGGGCGGCAATCTCGACGTTACTGTCCATCTCCCGTGGCTCGATGTCGATCTGGATGAACTTCTGCGTCCCAGGCTCGCCCCAGGTCTTGCCCTTGCCGTGCGACAATAGCCAGTTGAGGCGGGCACCGATCATCAGCACGACATCGGATTCCTTCAGCGCCGTCGAGCGGGCGGCGCCGGCAGACTGCGGGTGCGTGTCGGGCAGAAGGCCCTTGGCCATGCTCATCGGCACGTAGGGAATGCCGCTTTTCTCAATCAGGGCGCGGACTTCCTCGTCGGCCTGCGCGTAAGCCGCCCCCTTGCCAAGGATGATGAGGGGACGCTTGGCGCCCTTTAGCACGTCGAGTGCACGCTTCACGGCGGATGGGGCAGGAATTTGGGCGGGCGCCGCATCGATTACTTTGACGAGCGAAGCGGCCCCAGCCTGCGCGTCCAGGACCTGGGAGAACAGCTTCGCCGGCAAATCGAGGTAAACGCCGCCGGGACGGCCGGACAAGGCCGAGCGAATGGCACGCGCCACGCCGATGCCGATATCTGCGGCATGCAGCACGCGGTAGGCCGCTTTGCAAAGGGGTTTGGCGATGGCGAGCTGGTCCATTTCCTCGTAGTCGCCCTGCTGCAGGTCCACGATCTCGCGCTCGGACGAGCCGCTAATCAGGATCATTGGGAAGCAGTTGGTCGTGGCGTTGGCCAGCGCAGTCAGGCCGTTGAGGAAGCCGGGAGCTGACACGGTGAGACAGATGCCGGGCTTCTTGGTCAGGAAACCAGCAATGGCGGCTGCGTTGCCTGCGTTCTGCTCATGCCGGAATGAGATGACGCGCATGCCCTCGGCTTGCGCCATACGGCCCAGGTCGGTGATCGGGATGCCGGGCACGCCGTAGATCGTGGTGATGTCATTGACCTTGAGTGCGTCGAGCACAAGGTGAAAGCCGTCCGTCAGCGCCTGCGTTGCCTCGCTTTCAGTGGTATCGGCAACAATACTTTGCGCTATTACTGACATACTGCAAGTTCCTCCTTAAAATTACTTATGGCTTTGTGTGGATCGCCCCGGCTGTGCACCGTGCGCTGCGGGATGCGGGGCCGGTTCGCCAGCCTCTAAGGCCCGGCGGGACGAGGTCCTGCGCGAGCGGGGAGGAACCACCGCCGTCGCCGACGACTGCCGGGACATCGCATCGAGCGCGTCACCGTACTTCTCCACGTGTGTGGCAAGGCCGAGCGTGTGCTCGCGCACCAGGCGCTCTGCCAGGTCTGCATTGCGGCGGTCAAGCGCTTCGACAATGCTCATGTGGTCCACCACCGACCGTGCGGCCCGATTGTCCTGACCCATTGTCACGGCCCGGACCGCACGCATGTGGATAAAAAGAGAGTCGGTCAACTCGATCATCAACTCGCACCCGCCCATGCGGATGATGGCGCGATGGAATGCCATGTTGGCCTGAGAATACTCGCTGATCTGCATGGACGGATCGTCTTTGAACTCCCCAACCAGGTCGCGAAGCGCTTGCAGCTCCTCCGCACTGGCGCGCTGCGCAGCCAGCCTTGCCGCCATGCTTTCCAATCCAGCCCAAACCGTGATCATCTCGACGATCTCGTGCTTTGTTTTCCGCACGACATAGGCACCGCGGCGCGGCACGGATCGTATGATCCCCTCCTGCTCAAGGAAACCCAATGCCTCACGGATCGGCGTGCGGCTGACGCCGAGGGTTTCGGAAAGCTGGCGCTCGTCAAGCCACAATTCGCCGGCATGGCCATAGATATCCATTTCGGTAATTGCCTGCTTGATCGCGTTGCATGCCAGTCTTCGCAAACCAAGGTCCGCCTTGATCTTTTCGAGTTTAAAGCCAGGGAAAGTCGTCATAAACAGTTCTCCGCCTTCCAAAGGAAAGCGGCAGTGTAAACAGCACCGTATGACCGATCAACTCCGGCAAGTATAGGAGCGCGCCTGCCAGCACTGCCGTGAAAAGTCCACAGCATCGCAAAGTACACTAGGAGCTAGTACTGTCCAGCAACAGCGCAGATACCGCTCCGCTCCGGGTTGCACGGCCCCTGTCCCATGCCGAACGGCATAGAATGAAACAGGCAGCTTCCAGGCACTCCAACCCAAACTGCTGTCTGTCCTTAACGAGCTGGGCCGTTTCGACGTGCATACCGCTCCCCCCACTATTGCCCGCGTATGTCGCGGTGCCTGTTCTCGCACCGGGTTCCCGGCCGCAGTGCATGTTATGCATTATACCAGAAGTTCCGCAACAGGAATTTGATGTCCCGAGCCTCGGCGTCGAGGAAAAGATCGTGCGAGTCAACGCAACCAACGACTCGGCGGAACTCGGTCCGCAGGACCACATTTTCGTCGCCCTCAAGGCGCACTCGATCTCCAGCGTCGTGGACGCGATGCAGCCGCTGATCTGCAACCGGACCAGCGTCGTCACCGCGGTCAACGTCGTATCCTACTGCTACTTCCACCAGCACCGCGGCGAGCTTGCCGGCACGCGCCTGGAAATGGTGGACCGCGGCGGCAAGCAGCGGAGCGGCCTGGGACCGGAGCGCGCCCTCGGCTGCGTCGCTCACCCCGCGACGGAGGTGGAACCAGGCGTCATCCAGCACATCTACGGCGACAAGTTCCCGTTGAGCGAACTCTCCGGCGAAAAGGCGTGGTTCAAAGCCGGGTGGCTCTTGTCGGATTCCGGGGGGTTAGGCCGGGGTCATGCTACTTAGGTTGCAACAAGGGAGCCGAGCAGAGCTTTGCCGCATTGGGGTGCGTTGTGCACGAACTGGAGGAAGCCGAGATAAAGCGGAAGCTTGTCCTGCGAGATACCCCGGTGCGGGCGCAGCCAGGGTCGCAGCAGCAACCAAAAACCTTCCATGGTGTTGACGTGGCCCTCGCAGAAGTCGTCCCCGTCCTCGTCGCGGGCGTATTGGCCGCGCCCGTGACAGACCGTTTTGTGCCTGTAGCCCCAGGCGGGCGTAAATGCTGTATTCGTCCGTGTGGACGAGGGTGCCCAGGGTGACGGCGGCGGTGATAACCGGCTTGATCGTGGCCTGCTGCACGTTGGCCAGCATGCGGAGTACGACTTCGCCGCCACGCTGGATCAGGCCAAGGATAGACTGCTTGTCATTCGCCAGCGTGCCGCGGCCCGGCGCGCCTGCCAGCTTGTCAGCCCGCCAGCCTGCGGCGGCGTCCGAGCCGCCCCTTTTGGCGACTTCTTTTGGCTGGCCCTTGTGTCCGGCCACGATGTAGACCTCGTCGATCCCGCTGGATGCACTGGCATCCGGCTCCATCTCACCCTTTAGCTCTGCCGCCGGCTCTCTGGCGACCAAGCCGGCGCGCAGCTGTTCCGTCATGACCTGCACATCCGAAACGGCCAAGCCCAGCTCGCCTGCGATCTGTCAATCAGAAAGGTTCAGGTCCATGAAGTAGAGGCACAGCACCCGCACGCGCAGCGGCTGGTGGTGCTCGGCCAGCACCATCGCGTAGCGATCCCCCGAAGGGAGATGCCGCAAAGCGGTATCAAGGCCTGTGAGATCGTCGAAGCGGGATGCGCACGCCTTGCATCGGTAACGCTGGTGATGCGGCAGCGTGTCGTCGCACCCGTCCCGGATCATCGAGGAACTGGCGCATCCAGGGCAACGTACACCCTCCGGCCAACGATGCTGCCGCGCCAGCGTGAAGCACTTGGCGTCATCCATCAGCCCGGAGAGGTTGACCAAGTCGGCTGCAGGCATGACGGCGGAGCTTCCTCGCGCGAGACGGTTGGCTGCTCGCACTCCATCTATCACGCCAGATACGCGCCCGCGGCACCATCCGGATCACCACCCCGGAACCCGACAAGAGCCACCTCGAACAATTACTCAATGCATACAATGAACGACTTGTATTCGAAGCCCAGCAGCGGCCCGGCGCGCACCCGCCCGCCGGCTATCCTCCCGCGTCGCGCCACTTTGGCAGGCTTCCTCCGAGTTGCGCCGTGATGGCGTCCGCCTTGCGCCGCACTAGTTCCCCCAGCACCGGAAACCGCTCGTTAGGGATGCGGGCCATGGGGCCGGATAAGGACATCCCGGCCACGGGGTCCGCAGCCTCGTTGAACACCATGGCGGCGATGCACCGCAGTCCCACCGCGTGCTCCTCGTCATCCACCGCATAGCCCTGGGCGCGGGCGGCGCGCAGGTCCTCGCGCAGCGCCGGGGTGGCCGTGATGGTCTTGACCGTCAACCGCGGCAGCCCTTGCCGGTGCAGAACGCGGGCCAGATCCGCATCCTCCATCGCCGACAGCAGCGCCTTGCCGACCGACGAGCAGTGCAGAGGCACCCGCCCGCCCGGCCGGGCAAAGGCGTGCATCATCTGCCGGCACTCCACCTGCGCCAAGTAGACCGCCTCCCCCCGGTCCTCCACGGCCAGGTTCACGGTCTCCCCGCCATCTTCCATCAGCGCGCGCATGTGCGGGCGGGCGGCGGCGGCCAGGCTGCGCGTCTTCAGGAAGCCGCTGCCCGCCACGAAGGCCTGCACCCCATGGACCACAGCCGCCGCTCGGCATCGAAGTGGACTTAGCGCTCGCCCTCCAGCGTCGTCAGGGCGTGGTTCAAAAAGGGCAGTTTGTGGGTTACACCAAAAGTGGCCGGAGCCGCGCCAACCAAGGGATTCCACGTTTCGCGTGTAACCCGGATCTGAACCACGCCTCCCGGTCCATCACCGGGACATGCCGGACGTGGTGGCAGCGCATCAGGTCTGCGACATGGCTGAGGCTGTTCTGCGCCACGCAGCAGATCACGTTGCCGGTCATCAGGGCGGCGACGGGCATGGCAATGACGTTCGTCCCGTAGCTCACCAAGGCCTGGAGGACGTCGCGTTCGGACAGCATGCCAAGCACGACGTCGCCCTCCGTGCTGCAGCAGTCCTTGACGACCAGTGCGCTAATGTTCTCGGACCGCAGCAGCTTGGCAGCGGCGGCGGCAGTGCTTCCCATGCCGATGGAGATGATTCGACCGCCTTTCCGGCGCAGCAGCGCTTCAACCGTCATCGTGTCCTCCCGTGCAGGCGTTTGACGCTCAATCGCCTTCGAGGGCCATCACAGCACATTCAGCTATTTTTTGTATACCGAATACTTTACACAATGTGCTCTACACAGGATATGGTATTTTATAAATATGGCATTTGGTATATGTGATACAAAATGATATGGCTGTTAACCGTCAGGCAGAGGATGGCAGAGTGACCGAGGTAGCGAACTTCCCCCGCCTGCGCGTCCCGCGCATTGATGTCAGCGTCGGCCTGCGCCGCCTGGCCTGCGACGCGATCAAGGCGGCAATCACGGGAATGGACATCTACGGGCAGCCGACCGAAATCCGCTTGGACGAGCGTCAGCTTTCTGAAGACCTCGGCGTCAGCCGCACGCCGATCCGCGAGGCGCTAACCGTCTTGGAGCAGGAAGGCTTCGTCCGCTCCATCCCGCGCCGCGGCGTCTATGTCGTGTGCAAGACGAAGCGCGAGATCATCGAAATGATCATGGTCTGGGCCGCCATCGAGAGCATGGCAGCCGGGCTTGCCGCCCAACGCATCACCCCGGCGGACCTCGCCGCCCTGCGGGAGATGCACGCCGCTTTCTTGACCGACCCAATGGACCACGTGGACGACTACAGCCAGGCCAACATGGCATTCCACAAGGAGATCATACGGCTCGGCGGCTGCGCGCTGATGACCGACATGACGAACAACATCTTCGACCACATGCAGCCCGTCCGGGCCATGACGATGCGCCAGGACAACCGTGCCGAGCGTTCGGTGCGCGACCACCTGGCCATCATTGACGCGCTTGAAAGCCGGGACCCGGTTCTGGCGGAGCGGCTGGTGCGGGAACACACCCTCAACCTCGCCGCCCATGTTGAACGCCACGGCGACGTCCTCGACGGCCAGCGGGCCGTGCCGGGGGAGGGCGCGGTCCGGATTGCCTGACCAGGCCTGCTACGTATCAAGGCTGCCCGTCAGAGGCGGCCCGGCCAATAGAATTGGGGGGTTGAAGCATGTCTATCACGACCGCCCTGCCGCGGAACGTTGCTGTCAAAGAGATCGAAGGACGGAGCGCCGCCGGCAACGCGCTTGAGGCTGACGTCCTGCCGGCACTGACGGACGGCTTCCACCTCGTGATTGACGCGCTGAAGCTCAACGGCATCGCTACGATAGCACCGTCAAGTTGGCTGCCGGGCGGCTTGCGAGATGCGGTTGAGCCGGGTAGGCGGGCGGGATGACGACACCTGCCTGCCCGAGCTACGCTGGCTACCGTTTCCCGGCTGAGATCATCAGCCACGCGGTCTGGCTCTACTTCCGCTTCCCGCTCAGTTTGCGGATGGTGGACGAGCTGCTGGCCGCGCGCGGCATCATCGTCAGCTACGAGACCGTGCGCCAGTGGGCGCTGAAGTTCGGCCAGGTGTTTGCCAACCAGATCCGCCGCAGGCTGCCTGCGGCCGGCGATAAGTGGCACATGGATGAGGTCGTGATCACAATCTCTGGGGTCAAGCACTGGCTGTGGCGCGCGGTCGACCAGAACGGGATGGTGCTTGATGTCCTTGTTCAAAGCCGTCGCGACACGAAGGGCGCCAAGCGCCTGCTGCGCAAGCTGCTCAAGCGGCAATGCCGCCCACCTCGTGTCATGATCACGGATAAGCTGGCGAGTTACGGAGCGGCCAAGCGCGAGGTGATGCCCTCCGTCGAGCACCGAAAGCACAAGGGGCTGAACAACAGGGCGGAGAACTCGCACCAGCCTACGCGACAACGAGAACGACAGATGAAGCGCTTCAAGTCAGCCGGCCAGGCGCAGCGCTTCTTGTCCGCCCACGACGGGATCAACAACCTCTTCCACCTCCGCCGCCATCAAGTGCCTGCCACCCAGTATCGAGCCGACTGCACCCAAGCCTTCCGGGTTTGGGACGAGGTCACCGGCGTCACCGCTGCGGCATAACCACGGGCACGCCGTCCCAATCACGCGCTATCGCGACCTCAGTCCAACAAGTTGACAGTGCCGACGCCACTTCCCTTGAGGCAGACCCGAAGCCGGAAGCGCGAGTGCCCCCTCGCGAGGGGGATGGGTGTCGCCACCGAAGGCTGGCCCAGGCGGTGCAGCATCAGGGGTCAGCCAAGCTTCAAGTTGGATGCGGCTTGCTTGCCGCGCTCGGTTACGACGTCGTAGCTGACCTTCTGGCCGTCGTTCAGGCCGTTAATCCCGGCTGCCTGCAAGGCCGTGATGTGCACGAACACGTCCTTGCTGCCGTCTTGCGGCTGAATGAAGCCGAAACCCTTGTCAGGGTTGAACCACTTGACTGTTCCGCTCGCCATATCTGCTGCTTTCCCCCCCTGAACGGGGCGTAGCCTAGCGTCACCACCACGGGGGTGCCAAGCCTGTTCAGGATGCACAGATGGCCATCCTGGAGGTCAAGAACGGGAAAGGGAGCGTTGGTTGGCTGGCAGGACCGATGAGGCCCGGCCAGTGCCCTTCAGAACGGCCAACGCGAGGTGGCGCCTTCCGCACGGGCCGCCACCAGCAGCTTGGCCATGACCTGGTTGGGGCCGTCCTGTGACGCCGTACGCTCGATCTCGGCCCAGTCGAACCGCACCGTGTCGGTGGCCCGGTCCCACTGGGCCGCAGGCTGCGCCGAGGTCGCTGCGTTCTGGCTTGAGCTGGATGGTTCTGCGTTGCTGAAGGTCGAGGTAGACGTGGGCTCCGGCGTGGCTGGTTCAGGGCCACGTAGCTGCTCTTGCTGATCCTGCTGGCCATCTGTCCCGGCGTTTGGCTTGCCGTCTGCGGCCGACATGGGATCCGGAGCGGCATCCGATGCGCGGGCCTTCCGTCCGGGCTTCGCCCCAGCATCCTTCCGGAGCGGAACCGCCTCAGTCGCGCCAGCCCGCTGCTTCGGCTTGGGGCCGGGCCGTTTGCGCACGGGCGCCGCGACCGGGTCGGCGATGCTGCCATCGGCATCGGCGCCGCCGGCCACCGCATCGTCGCTGTCCATCGTGGCCAACAGTTCGGCTGAGGCAGCCGCCTTTGGCTTGCGTCCCTGGCGCGCCGGGGCAGGTGCGTCACTCAGGGCGGCCAGAACCTCCTCGGGTGAGCTGGCAAAGTCGTTGCTAGGGGCGGCCTTCGGCTTGCGAGCCATCTGCGATCCTTGTGGTTCAGAACCGTCCTGATACGGCATCACCGGGCTGGTGAGAACCAGTCAGCTGAGAGAGGAACTGTTCTCCTCCCGCCCGGGGGCGACCGCATTACGGCTGCTCGGCATGCTCCGGCACAGGGTCAAGGCCGAGTTCCTGGCGGACGTGCGCGAACTTGGCCGGATCGGCGAAACGCCGGTCGGCTATCATCGCCTGCAGCGCAGCCAGTCCAGCGTCGGTGAAGAACAGCCGCGGCCAGCGGGTCGTCGCGTCAAGGCGCATCAGCTCGCGCTCCAGCAGGCCTGCCGCAGCCTGCGGCACCTTGGGCTGGCCCGACTGCGGGCCACCCCGCCACCTCTTGAGGTGGAAGCCTTCGGCGACGCTGGGCAGCGTCGAGAAGAACATGTCGAGTTCGCGGCGTATGTAGTCGCGCTCGGCGGGCGTGAACGGGGCAGGTGGGGCGGATGGCTTGGCTTCAGACATATAGGACGCCATAGCACGCCGGGTCGGTTGCCGCCGCAACGCTGCCGGGTGGAACCCTGCGCCGACCTGCGCCAACCACGAGATGCTCGCGCCGTTCGAGGCAGGCGCGCTGCCGTTCCATCCGCGATCCACCTCGCCGCATAGGGCAGACTGTTGCGGCTGGGCGACATCCCGGGCCAAGCCGCTCATCCCGCCTTCTCTGGCGCGACAAAGAGGCATTTGCTGGCGTTCTGTAGCGCGGTTCAAGAAGTGCTATTTCCGAGTAATACCGGAAATCGATAGAGCTTTGATGGTAGGGGGATTTCTCGTATTGGATGTTGCCGTGATTTGAATCACGCCGGAACGCCCTGCTTTGACACCTCCGGCCCTGGCATTTGCATAGGCATCAGTTCCGGCAGTACCGTTCTTCGTAGCCGGCCGCCTAGACCGGCATGACAAGATGTATGGGAGAACGGCATGGAACCAATATCGCGACGGAGTATCCTCGCAGCGTCCGCAACGGGCACCCTACTCGCAGCGTCAGGAGGCGTGTCTGCCCAGCCGGCCGCGCCTCCCGAGCAGGCCGGCGCCGCCATGATGAACTCGTTGCGAGAGTTGATCGAGGCTGCGCGCAGCAATTCACCAGCACTTCCGGACCTTTTGATCCGGCATCTGCCAGGCCTACAGGCCGGGGGGGCCGCAGCAGTTCCGCTTTCCGACACTGTTCCGACTGCGGACACGACGACAGTGGGGACGGTGGCGTCCAGCAATGTCGCTGCCGTGTGGGGCCAAGACGTGCTGTTTGCTCTCAACTCCAAGGAGCCTGCCACGATCTCGATCGACCGACAGGCCCAGGTGCCGATGACCCGCGTGGCCGGGACGGATTACTGGTATTGCCTTGAGACACTCCGCATCGGCACGACCCACCGCTTCACCCTATATTCCGGGGGCCGCGACGTCGGAGCCAATGCGGTCGCGGGCTATACACCCGACAGCTACCCCATCGCCGAGGCAACTCGCGGCACCCTGTCCGAAAAGCGGACCGTCACCAGCCAAGTTTACGGTGGCGCCCAGGCAGATTACTGGATCTACGCGAATGCCGGCATCGACACGGTCCGTGGCGCGCCGTTGATGGTGTGGCAGGACGGACAGAACTGCGTCGGCGCACGCGACCTGATCAACTTCCGGCTGCAAACCGTCACCGATAACCTGGTTCACCAGAAGCGGATCCCGCCGATGGTGCACTTGTTGATCGCGCCCGGCACCGGTGGAGAGAAGCGGCCTCTACGGTTCGCTGGCGAAGACCAGTCCAACGTCATGCGGAGCCTGCAGTACGACACCTTTTCGGACCGGTATGGTCGCTACCTGCGCGAGGAGGTGCTTCCGAACGTCGAGAAGACGGTCAAGCTAAGGCAGGACTCATACTCGCGCGGCGCCGCAGGGCAGTCTTCCGGAGGTATCTGCTCGTTCTCCTTGGCTTGGTTCCATCCGGAGCAATTCAGCCGGGTGCACTCAACAATCGGCAGCTTCACCGGGCTGCAATGGTTGCCCGACGAGCACGTGGATGGCGGCTACATCATCTCGAACCGGGTTCGCCGCGATGCGAAGCGTAACATGCGAATCTGGATGTCCGACGGGATGAACGACATCGAGGTAGACAGCAATGGACGGCAGGACCTCTACGTCGCTGGAAGCTGGCCTTTGAACAACATCCAGCTGGCTAACGCGCTGAAGACGCGAGGCTACGACTTCCACTTCCGCTTCGGCACGGCAACACACTCCAGCGCGCAAGGCAGCATGGACCTTCCGGAGTCACTCAGTTGGCTGTGGCGTGGCTATGATCCCGAGAAGACGGAGGAGACCTTCGAGCAGGAAGCGATTGAA
>JAABUS010007910.1_pt1 | contig 11912 bp, 10 predicted proteins | sample 5560161 | NCBI WGS metagenome assembly JAABUS01 (sample SAMN10711885, study PRJNA513376) | rock metagenome | isolation source: Antarctica rocks | place: Antarctica: Victoria Land, Trio Nunatak nord | collected 2016-01-04 | reverse complement strand
TCCCGCCCGCCCCGGCGCGTGGGCACACGGCCACACCCGCCGAAACGGCCGAAAAACCCAGGCGCCGCCTAGCGTTTCGGGCATTCCGGGTGCCCACCAACTGCGGAACCCGGGCTTACGATTTCGACCCCGAGGAGCGGCGTCCGATGACCGCGGCGCTGAGCGGCGGCCTCGGTCTGAGCGCCGATCGTCGCTACGAAGTCCGGTTCTTCAGTCGCCGCGGAGCATTGCTCGAGGCGATTGCCGAGGACACGCGCCCCGCGTTGGCGTTCATCGATCTCCAGCGCGAGGAAAGCGTGGACACCGCGTACGCAGGGCACCGCCTCATCGAGACGATACGTCGCCATCCGCGGCTCGCCCACTGCCGGCCTTTGGCCTACACCGCCTACGCGTACGGCGACGTTGTCGCGCTCGTCCACAAACACGGTGGGTATGGGCTGGTCTCTCGATACTGGAACGACAAAGCGCGGCGCTCCGATCTTGAGCTCCTGCGCGACCAACTCGACGAGCTCCTGAACGTCCCTGAGCGGGCCCCCGCCGACCAGGACGACTTCCTGTTGCGGACCGGGGTGCCGTCCGCAGACCCCCTCAGCACGCTGGAAGAGAGCGCGACGAGCGAGGTTTTCACCAAGGACAACAAGTGGTTCCTCGAGCCGTCGTTCTGGGCGCTGATGCGGCATCTCGCGCACCCGCACGTCGGCCAGACCGCCGCGATCGCGTGGGTCCAGGCCGAGTTCCAAGCCATGAGCGTCAGCGGCTACGAAAAGCGCGTCGAAAGGCTCACCGGGACGCTCGCATCCGAGTTCCAGATCCCGAGCCCGGACCTCCGCAAAGCCGCACTGCGGCTCCTCGAGCTCGTCCCGCACCGCCGGGCGGCGCCCGACGAGCAGGTCAGCCTCAAGCACCTCGCACGAGTTCGCGGCCTGCACCCTGTCCTCCCGCCGGGAGGGACGGAAGACCCGACCGGCCTCCTCGCCGAAAGCTGGCTCGACGAAGAGGCCATCACGGTCCTGCGGCAGGTAATCGACCAGATCCCGCTTGTTCCCACGAACCACGACCAGCATCTGCACACCGCCGCACTGGAGAAGACGCTCCGCAGCCTTGACCCGGCGTCAGAAGGGCAATCGCTGGTGCCGCCACTGATCCGCGCCGTCAACGGCATCCTCGACACTTTTCACGAGCGGGAGCGTTGAATGGGCCCCGCGTCGGTCGGCTCGTGTAGAACGACGATCGAATGACAGTGGTCGACGCGCGAGCATCCTCGGCCAGACGGCGCCCGAAGCGGCTCGTCCAGTGCTCCGCGCGATCACCAAAACGACCGGCCCGATCTTCCCGCTCGTCGCACGGGTACGACGAGCAAGCCCAGCCGACCGTCCCGAATTAGCCGGACAGCGGGACCCGATCATCGCGATCCTCGGACAGCTCCTCGAAGGCCGCGCGCACTCGGTCAACCCCGCGGAGCTCACAGAGCTCGTACGCCGGAAGCTCGACGAGCTCGTCGACCAGCGATCCTCGATCGCCAGCGCGGCACGTACCCGCGCCAGCCACGTCGCCCTCTACAGCAGCGCTCGTGCGCACGCCTTGGGACGAGATAACGCGCGCGAAGCGCCCCAGGAAGCTGCTCATTAACACCATCCAAAGCACCGTGGACAAATCAAATCCCTGCTTCATCCACTTCACCGCGCGCGTCGTCAGCCAGACATCCCATCGCATCAGCATTGAACTGCTGGCCCCCAAGCGCGACCAGTCCGTGAGCTGCCCAGCCAAGGCGGTACGCGGGGCCGTCCTGCACTTGAACGCGGCAGCGACCCGATCGGCTGGCGCGCCTCGGTCGCCTACGTCAAGAGCGCCGAGAACCGCTCCCACGGCGCCGTCCTCGGGGCCAAGCTACGGCGCCTGTGCAACGGCGTTCGGTTCAAGTACGTCTTCTACTGAGCATCGGAGGATTCCTCGGGGCGCCGCCCGTAGGCCAGGCGCGTGAGGAGCTGGAGGGAGCTGCGGGGTCCGGGCCAGTGCTCCTCCAGCAGTTCGGGGCCGCCGTGGCGCAGCACGGTCCGCAGGACCAGGATCACGAGCAGCGCGTCGTCGAGCTGGCCGGCGATCGGGATGAAGTCGGGCACCAGATCGATCGGCAGCGCCAGTTAGAGGATCAGGCCGGCGATCAGGCGAAGGCTCTTGGCGCTGGCCAACGCGATCGTCAACGTCGGCGCGGGCCGCTGGCGATCCGTGCCCGGCGCGAACTACTCCACGGTGCTCCCGGCGGCGGCACGAACCGGCCCCACGCGGCTCAGGCGGCAGAACGCCTCGACGACCTCGGGGTCGAACTGGGTGCCGCTGCAGCGCTCAAGCTCCTCGAGGATCTCCGCCTCGGGCCGTGCGGCGCTGTAGGGCCGTGCCACGCGCATGGCGTCGTAGGCGTCGCAGACCGCGACGATGCGCGCGCCGAGCGGGATCTCCTCGCCGGCCATGGCGTCGGGGTACCCCGCTCCGTCCCAGCGCTCGTGGCTCGAGCGCACGACGCCCGCGACGCCGCGCATGGCGGGCGCGGCCCCGATGATGCGCTCGCCCACGATCGTGTGACGGCGGACGAAGGCCCACTCGGTGTCGTCGAGGGCCCCCGGCTTGTCGAGGATGGCGTCCGGAATCGCCATCTTGCCGATGTCGTGCAGCGCGGCCGCGTGATCGACGATCTGGCACTCCGCGTCGTCGAGGCCGAGCTCGCGGGCCACCTCGACGGCCAACTGGGCGACGTCGCGCACATGCGCGCCGAGCTTCCCGTCGCGCTCGACGAGCGCGCTGACGAGCACGTCGGAGACCTGGCGGCCCGCCGAGGCGCGGCCGCCCTGCTTCTGGGCGTACATGCGCTGGTCGGCGGTGCGCAGGGCCTCCTCGGCGTCCGCCGCCTGCTCCGGGATCAGCACGGCGCCGTAGGAGGCGCCGATAGCGAACCCGCTCCCGGCGTCGGTCAGCGCCGCGGCTCCCGAGGCGCAGATCGCGTCGACCGGGCGCCCGGCAAGCGGAGCCAGCAGGCAGAACTCGTCTCCGCCCATCCGGTAGGCCCCGGCGCCGGGGCCCGCCTGGCGGCCGAGGCACTGCCCGAGCCTGGCCAGCAGCGCGTCGCCGGCCGGGTGCCCGAAGGAGTCGTTGTAGTGCTTGAAGCCGTCGAGGTCGAAGAGGACGAGGACGTACGGGACACCCGGCGTCGCCACGCCCACGGCCGTGCGCAGTTCGGCCATCAGCCCGCGGCGGTTGCCGAGCCCCGTGAGCGCGTCGGTGGTGGCCTCCCGGCGCGAGGTGTCGAGCAGCGCGACGTGCGTCCACGAGGTGACGAGCACGCGGACGCCGACCGCGAGCAGGGAGCCGACCGCGAGCAGGATCGCGGCGCGCGAGCCGCTGCCGAAGCCGGCGTGCGCGAGGACCCCGAGGGCGACCGTCGCAAAGGCGACGGGCAGCAGCGCCACGCGCAGGCCGAGCCGCTCCACCGGCTCCACGGGAGCCGCCGGCTGCCAGGCCGCCGCGGCCAGTAGCAGGAAGGATGCAGTCCAGCCGGCGTCGGCGGCCGCGGGGAAACGGTAGGTGCCGTTGTTGATGGTCAGCAGGTAGTACGTGTCCGCGAACCAGAAGGCCGCGATCGCCGTGCCGACGAGCGCCCACATCCGGTCCAGGCGCCAGCCCCGGACGGCCACGGCTCCCACGACGAGGCCGAGCAGCACCATGTCGGAGATCGCGTAGCTCAGATTCACCGCCACGCTGCCCGACGACGTGACGCCCGAGAGGAAGAGGGCGGCGATCAGCGCGCCCATCGCGAGCCCGGCGGCGACGCCGTCGACGAGCAGCAGCCGCGACGTGACGTTGACGGCCGGCCGCATCAGCAGGCCGATGGCCGCGAAGGCCGCGGCGGGGAAAGCGAGGTAGCCGACGTCGGCCCAGGACGGCACGGGGATCTCGGCCTGGTCGAGCAGCACCGTCGTCCAGTAGATGTCCCCGGTGCTCCAGGCGGCGATGCCGAACGCGACGACCAGCCACGCCGCGCGATCGGTGCCCGAGCGCCGCAGCGCCGCCACCAGGCACAGGGCGGCGGCGGCGAAGGAGGTCACGAGGTGGGCCGGCCGGCCGAAGACGACGCCGTCCAGATCGGCGAAGCCGAGCACGACGTTGAGGTTGTAGAGGACCAGCCAGGCGCCGAGTCCGAGGAGCACTCGGGTCACTGCGGTCGGGACGCGCGGAGCCATGCTCCTCTTCTCGTCCCCAAGCGGCGCAACCTTGAGAGGTTCGGGTACCGCCATCATCGGCCCGAAATCCAACGCTAAGTGTTTGTCGCCACTGATGCCGACGAGCCGCGCCGATGTGGACCGCCTGAGGCGCGTCGCGGCGATGCGTGCCGGGACCCTGTCGCGCCACCAGCTCTTCGCGTGGGCCGCTCGCCGGCCTGGGGAGGTCCCGATCGTCAACGGCGAGTTCGTCTTCATCGCGATGAGCATGGCTGACCTCGACCCCGACTGACCCTCGCGCCGACGCGCCTGGGTGGGGTTGGCGCCGTGCGGCTCGGTAGCCTCGCCCGGGTCGTGCGCGTCACCGTCCCGATGCCGATCCTGCTCGATGATCGCCGGGCGGGCAGCGAGACGACGATGGAAGCGTGCGGTGCGGGGTTGCGGCAGTAACGGAGCAGAATCCACCCGGATGGTGTTCGCTTTGGTGAACAGTGTCCGTCCGTGCCGGGCGTCATCTTCTTTGTTGTGGCACGCGTCGGCAGCGAGGAATGGCGGAGAGCCTGGCAACGTGAGTCGCGACTGATCGCCCGCGTGCGTCGTTCGGCGTGGCGGCGGGAGATGGCCGAACTGGAGCGGACCTGGGCGATCACGAGCGCGCACACCGCTGGCGTGTCGCTGCGAAAGATCGCCGCGGCCGCCGGCCTTGGCCCGACCCGCGTGCACGCGATCGTCCGCGACGCGAACCCGGACGGTCTTGACGTGGCGCTCGGCGAGCTGCGCTCGCTGTACGGATGGCCGGCACCGGAGGACCCAGACGGCAGCCGCGATGATGAGCTCGCAGGCCGGGAGCTGATCGCCGAGCGGCTCGGCGACGAGGTTGAGTGGCTGCGTGACTGCGCGCGATGGCTCGCCCAACTCGACCTCGGCACGTCTGCGCCGGTCACGAACCTGCGCCCCGACGCCGACCATCCCGACCGGTGCAACGTGGTGGTGGATATCGGGCGTGTCCGCGCGGTGCTGCTGAGGATCGCCAGCGACATCGACGAGCTCGCACGCGCCCGCACCATCGAGGACCTCGAGCACGCCGGGGGTCGAGCCTGACGCGCGCGCCGAGCGTCGCCGCCGGCTCGCCGAGCCGCCGCTCGCGTTCCCCGCGCACGGGAGCAGCACCCGCCAATGGCGCCAGGCCCTGTACGACTTCGAGAAGGAATGCTGGCGACGCGGTGAAGCGGACTCGCACCCGCTGGACCGCCACGTCTACCCGCCTGAGAACGGCACCTACTGACCACACACCCGGCGTGGACCCTGTTCACTAAAGCGAACAGCTAAGCGTCGGATCCTGCTCCGTTGCTATCGCGACCCCGCGTAGGGCAACAGCGCCAGATTGCTCGCGCCGGCCAACAGCGTCAGGACGAACAGGACACCCGTGAGAACGAGCGCTGCAGCCACTCGTCCAGGGTCGCCTCCGAGGACGGCCACGACCACAAGGGGCGAGAGAGCCGCAACGAGCGTGAGTAGAACCGCCACAAGCACGTTCTACGTTAGCCCGAGCGCGATGCTGCTAATGCCGCGTCGCTCCTTCGGGCAGAGCAAACCCGCACGAGCAACTCCTAACACCGCCTGGTGATCGTCGGTCACCTGGACGCAGGGCGGCAAGCTACGCCGGGCCGCCCTAAGTGAGACGGCGCGCTGCTGCTGCTCGTCCAAAGCGGAAATCGACTGGACGTCACCCGGTGCAGCTCGCGCCTTGTGATCGTCTGCAGCCGGCCCGCGGGATCAGGTCGAGCTGCCAAGATGGTCGAGTGGACTCCGGGCCGCTTTCAGCTCTCGCCGCGGTCCTGTCCGGGGCGCTTGTCGTGGTGCTGTTCGACGTCACGGCCGGCACAGCGACGCTCACGGCGCTGGCGCTGTTCAACATTGCGGCCGCATGGCTGGCCTTGATGATCGCCAGAGGCGCTGTCCGGGTCTTCGTCGTGGCGGGTTTGCCGGGGCTGTGGGTCCTGACCGTCTCGCTGCTCGGGTCCGCCTGACGCCCCGGCGACAGCTGGTTCGAGTTGGATCTGGTGCCGCCTGTCGGACGGCCGCTCTTCGTCCAAAGCGATAGCGCGGCAATCGCCGGCGGACTACCGCTTCCACGCGCTCTCGGGCGCGCGCCGGCGGCCCCGGGCGAACCTGTCTTCAGAACCGCGGACCCGCGCATGCAGGTTGGCGCCCGGGCCGACCGTCGCCCCGCTCGCGGCCCACTATCGTCACCGCGGTGTTCCGCTGTTCGGCGGGCTGACAGGGGAGAAGAGATCGGCAGCTGTCCCGGCGGCACCGTCTCCGTGACCTGCGCGCAGGCGACCATCGGACCGCTCGACGGCAAACCGGAGCAGCTCGTCACCGCACTCGGCGTCGCCGTGACGATTCAGCGACGGTCGACCACCGGCGGGACGTTCAGGACGATCGACACCGCCAGGACGACGACAAGCGGCGCCTTCTGGTCCTCCACGCGGGTCACCCAGAGCGCGGCGTACCGCGCCCGCGTCCCGCAGACCAGCACGTGCCTCGGGACGGCCTCGACGGCGGAGCGGGTGATCGCGCTGCGGAACAGGCGGAGCCGTCGGTGAGTCGAACCTGACGTCGGCGGTCCGCGACCCGCAGTCAGCCGTCGACGAGCAGCGCCTGCAGCGGCCCGAGCAGTCGCTCAGAGCGGCGTGAGCTCGCGCGCAGCTCCACGAGCCCGTGCGTCATCGGCTCGCCGCGGGCTCTGCGTTCGCGCTGCTCGGCGGCGATCGGGCGCCAGAGCTCGTCGACGACGGTCCTCGGGGCGCCCGCGACCGCCTCGACGTCACGTTCGAGATGGGCGGCCCACAGCCGTAGTCGCGTGTCGCGAGCCAGCGCCGGCTCGCAGGTCACCACGTTGACCTCGGTGTCGTTGTAGAACGAGTGCGCGTTGAGGTTCGCGGAGCCGAGCGCGAGCCAGCGGTCGTCGACGATCCCGACCTTGGCGTGCACGTACACGCGATCACTGGTGTTGCCGGTGTGCGCTCGGATCGTCGTGGCGAGGAAGCGTCGCTGGTCGCCGTCGGCTTCGGCGAGGACAGCGAGCTGCCCGCGGGTGTCGTCCTGTCCGGTGTTCGGCCGGCCGGGCAGCATGACGACCAGGCGGAAGTCGTCGGCGGGCGGCCGGCGCAGCTTGTCGGCCAGGACGCTCACGACCTCCGGCGACCACAGGAACTGGTTCTCGAGGTAGATCAGGTGCTCGGCGGAGCGCAGGGCGCGCAGGTAGGCCTCGATGATCCGAAAGTCGCCGTGCGGTGCGAAGGAGTAGAGCTTCTCGGGGACGGTCCTCACGATCTGCAGCTCTGAGTCACCGGCGCTCGTCACTCCGTCCGGCTGCGTCTCGAGCCGCTCACCGGTGACCGCGTGCCAGCGCTGAGCGACGTGGCGGGCGACGTCGGCCACCGCCGGCCCGCGCAGTCGAGACGCGACGTCGTGCCAACCCATGCGGCCGCGCGCCGGGTGCTCGGGCGTGTCGTAGCGATCGCCGCTGAGGTGGGTCAGATCCATGCCGCCGACGAAGGCGACCTCGTCGTCGATCACGACGAGCTTCTCGTGGTGGCAGTGCAGCGGGCGCTCCTTGGAGTCCAGCGCGACCTTGATGCGCGTCCCGCGTACGAGCTCGTCGCGGCCCTTGCGCACGGCGGCCCGGCGAAGCGCGGAGACCGGCACCGGAGCGCCGGCCCAGAGCAGCACGCGAACGTCGACGCTCTGCGCCGCCTCGCCCAGCAGCTCCCGCAGCAGCACCGGCGGCTCGTCCCGCAGGACCGCGAACTCCGGGCTGATGCACCACCCCGCGATCAGCACGCTGCGCCGGGCACCGCGGATCGCCTGCTCGAACGCCGGGAAGTACGCCGACCCCTCGATCAACACGTCGAGCGCGTTGCCCGCCCGCGGGGGCGGCTCCCCGGCGGCCCACAGGCGCCCGTCGTCGGGCGGCGTGCGCTGCTCGGAGCGCCCGATCCGGCCCAGACGGCGGGCATGGTGCGCGTTGACCATGCGCTCGATCGCGTTGCCCGCAACGCGGTCGGCGACTCGGACGACATTCACAGGCATCGCGGCCGGACGATACGGGCGCCACGAGGGTCGCGTTCATCCGCCGTGCCTCCCGCCTGCTGTGGGTAACGTCACCGGCGTGAGCGACGCCGCCGACAGCGCCGACCGCGCCGAGGAGGCGGAGCGCGCCGCGAAGGACGCGGAGCGCGCGTCGAAGGACGCGGAGCGATCGGCAGAGGACGCCGCCGGCCGCGCGGAGGCCGCCGAGGCCGAGGCCGCCGACCAAGCGACCAAGGCCGAGCAGGAGGCGGTGGCCGTCGCGGTCGCCGCCGATGCCCTCCTGCTCGACGAGGACGTGCGACGCACGGCCGCCCAGGTCAGCGAGGAGCGGCCGTTCGGGCTGCCGGGCCGGCCGATCGAACACGGCTCGCCGCTGCGGTACGGCTTCATCTTCACCGTCGGCGGCCTCATCGCGTTCGGCCTGGCGAACGCCGTGGTGACCGTCCAGCACGAGCTGCTGCTCGTCCTGCTCGCCGCGTTCATCGCGATCGGGCTCGACCCGGTCGCGGGCTTCCTCGTGCGGCGCGGACTCAAGCGCGGCGTGGCCGTGGCGGTCATCGCCGTGGTCGCCCTCAGCGCGGTCACCGCGTTCGTGGCCTCCGCCGCCCCGGCGAGGTCTCGCCGGAGGGGTCCCAGCGCGACCTTCTCGCCGACGACGACGAAGTCCGGCTTGTGGCTATCCATCCGGGCATTGTGCCTAGCCCCAGCCCTGCGCGGCGGTGGGGAGGGAGGCCGCACGCTTCCGCTTCTCCTTTCGCCTGCCACCGGGCGTCTCGTTGTTGCCCGCCGGACTACTGCTTCCCATGCAAAGCAGCAGCCTGCGCAGGACAAGTGCTTTCAGCCGAAAGCAGCAGCCCAGGCCGGTGGTTCCGGCTGCCGTGCCCATGCATGCGGCGTAGTCGTGCGGGCAGTCGCAGCTAGGCGGCGCATGTGGCGCCGTAAGCCGAACGTCATACGGGATTGCGAGGCTATGCCTGCCGGCGGGCCCGACGACCGGTCGTGCTCGTCCCGATCGGGACGGGAGCAGATGGCGCCTGGCTCGGTCGGGTGGCGTCCCGATAGACCCGTCCGATTTGGATTCCCGGTGACCCCCGTCATACGGCACAGCCGTCATACGGCACAGCCGCTACTGCCGCCGAACCGTGCCGTTTGGGACCGCGATTTCCACAGCGGCCGCGTGATGTGTCAGGCGACCTGCCGATGTCAGCGGAAACGACGCGCCTGGTGTCAGTAGAGGACGGTGAGCGCCGCCCGTCTTGCGCACGGCCGGGCCGCCGATCGATGGCGTGGGCACTATCAGCGACGAGTTCACGGGCCTGCTCCGTAGTCGGGTTGCGCTCGAGACGATCAGCCGAGCACGACCGGTAGCGTGGCGCCTACGCTTCGCGGATGCTCGGCAGGAGGAAGCAGCAGACGCCCGTCACCGCCGACGATTCGCTCGGCATGATCGAGCTGGCCGATCGCCGCGAGTTCCTGCCGCCCGGCGACAGGCTGCGCGAGAGGCTCGAGCCCACGCCGGCGTGACGCGATGCTCCCTGCGTCCGATCGCGGCAGAACTGCCTGTTTCCGACTGATCTCGCCTTTATTGGACGCCCGGGTCCGCCGGTCCTGTTAGCCCTGGACCTTGAGCGCTCACCACGCCTGGAATTATGGACGCGCTCGCCGTCGTCGCCGCACCCGGCGGCCTGCTGCCGGCGCTGCGCGCCTGAACCACGTGGGGCGGCGGCGGCCCGCCCGTCAGCGGCGAAGGAGCGCCACGCCATCGACCGCCACGGCGCCGGACCGCACGCGCAGCACGACGCGGCCGCGGACCCCCTTCGGAACCGTCAGGCTCGAGGCCGCCCGGCGCAGCCGGCGCGCGCTCAACCTCCCGACGCGCTTGCCGCCGACGAGCACCTCCAGCGTGCCGGTCCGGCGTCCGCTGGTCAGGACCGTCACGCGCTGCAGGTCGCCCGCGCGGACGCTGAGCGTGTCTCCGGCGCTGCCGACCGACACCGTGCCCCCGTACCCGCGGGCCCGCAGGCGGCTGAACCCGCGCGAGCGCAGCCCGCGGTCGTCCAGTGCGCGAGCGACGCACCGATCCGGCGTCCACGCGGAGGCGTTCCCGACGCGGTCGACCGCGCGGATCGACAAGCAGCCGCTCGTGCCGCGCTTGAGGACCAGAGCGGCCCGCACGGCATTCGCGTCGATCGTGCGCACCTGCCGCGGTCCCCATTCGCCCCGGACCTTCGCCCGGCGCACGCGGACCTCCGTGCGCGCGAGGCCCGCGCCGCGGTCGGCGACGTGCACCTTGCTGCGCACGACGGGCAGGCGCGTGTAGCTCCCGAACGACGCGAGGGCCGCTGACGGAGCCTCCCCGTCGACTACGAAGCGCTGCGTGCGTGCCGTCTGCCCGGCGGCGGTGACGGTGAGCGTGTGGTCGCCCGGCGCCAGCCCGGTCGTCGGGAAGGAGGACCGGCACGGCGCGGCCAGGCCGCCGTCGACCGCGCAGCGCTGGGAAGCGTCGATGGTCACGAGCGTGATCGTCGCGCCCGACCTGATGTAGGTCGTCTGGTTGCCGTCCTGGAACACGTTGGTCGCGTCACCCTGCCCGCCGGCACCCGGGACGACGATAACCTGCCCGGTGCCGCCGGCGCCGCCGCTCGCGCCGCTGCCGCCCGTGCCTCCGGGGGCGCCGCTACCGCCCGCCCCTCCGGCGGCGCCGTTCCCCCCGGCTGCGCCCGCAGTGCTCCCGCCACCGGTGTTCCCGCCGCCCGTCGGGGGCAGCGCCGTCGGCGTCACCGGACCGGCGGTCGCCGCCGGTCCCGTGCCGGCGAGGTTCTCGGCCGTGAGCGACGCGGTGTAGCCCGTGCCGGGCGCCAGCCCGTCGACGGTGATCGACCGCGCCGCCGCGCTGATGACGCGCGTGACACCGCCCGGCTGCAGGACGAGCCGGTAGGCCTCGACCGCCCTGCCGTTGTCGCGCGCCGAGGACCAGCTGACGGTGACCGCGCCGGGCCCGCCCTCGGCGGTGACGCCGCGCGGCGCGCCCGGCACGTCGAAGGCGACGAGCTCGTCGGAGTCCGGTGAGAGGTCCGACGACCCCGTGGCCGTCGTCGCCCGCACCGCGAACGTGTACGTGGTGCCCGGCGTGAGGCCGTCGAGGTCCACGCTCCTGCCGGTCAGGCCCGTGCGGACCACCCCGCCTGGGGAGGCAACGAGGTCGTAGCCGGTCACGGGCGACCCACCGTCTGAGGACGGTGGGTTCCACGTCACCGTCGCCCTGCCGCCGGCGACGGCCTTCACGGCCGGACGGCTGGGCGCAGCTGGGCGCCCGAGCGGCGTGGCGCTCGCGCGGTTGGACGGCCGGCTCTCGCCGATGGCGTTCGTGGCCGTGACCGTGAAGCCGTACGTCGTCCCGTTCGTGAGCCCCTCGATGCTCGTGCTCGTCACGTTGCCCAGCGGGACCTTGCGGACGGTGGCGCCCGCGGCATCGAGCACGGACACCGTGTAGGCGCTGACCGCGTTGTTGCCGTCCGCGAGGGGGCTCTCCCAGTCAAGGAAGGCGCGGGTGTCGCCGGCCAGCGCCGTGAGGGCGGTCGGCGGCGTCGGAGCACCGGACGT
>JAABUS010007906.1_pt1 | contig 11918 bp, 13 predicted proteins | sample 5560161 | NCBI WGS metagenome assembly JAABUS01 (sample SAMN10711885, study PRJNA513376) | rock metagenome | isolation source: Antarctica rocks | place: Antarctica: Victoria Land, Trio Nunatak nord | collected 2016-01-04 | reverse complement strand
GCCAGCCTTTTAGAGATGTAAATTTTAATAAGCGCTTAATTACCTCTAAGCATTTACGTGAGCTATCCCAGAGTAAATTTAAATCGGTTGGAAAATGCACGTTCGTTTCCAATGCATAACTGTCTGTCTTGAGTCTAAATATTTCTTCTTTGTCTTTTTTTTTAAGCAGTTGATGGCCAGCTTCTACTACCAGTTGATTTACTTCTCCCAGCAATTGCTCATCAAGCTGGCTTACATTATCTAAGATCGTTTGATAACCAAATTCTATTTTGTCCTCCTCACTAATAAATCCAGTGCTATGGACACCCATTATTTGACGCACTAGCAGATCATAATTGGCCATCAGTTCCAATCTGTCCCAATTGGTGCCAATAGTATGGCGAACTACTGCCAGTACCAATATGTGCCATAAATCCATCCCCTTTCGACCCGTTTTCTTTTTGTCACCACATATCTTCTTTTCCAGCAGTGAAAATACTTTCTCATTAAGTTTAGGGGTAATAAAAATATATTGTAACGCTTTAAGAACAGGCGGTAATTCATCCCGGCTTTTTAAAGGAAGCCTTATATCATGGATTGCCACTGTACGAAGATTCATTTGTTGCTCGAATCGCTGGCGCATAACTGCAAGTTTATAGCGAATAATCAGCAAATTTTATACTCAAATCCAGTAAAATCAACAAACCTTACAGGTTATTCACACATTTAAACCGATTGTGAATAAGACCTGTAGCCTATCTTAGCCTTTGCTTGCAGACACTACATATACCTCTATAACGGGGGAGGAGTAGCTACCGGCGATATAAACAATGATGGACTGGCCGATATTTACTTTACTTCTAATAAAGGCGATAATAAACTTTTCCTCAATAAAGGCAATATGCAATTTCAGGATATAACAGCGCGTGCCGGTGTAACGGGCATGGGTAGATGGAAAACAGGAGTTATCATGGCAGATGTAAACGGTGATGGCTGGCTTGATATATATGTTTGCGCGGTTGGAGGATACCAGGGTATGAATGGCAGGAACCAATTATATATAAACAACAAAAATCTCGGTTTTACTGAAAAGGCGGCGGAGTATGGATTAGACGAAGAAGGCTTTAACACGCAGGCTACTTTTTTTGATTACGACAAGGATGGCGACCTGGATGTTTACCTGGTGAAACACGCTGTTCATTCTTCGGAGCAATATATTGATACCTCTTTCCGGCATATACCTGATGCGGCAAGCGGGGATAAATTGTACAGGAATGAAATGAGCAATGACAGATCGAAATTCACTGATATTACAGCAGCAGCAGGAATATATAATGGCAGAACAGGCTATGGATTAAATGCGATAATTAATGATTTTAATAACGATGGATGGCCTGATATTTATGTGAGCAACGATTTTAATGAGGAAGACTATTATTATCTCAACAACGGGAATGGCACTTTTTCTGAATCGAATAAAGAAGTGTTTGGACATGAAAGTCACTTTTCTATGGGTACCGATGCGGCGGATGTAAATAATGACGGATGGCCTGATTTGGTTACTCTTGATATGCTGCCAGAAAACGAAAAGGTTCTAAAGTGCTCTATGTCTGACGACCCGATGGAAATATATAAATACAAGCTTGGTTTTGGTTACCAGGAACAATGTTCCCGTAACTGTTTGCAGTTAAATACCGGTGGCGGCAAGCATTTCAGTGATATCGGGTTGTACGCGGGTATTGCCGCAACTGACTGGAGCTGGTCTCCATTACTTGCTGACTTTGATAATGATGGCATTTGCGATTTGTTTGTAACCAATGGCATTTACCGGCGGCCTAATGATCTTGATTTTATGAACTACTATGCGCATACACCTGAAGCGTATGATACCACTAAAAAAAATTGAATAACATTGCTTTCAACCTGATGCCCGAAGGAAAACAAAGTAATTATTTTTTTAATGGTACCGCATCATTGAAATTTTCTAATACAGGCCAGGCAGAAGGATTGGGAAAACAAGGCTTCTCTAACGGTGCCGCTTATGCTGATTTGGATAACGATGGAGACCTTGACCTTGTAATAAATAATTTAAATGGTGCCGCGGATATTTATCAAAATAATAGCCGGAGCAGGAAGGAAAGTAATTACCTCTCTGTTCATCTTGAAGGCAATAGCTTTAACAGGTTCGGACTTGGCGCTGCAATTATTGTTTCATCCGGTAACAAAAAAATGTATCGTTATAATACAGCAACAAGAGGTTTTGAAAGTTGCTCCACCGGTGATATCCATATTGGTTTAGGAGATATTTCAATAATAGATACACTTAAAGTTATCTGGCCAGACAGTCTTGGAACTGTTCAGGAATTATACCATATTAAAGCAAACCAGCGAATCACGCTGCAACAGAACCAGGCATCTTATAAAAACCACAAAGCAATTGCTTTGCAAACCTTACTTACGAATATTACTAAAACAATGGGTATCAACTTTGTGCATAAAGAAAACTTTTTCAATGATTTTGCTGTACAACCTTTAATGCCCCATGGTGTTTCCACTGAAGGCCCGAAACTGGCAGTAGGAGATGTAAACGCGGATGGATTGGATGATTTTTATGCTTGTGGTGCTGCGGGTTAGGCAGGGTCATTATTCATACAAAATCCTTCGGGCAACTTTACTACTACGAATGAAGCTTTAATGGCAAATGATTCATTATGTGAAGATGTGAATGCAGTTTCCTTTGATGCTGATAATGATAAAGACCTGGATTTATACGTGGTTAGTGGTGGCAATGAATGGGAAGGAAATACTTCCCGCTTGTATGATAGGTTGTATATAAACGATGGCAAAGGATCATTTCGGAAATCAGGCAATTTGCCTTTATTTTTTGGAAATAAATCTATTGCTATACCAGCCGATATTGACCATGACGGTGATATGGATTTATTTATTGGCGGGCGGGTAGTTGCCGGTAAGTATGGCGAAACTCCTTTATCCTATCTTTTAGTTAACGACGATAAAGGAAGGTTCTCCATTCAAACCAGCAATATTTGTCCTGAGCTGGAAAGAATTGGAATGGTGACAGATGCAGCCTGGACAGATATCAACAAAGACGGTTGGATGGATTTAATAGTAGCCGGGGAATGGATGCCTGTTACCATTTTTATAAATGAAAAGGGGCATTTAAAAAACAGCACAAAGAAGCTGGGCCTGGATGATTTAACAGGCTTATGGACCCGTCTTAAGGTAACAGATATAAATGGTGATGGCCAGGAAGATATACTATTAGGGAACTGGGGCGAAAACTCGAAATTGCATGCTTCAAAAAAGTATCCCTTAATAATGTATGAAGGTGATATTGATAATAACTCTTATACAGAACAAATACTTGCCATAGAAAAGAACGGCCAGTATTATCCCTTTCTGGGCAAGGATGAATTGCAAAGGATACTGCCTGGTGTAATTAGAAAGAAATACCCTGACTATAAAAGTTTTGCCGGGCAAACAGTTGAAGAAGTCTTTGCTGGTAATCTGTCCATCACGAACAAATTGTCAGCGGCTACATTGTCAACTATGATTTTGGTATACCGTGAAGGTAAATATGAACCGCTTCGTTTGCCGGAAGCAATGCAATGGGCTCCCGTGTTTAGCTGGATAATATGGGACTTTAACAATGATGGCTTATGTGATATTATTGCCGGTGGTAATTTTAAAAATGTGCAGCCTTATGAAGGAAGTTATGATGCAGGTTACGGAACAATGCTGCTTGGCAATGGCAATCTTACGTTTTCTGTTGTAGATATGTTGCGGTCAGGCATTAATATAAAAGGTGAGATCAGGGATATAAAAACCATAAAAATAGCAGGTAGTAAAATCATGTTTGCTGTTGCTACGAACAACGGGAAGATATATTTTTTTCAATTGAATAAATGACTTTTCATTTGCCGGTTGCTACAAACTTTTTTGTTTCTTCCGGGTATATTGAAATATAATGGGTTCTTACAAAGGCAGGTAGTGGTTTTTTCTGCCCTTGCGACATTAATGTAATCAGCCTGGAAGGCTTTGCCGGCATATGGCAGTCGATGCAATTACTCACGATATTGTCACCAAGTGAAGGTGCCATCCTGCAGAAATTATGGTTGGCTGTATTATGACAGTTCATACATCGTTGTGAAAACAGCGCAAGGTTTTCTCTTTCTTTAACATGCGTATTATGACAAGATGAGCAATTCAATACAGTACTTTTTATAAAACATTGGCTCTTTGCAAGCAATTGGTATTGTTTACCATGAACATCTATATCGGATGTACTAACGGAAGAAGTATCAGGATATACATAGTTGGAAAGCTTGTCACCGGGTACAAAATCAAATGTTGACTTATAAGTTTGCACTGGCCCTGAATGGCACACAACGCATCTATCCAACTTTTGGTTTTTTGATAACGAAGCATATAAAGAAATATACTGAGGCTTTACCTCCTGTGGATGTTCCTCATGGAAATAAACATGCCTGGCCGCAGGTCCATGACAACGTTCGCAGTCTATGCCATAAACAATTTGATTGTTATCGAAATGGTCTGTTACCCTGTCGGCTGCAACTTCCCAGAAAGTTTTTTTTATATACGAGCTGTGGCATTCAAAACAACCGATAGGAATATTTCTATCGAACTTAACATGGTGAGCCGGGTAATTGGGACTATTGACCCAGCTTTTTTCCGGAGCGAAATAAGAAACAGGCAATTGAAAGATATAATCACCCAACCAATAAGCATAACTCTGTCCTTTTCTTCCTGATCCAAAAACAATATCAAAACGGCGGGCCTGCTTTTCTATATTATCAATATAAGCAACCTGGTAAAAGCCGCTATCTCTTTTCTCCATAACAACTTTCAAGGCAGGCCTATAATAAAACACATTTGAGTCCGGATCGAAGCTGCCTTTTATTACATCTTTCGAAGCTGGCCGGCTGCTTAAATAATGGGCGGTGTTTACATAAGTATCATAAATATTCTTATGACAGTTGACACACTTTGCCGATCCTGTGTAAGCAGCTCCCCTTGCATCGTTACTTAGATTTTTTTCATTGATGCAGGTAGAGAAGAACACAATCAGTAAACTGATTATTGCTGAAACACTTATGATGGTTTTGTGTTTTTTCAACTGATATTCTTTAAGTTAGTTTAAAACGCTGAATATTGCATAATGGGTAATTAAATCCAATTGAACAATCAAATTTCTCGACAAGTTAAATCGCTATTGCCGGACTGTATAATACAAAAGGTGAATTGATGATTTGGTAGTCAAGTGAATGAAATTATGTATATTTCACTAATGTAATTATTATGCCCAATGCTTTGACATTCATTATGATTGAGTTTTCATAAATTTGATTTTGCGTAATAGACAACAACGACTGGCAGACTTTAAAGTGGATTTACTGACTAAATCTAATGAAAACGCTTTAACTGGTGAGACATTTGATACAGAAATAGTTCAGTTACAATCAAGGGACAACAAACTTATAGTAAAAACAGAATGGCAGTTCGACTGGAAAAAGGAACTTAGATACCCGTCAAAGGAAGTTTACAAGCTATCAACAGTGAACAATGCCGCAATTATTCATGGGCTGTTAAGCATTGAGGACAAAGGTGACCATATCTTTATGCATCTGGTAGAAAGTGCTAAATTTAACAAAGGGAAAAATAAAGCTTACTTAGGGGTTCCAGGCAATCTGGTTGCTTTTGCTTGTAAACAGTTAATGGAAAGAAGTTATGATGGCTATGTGGCTTTTGAATCAAAAACTGTTCTTATTGAGCATTACAAAAAAACCTTGGGCGCTATTCACTTAAGAGGACAAAGAATGTATATAGATGACAACGCAGCAAAAAGGCTGATTGACCAATATTTTAAAAAATGATCTATGGGATTTATTAGAGAACCAAAAAATGTGGACTTGATCATCAATTCCAAACCTTGGACAGAGGAAAAATTGGCAGAATTTAGTGCTATTATCAAAAAGCGAAAGGAAGCGAAAATCAAAAGAAAGTTAAGAGCCTCAAAAAGATCGACCAGAAAGCATTGGGAATAACATTCGGCTTTGGGCAAGCGGGGCTGCCTCAAGTACAATGAGCTATTTTGCATGTCCTGGCATCAATTTCAGCAGACGAGCAGAGCCAGGCTATAGAATAAATCAATCGACATTCATTTGTAATTTCAGCATTAGTTATGGGCTGACGGAAAACAAGTTCCCACCTTCCTTAAGCCGTGGACGTTACCGGCAAGCTTCTAAACTTTCGCAAAGATTATTTTTATCTTTACTTATTAACGTTTAAACTCAATGACAGACTTACAATTATATACTGAGTTATCAACCTTACCGCCAGACCTCAAAATAGAAGTGCAACACTTTATTGAGTTTTTAAAGAGTAAAACAAAAAATAACCATTCAACAAAGCAACGCACCTTTGGAGCTGCTAAAGGTTTCTTTGAAATGCATGATGACTTTGATGAACCTTTAGAAGATTTTAAAGAGTATATGTAATGAACCTTCCTTTGGACATACATGCTTTTATCTGGTTTTTTAATGGCGACGAGCTTCTGAGCTCGACACTAAAGAATCTAATTACTGATACATCCAACAAGTGTTTTTTGAGTATTGCGAGCATTTGGGAAATTGCGATTAAAAGCAGCTTTAATAAATTAAAATTGCAGGGAAGCTTTGACCAGATAGTGGGGTTTATTAAAGAAAACGATGTGGAAGTAATACCCATCACTTTTAAGCATGTTCAAAGATTGCTCTATCTGGACTTTTATCATCGAGATCCATTTGACCGTATTATCATTGCTCAGGCATTTAGTGAAGATCTTGTTGTAGCTACAAAAGATACCATTTTTTCTTCGTATGGAGTGAACGTCATCTGGAATAAGCCAGCAGGCAATATTGCATTCAAGCAATTGGGTTGAGACGTTGTAGCAATTGGTCAGGATGTCTCGTCCTAAAATATGTTGATAGTTTTTTAACCGTTCAAAAATGGATAAGAAAAAAATCAAATTGGAAGAATAAATTTAAGATGGGAGCAGACATAAAATGTAAATCTTAAAATATTGCAATGTTTTTGTATACAAAAATTCCGTCTATATGTTAGCTTACATTATTTCATTAACTTTGAACTTTAAACTATTCAGGGGCTGTATTGGTTTTGACAGCATAGATCTTTGAAGGTGTAAGCATGCAGTGCGTTGAGTGATCTGCACTTTAATCTTGAACGCTCAAAACTCAAAAGGCGAAAATACATACGCCATGGCTGCCTAATTCATAGAATTAGCATTCATTATATCCGAGGAAGCGGGCTGGCCTGTTGCCAAGCTCCTCCGATGAATCATAAAGAAAATAGGATAGCCTGATTGATCGCCGTGTTGACCAGGTGAAAACAAAGCGGATACGGAAACGGTTGGTTTGTCTTGCTCCGGCTGGTTCCCGACAAAGAATGCAGGAATAAGCATGTAGAAAGCTTTTAGCGGATATGTTTGGACGAGGGTTCGACTCCCTCCAGCTCCACTCTTCGGTTAATCAGATCAGACTAAAACCTCTTAATATGTTGATATTAAGAGGGTTTTTGTTTAAACCACAAGTCAAATCATTCAAATAATCTCATATCTTAGAGGGGCAATTCGGTTACCCAAATTTATTAATTTCTAGGTAACCGAATTAGGGTGAATGCTATTGTTTGGTTTAACATTTAAAGCAATTGATTTATTAATTAAGAAATGAAAAACATGGACACAAAACTCAGTATATTATTTTACGGAAAAACGAGTAAGACTACAAACGAGGATCTACTTCCGATTTACTTAAGGGTTACAATTGATGGAAAACGCTTTGAAATAAGTACTCAACGATATATACATTCCGGTAAATGGTCATCTGACGCGGGCAAGGTGAAGGGTAATACTGAAGAGGCCAGATCTATCAATTTCTATTTGGATAATCTTCGAACAAAAGTTTATACAATTCAATGCCAGCTAATACAGCAGGGTGAGTTAGTGACTAGGGAATCATTTAAAGAAAAATGGCTTGGTAAAGAGAACAGCTCAAGAATGTTGTTAAAAATTTTTCAGGATCATAATGACCAGCTTAAGCAACTTGTTGGAAAAAGCTATGCTGCGAATACCATGAAGAGGTATAAGACCTCGATTGGCCATACAAGTGAATTTATTAAGTGGTATCATAAGTCAGATGATATTAGTGTTAGTAAGCTGACTTATGAATTCATCACACAATTCGATTTCTGGTTTAGAACAGTAAGAAACTGTAACCATAACACTACCATAAAATACATAAGTAATTTCAGGAAGGTTGTTAACATCTGCGTTAAAAATGGTTGGATTCCCAGAGACCCTTTTTTCGGGTTCAAAATGAATAAGAAAGAAGTACCCCGTGAATTCCTTTCCGCGGAGGAGCTTAAAAAAATAATATCGCATGATTTTAAAATAGAAAGATTAAATCAGGTGCGTGATATTTTTGTATTTGCTTGCTTCACTGGTCTTGCATATGTAGACATAAAAAAATTAAAGCGATCAGAAACAGTTACCGGCGTTGATGGGGAACCCTGGATATTTACATCTCGGCAAAAGACCTCAGGTGTTTCGCGTATTCCTTTACTTCCTATTCCTTTAACTATTATTGAAAAATATAAGGATCACTCTGCATGCAACAATCAGGATTTGTTATTGCCAGTTCTAAGTAATCAAAAGTTGAACGCCTACCTGAAAGAAATAGCTGATGTATGTGGGATTACTAAAACGCTGACATTTCATATAGCTCGGCATACGTTTGCTACAACAGTAACATTAAGCAATGGAGTACCTATTGAATCTGTTAGTAAAATGCTTGGACATAAAAACCTGCGAATTACCCAGCACTATGCAAAGATTTTGGATATGAAGGTGAGCGATGACATGAAGAAATTAAGGAGAAATATGGAACTGCTAATGGGTAACCTTTAAGATTACTTACAAAAATTATCAAAATAAAAGCTTTTATTTTTAACTTGTAAAAGATACCTGTTAAAGTACATATTAATACGTATTTAGTGACTTCTTGGAAGCTAATATAGCAATGTTGTTATAAGTGTGCTTTATCCTTATAGTTTTATAGTTAATCTTTTATTGAACGCTGTAATTAAGCGTTATTACAGCCCACATAGTAATAAAGCAGGACTTTTTGTCCCTTAAACATAACTTACCAAGTTAAACATCCCTTACAAAGTTAAAATCTTCCGAAACACAATACCCTTAAGCATTGCAACAATTAATATGACCCATATGCTGGAAATCTCCGTGTCAATATTTCGTGCTTAATAAGATTTTCATTTTACAGCCACTGAATTTCAGGAATGGCTTTGTCGCGAAGATCAAAGAACGCGGTTTGAGTAATAGAAAGCTTATAAACTACATTCCCTTCCAAGTCTTTTGCTAACAGGTAGCATACTCCATTGGGAATGTGAATAATGAATAAATTATATATCGTCTGTTGTTTTAAATCCTGTCTAAAGTTTAATTACCTTTCGTGCCTTCTCTTTCTGACACCCAGGCTATCAGATTTCATTAAGTGATTTTTTAATTCATCACTATGGTTGCTAAGCTGAACACATTGAAAATAAATTATATTGTCGCGTCCATAGGTTTGTTCGACCTTGCCACGGAATAATAAAAAACAGGAATCAACATCCCCAGCTTCGTTTTTGCGAATTCCTTTATGAACGGACTTGTCTTTAAGCATTACAGTAATAAGAAAATATTTGATAATGAGCTCCATGATAGCGTTTAACAAAGGTGGTTATTATTGCTACTCCGATATGACGAATAGGCAAAGGTGATTTGGTTTATTACATTTTTGACCTGTTATACCTGGATGGCGAAAGTTATTTAAACAAACCCTTGCTGTATAGGAAGGAAATGCTCCTGCATGTTCTTAAGAAGGAAAGTATGCTAACCTATAGTGATCACTTTGATGATGGGATTGAATTGTTTAATCATATAAAGCAGCTTGGTTTGGAAGGTATTGTAGCTAAGCGAAAAGAAAGCATGTATCAACCAGGAAAGAAATCAAAGGACTGGGTTAATATAAAAGTTAAAGAAAAGCGTATAGCGCAGACCGTTGAGCCAAAAAAATTGCCAGATGTTTATGATGCTGTAATGGCGGAAATTAAAACGGTAAGGGAGAAACATTTAACCCGCTGAATCAGGAAGTTCATCTTGATTACCTAATGCTGGTAAATTTGCCCATTCCCATGGATCTATCTTTCTTTTTTCATCAGGCCGTGGCTTTGGACTTCTAATTGTATATACCGGCCAGTACTCAAGTTCTTCTGATGGTAATTCATAACTAACCACTTCTTCTATCTCTTCATCTGAAAGATCTTTGTTGATCCATCTTAATTCCATTTCTTGGGTAGGCAAAAACAAAGGCATCCGACCGGCATTAGTACCACCGTTGTGTATTTGCTTCATTGTATTATTTGCAGCCTTGGTAAGCAGCGTAAAAGTACCACGCACCTCACCTGTTTCAACATCCGGTATTGGCGAATAATGATACAACCCAGGAATGCAAAACAATTCTCTCCCTTTCACCTTTACAAAGTATGGAATTTTATTCTTGATCCCTTTTACTTCCCGGTGTTCAAACGTTCCAGTAACCGGTATTAAGCAACGGCGGCTCCTAATCCTATGCCAATAAGATTTACGATCTTCCAAAATTTTTTCACTCTGTGCATTACACATCCACTGACGGCCGGTCTTAATTTTCTCCGGAGTATTCATGTAATCAGCAATAATGCCCCATTCGAATTCTTTAAGTTTGTACTTTCCATCCTCCTGAATAATTATAGGATATTTCCGATAGGATTGCGCTAGTACATGAATGGCTGAAGTGAAATCAAATTGCAAAGCAGGATCAATTATAAGATCCGGAAGATAGTCGGTAATTGTTTCAATGGTGGTTGAAAAGGAGATGTCGTAACACATAAGGGCAATATAATAAAAAGAAAGAAGCAATTTAATATAAGAAGGAGAAAACTATTCGAAGATAATTTGAAGTAATAAAGCAAAAGAGAGCTGACTGGATTCTTCTACACCATATTGCTAGAAACTGTTGTTACCGGTCACGCCATAGGCGTCCTAAAGAATTTGCGCAAGAGGAATAGAATAAATGAAGGATTCTGTAAACAGGTTGCCGTGTTATTGCCATAGTTGTTTGCCAGCATATTCTTCGGGAAGTCCAAATTTTTACTGTGACTGCTAAATAATTCAGTTAGGTTATGCACTACTGCTTATACCTCTATTAGATATAATACTGTTGAACTGAGTTATACCGTTAAAAGTCAAGTATTTTTCAAACTATTTTATATGTTTGTTTTAAGGGGCAGATGATCCTGTATATTCTTCGTGTGAAGCATCAGGACTTTGCCTCTTCTTTTTTGCATGCCGTTTTGATATTGGCAGGTTTTTGATATCTAAGTATGGAATCTTTCCAACTTTGTCTGTTTTTCCTGCTTTAATTGCTTTTCGCCCTCTTCCCTGGCTTGTTGCTTTGCTTTGGCCTGTTGCTGATTTTTGTAATCGGTTTCCTTGTTATAGTTTGTCCTGTTCTTTAGCACCCCGTAAATTATCCGAAGCATTTTGTTCATTACTACTCCCATGGCACTATAATGATTTTTGCCTTTGGCCCTGGCTCTGGAATAAATGGCTCTAAACATTTCATCATGCCTTACCGCACTCATACAACACATATACAATACTCCCCTTATTTCAGACCTGTATATACCGATGCATGGTAACCCCCCATTCCGTTTTATGGTACCCCCTTATTCCGGGCATGGTAACCCCACCTGTTTAATAGTGCCAAAGGAGTTCTTATTTACTATCTTATCTGCGCCATCTC
>JAABUS010007905.1_pt1 | contig 11920 bp, 9 predicted proteins | sample 5560161 | NCBI WGS metagenome assembly JAABUS01 (sample SAMN10711885, study PRJNA513376) | rock metagenome | isolation source: Antarctica rocks | place: Antarctica: Victoria Land, Trio Nunatak nord | collected 2016-01-04 | reverse complement strand
ACTCGGCTGTCACCGCGTCTTCCACGACGCCGGCATCCGCGACGGTCGCGTTGATCTCGCCCGAGGCGGCGTACGGTGCGAAGTCGGCCACCAAGGCTGAGACGGTCGCGTCGCCCTCGGCCAGCGCAGCAAGCAGATGCAGCGCCGCCAGCATGCCGGAGTCGGCGTACCAGAAGTCGCGGAAGTAGAAGTGTCCGGAGTGTTCACCGCCGAACGCCGCCTGGTGCTCGGCCATGGTGGCCTTGATCAGCGAGTGTCCCACGCGGGTACGGATGGGCGTGCCACCGTGTCGGGCCACGATCTCGGGTACGGCGCGGCTGGTGATCAGGTTGTGGATGATCGTTGCCCCAGGCTCGGCGGTCAGTGTGCGAACCGCGATGAGCGCGGTCAGCGCAGACGGAGAAACGGGCTCCCCTTGCTCGTCGACGACGAAACAGCGGTCCGCGTCGCCGTCGAACGCAAGACCGACATCGCTGCCGGAGTCGACGACGGCGGCCCGGAGGTCGCAGAGGTTGGCGGGGTCGAGCGGGTTGGCGTCGTGGTGGGGAAACGTGCCGTCGAGCTCGAAATACAAGGGCACAAGCTCGACGTCGATCGCGCCGAACACCTGCGGGACGGTAAGGCCAGCCATCCCGTTTGCTGCGTCGACGGCCACCCTCAGCCGCCTCCCGGCGACCGGCACCAACTCGGTCAGGTATGCGGCGTAGTCAGCCAGCAGGTCCCGTCGCTCGATGCCTCCTCGGGGACCGGCGTCGAAATGCCCGGTCGTCGCCAACATCGCTGACGCGCGATCCCGGATGGCGTTGAGGCCGGTCCCGGCGGACATCGCCACTGCTGCGGCCCGGCACAGCTTGATGCCGTTGTAGGCCGCCGGGTTGTGGGACGCCGTGAAGATTGCGCCGGGCAGGTCGAGGTGGCCCGAGGCAAAGTAGAGCTCGTCGGTGGAGGCGAGGCCGATCGTCACCACGTCCACGCCCTGGTCCTGGACGCCGGCGGCAAACGCGGACGCCAGGCCGGGGGACGTTGCGCGCATGTCGTGCCCGACGAGGACCGTCGAGACGTTCGAGCGTCCACCAAGCTCGGCGACGAAAGAACTGCCGATCGCGTGCGCCGTCTCCTCGTCGAGCTGCGACGGCACCAGACCCCGCACGTCGTAGGCCTTGAAGATCGCACCGAGGTCAGCCACCCGAGCATCCTCGCATCAGGGGTCGACCTCGTCGGGCTCACACCCGAGCAGCTGGGCCACGTGCTCGACCAGCACTTCGTTGACGAGCGTCGCGCGCTCAAGTCTGGTCGTCGCGCGCAGCTCGACCGGCCGGCGGAACACCACGATGCGTGCCGGGGTCTGCGGAGTGCGGCGGACCAGGGAGCCGAGCGGCACCGGCTCGTCGGTCCAGGTGTCGGGGAGTTGTGGCACGTCTTCGGTTCCGAACTCGACGTCGTGCAGCTCGCTGCGCCAGCGCGCGGCCAGCCGGTCGACGAGTGAAACCACCAAGGAGTCGAACTCCTCGCGCCGGTCCACGCTCACGCTCGGTGCGCCGGGGCTCAGTGGTCCGGGCAGGGCGAGCGGTCCGCGAGTGCCCCGGCCACGACGGTCACGGCCAGATCCGCGTCGTATACGCACGACGGGGAGGGCGAGCGGGTCGGTACGACGACGGGCCACGCGTCTCATCGTAGTGCCGGCTTCGTGACCCCCGTGCCCCCCGACGAAGGAGACACGAGGCGGGGGGTCCCTCCAATACCGTGACCAGCCGGGCGCCGCGGGTAGCGTCATCGACGTGAGTCCTCGCCGCGCCTGTTCCCGCAGCACGTGCGGTCGTTTCGCCACCGCGACGTTGACCTACGTGTACGCCGACCAGACGGCCGTGCTGGGGCCCCTCTCGACGTACGCCGAGCCACATGCCTACGACCTGTGCGACTTCCATGCCGACCGGCTCAGCGTCCCGCGCGGCTGGGAGGTCATCCGGCTCAGCAGGGCGGCCGACGACCCGGGACCGACCGAAGACGACCTGCTCGCCCTCGCTGACGCGGTTCGTGAGGCTGGCCGTCCCAAGCTGGTCGCGGAACCCCTCGGCCAGGCCGTCGAGGCCGGTCGCCGTGGACACCTGCGGGTGCTGCGCTCCACCGACGCCTGAGCCACCAGCCGCCGCCCTACGGCCCAGGGGCAGGTGCGACCGCCGGACGTCGCAGGCTCCACAACGCCGAGGCCACCGGGACCGATGCGACGCCGTCCCGGCCGGTGTACGTCGCCACGACGTGCACCGCGTCGGCAGCGTCGGCCGACACCACGAGGTAGGCGGGCTCGGCCGCGCCGTCCATGACCCGACAGGTCGTCGAGCCGCCCCGGACCAGCAGCTTCTCCCTGCCGAGCGATGCACCGTCTGGACCTACGCGCTCGATCGCGACGCGTCCGGTGCCTCGCTCCGCGGTGTTCGCGCACAAGGTGAGGGCCGTTTGCGGCTCGAGGGCGACCACCGCTGGTGCGCCGAGTGCGGGGCTCGCCCCAGTCACGGCGAAGTCCGGTCGAGGCGCACCTGTCGTGGCCTCGACGCCACCGGTGACAGGAACCGTCGACACGAGCCGCCACGACGTCGACGCCCGGTCGGCGATCGCAGTGACATCGGTGACCAGCACGGACCCGGGACGCACCCTGAGGTCGGCCAGCGCCGTCGGCTGGAAGGGACCAGACGAGGTCATCGCCTGAACCTGGACGAGAGCCTCGTGACGCCCCGGGTTGGCGATCACCAGCGCACGCTCACCCTGGCCGGCGGGACCGCCGTTCACGACCAGGTCGGTGCGTGGCGGCGTCGAGGCGCTGACCCACTCCGATCCAGCCGGTGTGACCCCGCTGATGCGGGTGGTGTTGACCGCAGCGACGACGCGGCCGCGTTGCGTGCGCACCTGAACGGTGGCAGGGGAGAGTCCGGGTGCGAATCGCGCCAAGTTCAGTGACCGCCGGGACCAGGGGCCGAGCGGGATACCGCGCGAGCCCGCTGCCTGCACCCGTCCTTTCGGGCCGTAGATCAACACGTCGACCACGGCGACTCCCGGGCTCGGGTTGGCGAGGACGAGCCGCGAGGTCGTCCCCACCTGGGTGCCGACGCCGTTGAACCACCACTGGTCGGCCGGCCGGTCACAGCCGCTGACGGCGAGGCCGGACCGCTGCCCTCCCGTCGAGGTCGAGAACTGGTATGCCGTCGTACCGGCGGCCCGCCGACCCTCCGCGACAGCCAGCACGCTCGGTTCGGCTGCCGTCGTCAGCTGCTGGACGAGGGGCACCCGTGCTGCCTCCTCGGTGCCCAAGGGGCGAGCCGTCGCGGCCTGGAGCACGCTGAGCTCGAGCGACCCGCTGCCGTCCCGCGCGTTCGGGGAGACGGCGAAGACCGAGGTCGTGGTCGCCGCATCGACCAGCGACTCCGGACAGCTCAGCGTCACGTCGAGCGGGGCCACCGTCGCGGACTTTCGTGGGGGGACGGACACGGACGAGTCCGTCCCGCCCGCGACGAGCAGCGCAGCGGCGCACACCAGCACGGCGAGCCCGGCAACGACGTCCCGGACACGACTCATCGGTCATCCTCCTGCTCGTCGTCTCGGCGTCGTGCACCGGGAGCCGCGAGGACCAGCGCCAGCACCCACGCAGCTGCCTGCCCGACAAGCCACCACGTGCGAGACCCCTGCGCCGAGACGATCAACCGGCCACCGTCGGCACCGAGCTTGAATACCCTGCCTGCCTCGAGCGAGCTGTCGTCGACCACCTCGAGTGGGGCACCGTCGAGCGTCGCCTCGAAGTCCCTGCCGGAGGGCGTTGACACGACGAGGACGCGGCCTTCGCCGCCATTCTCCACCTGCTCATCGGTCCGGTCGTGGTAGCCCAGGACCGTCGCAGCGGCGGCGGCCTCCGGGGTGTCGGAGCCGAGCACTCGCACCAGCCCCGTAGGTACGTTGACCTGCCAGCCCGCGAGCCGTCGGGCGTTCGTGGACGCCCGTGTTAACCCCGAGATCGCATCGAGGTCGGCGACCACCTCCGGGTCGGAAGGCCGAGGTACGACGACGTACGCGACAGCGAAGTCCGCCAGCCGAGCGATGTCGGTGGGTCGTCCCTGAGAGACCAGGTCGGCTACCAGCGTGGTCAGCTCGGAGGACTCATGCCCGGGAAGGACCCCGTCGTCTCCGAGCCGTCGCCCGTCGCCGGCTCGGAGGTCGTAGCTGACGGGATCGGTGTCGGTGCGGATCACCAGAATCCGCTGCGCGGCGTCCGCCTCGGAGGCGTCCACCATGTAACGCGGCAGTGTGGTCGCCGGTCGACGGTCCAGGTCTCCGTGCGGCGCCACGACAGCCCACCAGCCGAGCGCGCCAACGGTGGACAGGGAGGCCGCGACGACCGTCAACCCCGCCACCGGCTGCCGCCAGCCGAAGCTCCCGGAGGAGACGTCGGCCCGCAGCCCGTCCGCGGCGAACCCCGCCGCAGCGAGCCCGGCCGCCTGCACGACGAGGACGGGGAAGCCCAGCCAGACGTGCGCCAGCTGATCGGTCCCCGGCAGCCGCACCACCTCGTCACCCACGATCGCGGCAGTGCCGAGCGCGATGGCCATCACCACCCAGGCGCCGGCCACCCGGGTCCGTGCGCTGGAGCGGGCCAGGGCCACGACAGCCGCGAGCACGAACCCGAGGGTCAACCACCACGGCGCGGCTGATAAGTCACCCAGCCGACCGAACGGCAGCTGCCAGCCGATCTCCGCTGCGCCGAGCGCCGTCGGGTCGACCACTCCGGCTTCGACCAGGAACCGGCGCGGCTCCTCGAGGAAACCCAAGGACCAGGGCAGCAGCAGGACCACCGGGAGCGCCACCGACGCCGTGAGAGGTCCCAACCGGCCCATTCGTCGCGTCAGCACCGAAGCGGCCATCGCGACGACCGTCGTGGCAACCGCCATCGGCCAGGCCAGCGGGACGAACGCGACCAGCAGGCTCAACGCGACACCGGTGGCGAACCCCGCGCGCCAGGGTATTCGGCGTTCGGAGTCGACCAGAGGAGCGGCCGCGCGGACGACCCATGGCACCATCACCATCGCAGCAACGGTGCCGAGATGGCCACCGGCCGCGACCCCCGAGGCCGCCAGGATGGCGGCGTAGCTGAGCGCCACCCAAGCGCGAAGCGTGCGACCCGTCACGAGCCGTCGGGCCGCCACATAGGCCCCAGCGGCACCGAGCACCGGGCCGAAGAGCAGCAGCAGGTCGGCGACCAGCCACGCCTTGCCGAGCAGCAGTGTGCCGGCAACGGCAAGCACGGCGACGTACGGCGGCGTCGGCGCGTCCGAGCCCAGACCGACGGGGTGCCAGGTCTCGGTGTAGAGCTGCCACCATGCGCTCGACGAGCCAGGGACGGGAAGCAAAGCGCCCCCTTGCAGAAACCCTGCCCCCAGCAGTCCGCGGGTAGCCACCAGAGCGAGGAACGTCAGCAGTCCGGTCACTGCCAGCAGCGGGTGAGCCAGCAAGGGACCGGCGCCGGCCGGGAGGTCTTCGGCCTCGTCGGGGACCGGACCGGTCTCCAAGGCGCTGCCGCCGCGGCGTCCCGATCGCAGCTGGCGCACCGACGACCCCGCCGCCCCGGCCCGGTCGCCCAGTCCAGAAGCGACGTGGCCGAACCAGGAGTCGGCCCCATGGGCGTACGGCAGCCACCATGGCGGCAGCAGCCGGCTGGCCGCTCTGCGGTCCGGTGGCCGTCCGCCCAGGCTCTGTCGCCGCCGGGTCGAGCGACCGCGGATGACGACATCGGGCCGACCGAGCACCCCGACCATCGCCCACACCTCGTCGAGCGCCGCCCTCGGCAGCTTCCCCACCAGGAAACCGATCGTCCGGAGCAACGAGCCGAGGCCGAGCCGTAGGTAGCGCCAAGGCAGGGTCGCAAGCGCTCCGTTCACGAGCAACGTGTAGAGCGCGGCCCGACGATCGGCCCGGTGCGGGCTGGGCGCAGCATTGTCGATCGCTCGTACTCCCCGTGTCGCGGCCTCGGCGTGGAAGACGAGCGCCGCCGGTGCGACCACCACGCGCTGCCGCAGAGACGCCACTCGCCATCCGAAGTCCACGTCGTCTCGGAACAAGGGCACTTGCGGGTCAAAACCCCCGAGGGCTTCCCAGACGTCCATCCGCACGAGCATTCCGGCGCTGCCGACAGCGAGCACGTCGCGCGGGTCGTCGTGCTGGCCCTGGTCGTACTCGCCAGGCTCGAGTCCGGTCTCGCGATGTCCGGTACCCGAGATGCTGACCCCCACTTCGAGCAACCGCAGGGCGCGCGGCCACCCCCGCACCCGCGGCCCCACGACGGCGATGTCCGGCGCCGAGGTGGCGACGGCGAGCAGCTCGCGCAGTGCGTCCGGCGCCGGCGCACAGTCGTCGTGCAGCATCCACAGCCAACGCCGCTCGGCGGGGACGTCGACCGGGGGGAGGGAGGCGAGCCCGTGGGCGACTGCCGCCCCGAACCCGGTGTCGACCGGTGCATCGAGCACCTCATCGACTCCGACCGAAGCCACCAGCCGGGAGCGGGAGTCATCCGTCGACCCCGTGTCGACCGCCACCAACCGATCTGGCGCAGACGCGGCCGTTTCGATAGCAGCCAGCAGCCGGGGGATCCAGCGCGCACCGTTATGAGAGACGACAACGGCACTCACGTGATGCTGGTGGCCCGCCGCCGAGTGCCTTGTCACCTGGTTTCCGAGGGCTGGCACGGAAGGGCCGTGGTCGGTACGCATGACTGCGGACACCTTGGACAGGAGGGGACATCGGGCGCGCGTCGCGACGGCGCGTGCCCCACCCTAGTCGGCCGTCACTCGCTGGTCTTGGGCCGCCGGCCCTTCGTCAGACCGCGCGCTTCTTCAGCTTGCGACGCTCACGCTCGGACAGGCCGCCCCAGATGCCGAAGCGCTCGTCCTTGAAGAGCGCGTACTCCAGGCAGTCGGCGCGCACCTCGCACGACAGGCAGACGCGCTTGGCCTCTCGGGTCGAACCACCCTTCTCGGGGAAGAACGCCTCTGGATCTGTCTGCGCGCACAACGCACGTTCCTGCCAGATGAGCGCATCGGCGTCGCTGTTGAGCACTTCCCATTCACTTAAGCTGACGTCTCGCACGTCGTGCCTCCTCGACCCTCGTGACTCATCATCGCCTCGCGACGAAAAACGACACTGATGGAATTACATGCCCGTAAGCCCCTCTACGTCAAGTAGAACGCGAAATGCGGGCACGACACGCCGTAACTTTCTGTGACGGGGCCGCACCGGAGAGGCACATCGGGGACACCGCAAGGCCGCACTCCGATCGGGGTGCGGCCTGCATCGCAGCGGTGCTGCGGTCCGCGATTGCTACTGCGAGGGCTGCTGCCACCAGCCGCCCTGCTGCGGCGGCGGTGGGTCCTCGCGCCTGTCAGGGTCGGCGTTCGGGTCGGCGTTCGGGTCGGCGTTCGGGTCGGCGTTCGGGTCGGCGTTCGGGTCGGCGTTCGGGTCGGCGTTCGGGTCGGCGTTCGGGTCGGCGTTCGGGTCGGCGTTCGGATCGGGGGTCTGCGTCTGTTCCTCGCCCGGGCCCCACTGCGCCGGGCCGGTCCCCGGCTGGTGGGACCCCTGCCGGTCCGACACCGGCTGCTCGGGGTTGGGCGGGTAGCCGGTCTCACCGGACCCGGCCGACACACCCTGCGAAGCGTCCCCAGGCTGCTCGCCCCAGGAAGGCTGCGGCTGGTCCTGGTTCCACCCCTGCGACGACGACTGCTCCCATGCTGACGCCGGTTGTCCTTGCTGCTGCTCGGCCTGCGAATGTTCGCCCCAACCCGCCGCGGTCGCCCCGCCGGCGGAGTACTCCTGGCCGTAGCCCTGTCCACCTTGCTGGGCGTAGCCCTGGTCCTGCTGGGCGTAACCCTGACCCCCTTGCTGTGCGTAGCCCTGGTCCTGCTGGGCGTAGCCCTGGTCCTGCTGGGCGTAACCCTGACCCCCTTGCTGGGCGTAGCCCTGGTCCTGCTGGGCGTAGCCCTGACCCCCTTGCTGGGCGTAGCCCTGGTCCTGCTGGCCCCAGCCCTGACCACCCTGCTGGGCGTAGCCCTGGTCCTGCTGGGCCCAGCCCTGACCACCCTGCTGGGCATAACCCTGGTCCTGCTGGCCCCAGCCCTGACCACCCTGCTGGGGATGGCCCTGCTGTGACCACTGGCTGCTTGGCGACGACTTGGGGAGCGCCCGCAGGACGGTGACGGCAAAGAACACCACCAGCCCGAGGAACAACAGCTGCGCCAGACCGAGGAAGATGCCGACCACCTTGCCGGCCCCGAACACGCCGTTGAAGGCTTCGAGTCCACCGGCGCTGTCCGCGGTGAACCCGCTGAACCACGAGATCAACCCGAACAACAATGACAGTGCTCCCAGGCCCAGAGCGGCCATCACGACCACCTTGGCGTTCTTGCTCGCCTCCCCGAAGCCTGCGACCAGGGCGACCGCCGCAGTCAGCGAGAGGACCAAGATCGGGTGCGCGAACAGGTAGCCAACCGTGGCGGCTCGGTCGGCGAAGCCAGCGCCGCCGAAGTCGTCCTCGCTCTTGAAGAGCAGCGACAGGGCACTGATGAAATAGAGAGCCGCGACGCCCAGCAGCGCGTACGCGAATATTTCGCGGAACTTCTTTGTAGCGTCCGTGACCACGAAGGACCCCCTGATGCAAGTGTGCGGATGACGATGGCCTGAAATCGGCCACCCTCAGACTGCCACAAAGCGAGTCCAGCCGCCGCCTGCCCCGCCCGGGACGCTGACTACCCTGCCTGTATGAACGTCACCGTGCTGTCAGGAGGGATCGGTGGTGCCCGGTTCGTGGCCGGACTCCGGGATGCGCTCGCCGCCGGCGACGAGCCTGCCCGGGTGACGGTCATCGGCAACACTGCCGACGACATCTGGCTGTTTGGACTGCGAGTGTGCCCTGACCTCGACACCGTGATGTACACGCTTGGCGGCGGCATCGACGCCGACCGGGGCTGGGGGCGCCAGGACGAGACCTGGCACGCGAAGGAGGAGCTGGCGGCGTACGGCGTCGAACCGTCCTGGTTCGGGCTCGGAGACCGTGACCTCGCCACTCACGTCGTCCGCACGCAGATGCTAGGCGCGGGATACCCCCTGTCGCAGGTCACGGAAGCCCTCTGCGACCGGTGGGACCTGGGTGTCAGGCTGATCCCGATGACCGACGACCGTGTCGAGACCCACGTCGTCATCGACGACGCCGCCGCACCGGAGGGACGCCGTGCCGTGCACTTCCAGGAGTACTGGGTGCGCCTGCACGCTCCGGTTGCCCATGCCGTCGTACCCGTCGGCGCCGACGAAGCTACTCCCGGACCCGGTGTGCTGGAGGCGATCACCGAAGCCGACGTCGTCATCTTCTCGCCGTCTAACCCCGTCGTGTCGGTAGCAACGATCTTGGCGGTGCCGGGCACCGCCGACGCCGTGCGCGCAACCACCGCGACCGTGGTCGGCGTCTCCCCCATCATCAGCGGCTCACCCCTGCGGGGCATGGCGGACCGACTCCTGCCCGTCATCGGGGTCGACGTCACTGCCTCAGCGGTAGGCAGGTACTACGGGGCGCGCAGCAACGGAGGCCTGATCGACGGCTGGCTCGTCGACGAGTCAGACGGCGACACCGTCCCCGACCTCACCGCGACCGGCATCGTGGCCCGCGCCGTCCCGCTCTACCTCAGCGATCCGGACACCTCTCGTACCCTCGCCGAGGACGTCCTCCAGCTGGCCTCCTCGATCCGGCGGTACGCCGAGTGAGACCACCGCTGCCGCCCGTGGGCGAGTCCATTGTGAGCCTGCGGGGCGTCGGGTGGCCGGAGATCGGCGTCGACGACGACCTTGGCGCCCTTCTCGTCCGGACGGCCGAACTGGCTGACGGAGACATCGCGGTGGTGACCAGCAAGGTCGTCAGCAAGGCGGAGGGCAGGACGCGTGACGGCGACCGGGCCGGCGTGGTGGCCGACGAAACTGTCCGCGTGGTCGCCCGTCGCGCAGAGTCCGTGATCGCCGAAACCCGCCACGGCTTGGTCCTCGCGGCGGCGGGAGTCGACGCGTCGAACACTCCGGTCGGCACCGTCGTAATCCTGCCTCTCGACCCCGATGCGTCGGCGCGGGCCCTCCGCGAGGAGGTCTACCGCGCCACCGGCCGCAATGTGGCTGTCATCATCAGCGACACATTGGGCCGGGCTTGGCGCAACGGGCAGATCGACCTGGCAATCGGCTGTGCCGGCCTGCACGGTCTGGTCGAGCTGCGGGGCGCGCACGACGCCTACGGCAACGCGCTCACCGTCACCGCCCCGGCGGTCGCGGACGAGATCGCGGCTGCTGCAGACCTGGTCAAGGGCAAGTTCAGCCACCAGCCGGTAGCCGTGCTCAGCGGTCTCGGCGATCTCCTGCTCCCCCCGGGCAGCCACGGCGGTGGCGCGGCAGAGCTGATCCGCGACGGCGCCCTCGACCTGTTCGGGCTGGGAACCCGCGAGGCAGCGGTGGCGGCGGCGATGCGTGACGACCCGGTGGCGCTGGCCCACTTCCCACCGCTCATCGGCGCCGACGACCTCCCCTGGGGAAAGCTGACGTCCCAGCACGCGGACGTCTCCGTCAGCGCGGGAGAACCCGCTCTCGCCGCCGGGTCCAAGCGGTCGTCTGTGCTGACCGTCGAGGTGGCTGAAGCGGCGGACCCTACGGCCTACGTCCACGCAGGTGAGCTCCTCGAACGAGCACGGGTGCTCGCGGCGGCGTACCGGCTCCTTGTCGAGGACGCGTTTGCGGACCGGCCGCGCCCGGGCTGGCGCACCATCGCCGTTCTGCGTGGTCTTCCCCCCGTAGACTGACCGCCGGCACGCTGGTACCCGAAAGGTCGAGAGCCCCTCTGTGATGAGCAAGTCCAACAAGAATCGTGACCGCCGCGAACACATCGAGCAGATGCGCAGGCAGGCGCAGGCGTCCGAGCGGCGCCGCACGCTCGCCGTCGTCGCCGCGTGCGTCGTCGTCGCGCTGATCATCGTCGGTGTGGCGGCCTACACGATCCTTCAAGACCGCCAGCGCAAGGAAGCGCTCAAGGGGAAATCGCTCTCCGAGATTGGCGCCGACGCCAACGGTGCGGGGTGCACGTCGATCCAGGAGGAGCCCGCCTCCGGGCAGGGGCAACACACCACTGACAAGGTGGACTACAAGATTCAGCCGCCCTCGTACGGTGCACACAACCCGTCCCCGGCTGAGGCGGGAATCCACCTGTACAGCAAGGACGACCGCCCCGAGGTCGAACGCTTGGTGCACAACCTCGAGCACGGCTGGACCATTGTCTGGTACGACGACTCGATCGCGGCGGACGACGCCGAGATGCAGGTGCTCGAGGCGACTGCCGAGAAGTTCGACGCCCAGGGCAGCGACCCGCGCTACAACATGATCCTCGCTCCTTGGACCGCCGACGACGGCAGCCCGATTCCGGACGGCAAGCACGTCGCGTTCACGCACTGGTCGATCCACCAGCCCACCTACAAGCCCCCGACCAGCAACGCGTCGCCGCCGTCGTTCGGCGAAAGCCTGTACTGCGACAGGTTCTCCGGGGATGCGCTCGACTCGTTCATGAAGAAGTATCCCTACGACGACGCGCCCGAGGGCTATCTCTGGCACCAGGGCGGCTGACCGCTCGATCAGCAGACGACTAGTCAGGGGACGGCGCTGAAACTGTTGATCGCGACCTTCGGGATGGGCGTGTTGTCGGCCGTCGTCCCGCTGGTCAACATGGAGATCTACATCGCGAGCATCGCCGCGACCGTAGGAAACCTGAACCTCTGGTGGGTTGCCTTCGTGGCCGGCATCGGCCAAGCAGTCGGCAAGGTCCCCTGGTACGAGGTCAGCAAGTCGTCGATGCACTGGAGCTTCGTGCGCAAGC
>JAABUS010007904.1_pt1 | contig 11921 bp, 11 predicted proteins | sample 5560161 | NCBI WGS metagenome assembly JAABUS01 (sample SAMN10711885, study PRJNA513376) | rock metagenome | isolation source: Antarctica rocks | place: Antarctica: Victoria Land, Trio Nunatak nord | collected 2016-01-04 | reverse complement strand
CATTTGAAAACAAAGTGTCCATCTAAGCCAGCCTCAGTGCATAACATACAAAACCTGTTGCACTTGCACACAAGTCACAGGTTCAGAGCTGATGCAGACTTTGTTGGTATGCAGGCCTTCTTACAAGTCTAGATGGCTTCACAAGAACTGAGAGCCTTTCTCAAGAGCATCGACAGTAGATATGTGGACCACGCAGATGCCATTCACAAAGGCGAATTTACTAATCAAGCGGAGCTCGCAGCTGCCGACCGCACTGACCTTGAGAAGTTGGGTATCCCCAAGGGTGCAGCTGGACTGATCATTGCAGCAGCTGCAGGCAAAGGTGACTCCTGGATTGCCTTCATCTTCCACAAATTTGGGTACGGTTGTCATCTTGAGAGCTGGTATCACGCTGACGCTTCTTGACCAGTCCACATTGCTCACTAACCTCTGAGCAGGCTCTGCCATGTGCTATGCTTGTCAGAGACACATAGATCTGTAGTAGCTTGCAATCACTTTGCAAGAGAACCTGCCAGCAACGTTCAATGCCCTTGAACGCACAGCAGTCAAGCGAGTTTAAAGCATCCTGGTGAGTTCCTCAATCAAAGGCTGTGCTTTTTCATTGCAACCTTATTTGAGCAGCTGAGCATACAGAGGTGTCATCTACACATCATGCCCAGGCTTCCACAAGTAGAACACAATACCAACATGCAGCGTTCTGTCTGTATATGTTGCCTACAAGTGGCATTATCCGTGCCAAGGTGGCAGTTTGACTCTGGCTGCAACTTGTTCATTGTCCAGCAAGTACAAGAAACTGTGCAGCTGTCAATTGCTGTTTGCTTGCTTGCAGAACCCAAGCTGCCAAACTTTGAAGCCAATTTCCGGCAACTTCTTCAGGGATCGCGCTTTAATCGTCCTAATGAGGCCATTGTTGACATGATTGTCCGGCGGCTTGCAGCAAGAATGATTGCATGCAGCAGCGTAAATCAAGCTGCAGATCTCTACGAGGATGCGTCACTTTTGCCCGGTGCATCCACAGTAACACACTTGATGACGCAGCACGACTTGAGGGTTAATGGCCCCCTGTACCCACGGTGCGAAGGCAGGCAAAATAAGTTCCAACACTTGGTTGCTTGGACATGCAAGAGGTTGACAGATTTGCATTTGACATTGGATTACTTGTACAGGGGTGAAGATGGACCATCTTGCTTGCTAACAGCTATGCATGCCAGTGGACGCCCATGCATTGTCAAACTCCTAGACACAAGGGTATCCTTGGACAGTTCAGAGCAACCAGGTGGCGCTGAAGCTGCTGCAGTTCGGCTTGTTTGTGACACCGCTGCTGTGGAAGAAGCAGTCCCAGTTGTGAAGGCTGAAGTGATCACCCTGCATCTTTCAGCAAATCATCACTCTACAGGTCATGGACCTGGAAAGTATGCTGCCATAGTGATGCCCCAGTATTGTGGTAGCGTTGCCACACAGGTTCAGATGAGCGAGGCTGCCATTGAAGCTGGAGCCCAAAGGATGCTACGTGCTCTTGAGTATGTGCACTCAAAGGGACTGGTGCACATGGACGTGAAGGTACAAAATCTGCTTCCACATCATGTGAAAGTGAGCATGACATTGACGCATGCATTTGCTTGGCCTTGCAGGAAGTTTCAATATGTAGCTTGTTGTATGTCTTGCAGGGCGATAACATATTTGTGGACATGGCCGGGGACTGGTGGCTTGGTGATCTAGGCTCTGCTGTAGAAGTGGGAGCTGCAGTACAAAGCACCACCGCCTGGTTTAGCCAAAAGACCTTGAAGGGGCAGCCAGCCAAGACCGAGTATGACTGGTACATGCTAGCAGTAGCGCTTACTGCTGAGGTACACAAGACTGACTGGCAGGAGAAACTTCTTCAGGATGGCCACTCCCCTGTAGCTAAGGTTGTTTCTGCTGTCCAGGAGGTCCAGAAAAAGTCTTTGCGAGATTTGTTGCAGACAATTCTGCTTCGCGCTGAGGCGTCATAGTTGTGTTTCTTGTGTGCTGCAGTTCGAGTGCACTGTGTTTGCAAGTATATGTTCTATGCCACCTCTGAGTGTCAGTTTCACATCTGAACTAGCTAGCATACTGTTGCCTAAGTGGCTGCACAAGAGGGGCATTCATGCACAAGATGTAGCTAATCTGCCAAGGACCCAGAAACGCAGTGTGAACAGTGCCTTTTAGCCCTAGTAACACTGTTCCAGCCCTGTGATAAAGTAGAGATACCTGACATGAGCACTCTTCTGTGTTTTTTATTTCCATATACTGCTGTATACTAAATTCTGTTGAAATTATCAACAAAGGCAACCTCGAGCTCACGGTCATTCCAGCCTTGGCGCTAGTCACTTGCAAAAACCCCCCAACTGTATGAGACCAGGACAGGATACCACACTACTCAGAGGCATCACATAACAAAGTATTGCTGGAGTGCTGAGCATTTACCATGGTGAGCCCGCTAGCGTCGTAGCCATTACAAGATTGAATCTGTTTAAGCAGAGCTAGTGCTGAGGATGCTTGTGCTGTCCACTAAGCTTGATGAACTGTAACATGCAACTCATGTTCAGACAACGTAGCGACCACAGCTGAAACAGTTGAGTCTACTGCCAGTGCAGCTTTCAGACCATTAAAGCTTGTGCTTTCTTGTGCAATGAGTTGAGACACAGCGCACTATTGAGGAGTCAGTTTGACTCTGGCTGCAACTTGTTCATTGTCCAGCAAGTAGAAGAAACTGTGCAGCTGCAAGTTGCTTTCAAGCTCATCTAGAACCTTAAGTGACTGGAAGATTGCTGTTTGCATCTCAGAGCATGGTCAGCATGCACATGTGTAAAGAGATGCAGTGAAGATAACTGCAAAACTGTTCACTGTGACATTGCATTGTTGCACATCATCTCTGCACATTCATTACAGCAGCATGTGGCATAAGGCATACAGCTTGCCTGCATGTCTGCAGCAAGCTCAGATGATTTCAAGCAAGTAGTGGAGGCAATGCTGGAGCCCATCAGCAAGGTTTGCTTGGAAAAGCTGTCTCAGACCAGATGCGCGTCAAAGATCAATAGGGGCGATCTCCGAGATGTCAGAAAGGCATTCAGAACGATTCTGCAAATACAAGGAGGTCTGAGAGTGCTGCAGCATCACCCTTGTTCATTGTCCAGCAAGTAGAAGAAGCTGTGCAGTTGCAAGTTGCTTGCGAGCATTCTACACCCTCACACCTGTCTGGGAGATTGCGAAGATCACTGCAACACAGTGCACGGACATAGAATGTCAGTACAAGCAATGCACCTTTTGCAACAGAACATATATAGTGTGGTGCAAACTTTGTCTCACCAACCCTCTGCACAGTGGTCATTGCTGCAATCTGCAAGTGATCGTATTGTTCACATGGCATGCTGCCAATGGCGGTCAAAACAGCTCTAAGTGAGCTATTGCTAACCAGTGATGAAGTGCCTCTTGGCTTTGCCCGTGTCTGGAGGGGTACCTGGCTTGCAACCTCTGCTGGTCTTACTGTCCTGCAAGTTGGATTGACATCCCGCGTTGCATGATTGCATATATTTGAGCAGACCTGGATGTGGCATACAGTGGATGCAGGTGGATTTGATGTGACTGCTCGTTATTCACAAGACTTACCTGAAGGAGAGTATACCATCAAACAGCCAACAGCGGGTGGGCCTATTGCTGCTACAGTCCGTGTAGTTGTCAGCTCTATGCATGCTAATCTGCTTATGGTGTCACGGCATCTAATTGTTGTCAAAGCTTCACTGCATGATCACCTATCAGCTGAGCACCGTAATTATCGTAAAATCGAGTAATGTGATTTAGGTAACTTGAGACCTCTGCTGTGCAAGCGCAAAGCTTGCTGCCAGAAGTGAAAGTGAAGTGGGTATCTGCCAGACTCTGCTAGCACAACCGCAGTGGCTGTGCTCTTCCTGATGTGGACTAGCTGTCTCTTTTTGCTGTTTTGGCTTGGTCAGGATTATGTGCCAGGAATGTACTTACCTACAATGGGCCAGACTGTAAGCATACGGCCGCCAGATCCCCAAGACCGGGCTTCACACGCACTTGTCAGCGAAAATTGGCTGATCACATATCCTGGAACTACCTTCAGCGGCCGCCACGTCACCACCCGCTTTGTTACGGTGCAACCGTACCTACGATCCAATCTACCGTCACCGAGACATCCCGAGACAAGAAGAAAGGTTCAGGCTAAGACGATCACGTGAAATAGCATTGTTGCCGCGGTGTGAAGGAGAGAGAAGGCCAGAGAGAAGGCACAGGAAGGTGCTCTTCATAGCAAGCAAGTCCTTACACTTGCGGGTGGAGTTAAACAATAGCGCTGTCGAGTCAGGCCCCTGGTGTCAGCCCTGCTCCCTGATCGAAAGTGATGACAGATGCAAAGGCTGCCTGGCAACTCCCTGTTTGTGTCGCTGGGATATACGCCTCCTACCTGACTCAAGGGCTTCTTCAGGAAAATTTATCGGTCAAAAAGTACGGGTTGCTCGGTGACAGGTTCCCCGAGCTGAAAGCTCTGACCGGAACACAGGCAATCACTTGCTTTGTGTGGGCGGGACTGCTGTTGCTATTCCAATCCAAGAAGAGGGGACAAGCACCTTTCACAGCTTACTGGAAACCGGCAATCAGCAACAGCATCGGACCTGCCTGTGGATACGAGGCTTTACGGAACATCAGCTATCCAGCTCAAGTATTAGCCAAGTCCTGCAAAATGATTCCTGTGATGATTATGGGTACAATATTGGGCGGCAAGCGCTATGGGTCCTTGGAATACCTCTGTGCAGGCCTGATTGCCATGGGCATTTCGCTTTTTGCAAAACAGTCATCCAGTGCTGCAGCCAGTAAACTTGTTGCTCCCAATGCACCTTGGGGCTACTTCCTTTGTGTCACCAACCTTCTGCTTGATGGCTACACTAACGCTGAGCAGGATGAAGTACAAAAACGCTACAGAGCTACATCACCTCTGCACACTATGTGCTTCATGAACTTTTGGGGTGGTCTGTATTACAGTGCTTATTTGTTTATCCTTTCCAACAGTGGCAGTCAGCTCATCAGTTTCTGCAGGCAGCATCCTTCTGCTGCATATGATGTGTTCTTGTTCTGCATGTGTGGAGCAGTTGGACAATTGTTCATCTTTTATACCATTCGGACTTTTGGGTCATTGGTCAACACACTGATATGTACAACAAGAAAGTTTTTCAACATTCTCTTGTCTGTCCTGTGGCACGGCAGTCCATTGCTTCCCCAGCAATGGGTCGCGGTGGTCCTTGTCTTTTCTGGCTTGCTACTCAACACCATTTACAAAAGTAGAAAGACTAAATTGGTGAAGAAGCTGAACTGAACCAGGTGTAACGCTATCATTCCATGATGTCTGCATACATGATGTCTGCCGTTTACATGTGACGTTCTTGTTGTGATTGCATACAGGCACTGGTGCTATGCACGATTTGCAGCTGAACGTACAGCAAGTCAGCTGACTGCGCAGCTGCATGCAGTGTATCCTCGGAACGTGTATCTGATGCAATACCCCTACGATCCAGGCACTTTACCAAGCTCTGCAAATTAGTGTATCCTTGAGAAAGTGTATCTGTATCTAATCTATCAAGGGAACGTGTATCTGAGATCCAATCACGTACAGCAACGCACTGCGTAGTTGATGGCCCGATGCAAGAACAATTTTCCGTCTCGTCACACCAAACAAGGAGAAGGCGACATTCCGCAGAGGCAGATGGCTCTGTGGCTAATTGGGTGCATTTACAACTGCAACGTTGTCACACAACGAGCATCCTGGTGCCGGCGGAGGACAAGTCGGATCTACCAAGTCGCTCTTGCGATCTTGTGGTACGGACTGAAGCTGGACCTCTTTTATGGCGAGCTTGTGTGTGGATGTAGCGGCAGGATAGTAACGCTAAAATAACCGCAGGTAGATTATAAGTATGATCGTGATGAACCATGTGCAGCTGAACAGCACCGAAGTATCTTTCTAAACAAAGGGCATTTCAGCTGATCCACACTGCTACACAAGATGATACTTCTACATAATCTGCTCAACTGCTATGTGCTTCCTACACTGCCCTCTGCTTCTTCTCAGGTGTACACAGGGAATGATGGAGTATAACTTGCTGGCATCTTTGAAACTGCACTTTGCTGAGTTGTCACAGCGACGTCGGCAGTGTCAGCCATGTCAGATGTTCAGTTATCCCAGCGGTGCAAGTGCAAAAAAATCAAGCCAATCACCGGTACAGCAACCACTCACAACAGAAGCGACCCGTCAACAGCCTGATGAAAAGTCCAGTTTGCCAATGCGCCAAGAATGCAGAACATCTGCTCCTGCAATGGCAGCAATGCTGCCAGTCCTATCCAGAAAGCATGCAGGTCATCACAGGCTGCAGCAGCAGAAGCGCTCATTCAAACCCGAAACAAGAAATTCAGCGTCAAGGATCAGACCACACCACCTGCCTCCATCCCCACTTCCTGGGCTAGGTGACACAGGGTCTGATATGCAGCAGCCTGCAGACATGCACATCTGCCAAGAGAACACATCAATGAATCCAATGAACTCACTCGTCAGCCAAAGTCACGTGCAGCGCATTGCCTCCATTGCAAATAGTCAGCAGGCATTTCAACAGAGCAACGCAGCCATGATCAGGTTGGACAGCTGCTTGTATGCATCCATAGAAGACATCAAGGTGTCAAATGCAATCAACAGTACTGCTGGCTGTGTACGAGCAGAGCCCAAGCAGTCATGGCAGGACAGGCCAAAACCCACAGCCAGCATACGCGCTGTCATCAGTCTTGGACTTGGCAGAGTCCAAGGCAGACAAAGACCAAACGTCTTTCAGATTGCTTCTGACCTAAGCAAAAGTGGACAGCTGCGAGCCCCAAACCTGCACGCTGCTGTCACAGCAAGCATGCAGCTCATGCACCGCTTTGTAGTGCGCCGCTCTGCAGTAGCAAGCATGGGTGTCTTCACAACAGGTGAGACTTCATCATTCCTTAACAAATTGACCCCTGCTCATGCTCTGAGGACTTAAGGCACTGTATAGTTATTGTCAGCCTGACCTGTGCTGTCTTCTCAAGTGTCTTGCATGCCTTTTTTGCCATTGTTGTGTTGTGTTGTGCTGCTGGTCATTTCTACTTGCATTTGTTTCAATTTGCTTGGGTTGAAGTGCGGCCCTAAAGCATCTGCAACATGCATACACTCAATTGGGCTGTCAACTCCCACATAGCTGAATGGGTACAGATTGCATGATATGGCCCTCATGACCTTTACAGGTTACCTAGCCGAGGGTGAGTTGCTGATGGAGTATGCTGGAGAAGTGATCCGAAGGCCTGTAGCTGACAACAGAGAACGGCAGTATGCATCCCAGGGACTAGGCCTCTACTTCTTTGCTGTGGACAGAGACCACTGCATAGATGCCACACACCAAGGCAACATTGCACGCTACATCAACCACTCTTGCAGGTGCTGTCACAATCCTTTACTTTTTCAGACTGTCGCACTGTACAACTGTGCTGCGCCTGGCATCTTGTCAGCATGATGCTCAGACGACGTGCTACACTGCTCTGGGCACAGTGCACCATGAATCGCCTCACATAGCCTTTGGATATGCATTGACACAGAGATTTGCACTGACATGTTCATTGCTCATCGAGGCAAGGGTGTCAAAGCAGCCATGAATGCATGCGTGTCTCTGCATTTAAGTGTCTGCTTTAAGTGTATGCACTCAGGTTGAAAGCCTCAAGTGCAGGTGTGCCACCAGGTGCTCTTCTGTGCAGGCCTAATTGCATTGCTAAGCTGGTGGATGTCAAGGGCCAACATCGAGTCTTCATCTTTGCAACACAGCAGATCGCCCCCATGGAGGAGCTGACGTAAGCTCTGCTAACTCCATCAACATCAACGTTGTATGCTAAAGCCTCCACTTAAGGACTCGTGCTCTACTCTGTCAGAAGTGCCCATGTAGCTATTGCAAACTGTTTGCAAGACCAGCCTGGGCCAGCTCAGCCCTGCAAGTGCTGATACTGTTGCTGATTTGCAGATACAACTACAAGATCTCTGGCCCTGAGTCAGCATACAACTTGAAGACCCAGGTGCAGGCCATACCCTGCCACTGCAACTCCTTGCTGTGTAGAGGGTACCTGTAGTGGCCCCTCACCAGCTTTCATTGGCAAGTGGCATGCAATGCAGCTGGGACAAATCACATAAGATGCAATATGCCAGTAAAGCGAGGCTCTATATTGTATAGCAACATCTTGCGAGACACTAGTGTATACGATCGTTTGTTCCCAAGCTCAGCATGTTGCGTGTAGAAAGGTTGAGTGGAGCATATCTTGTGTCAATAACGTGTCTCAAAACGCTGACCATTGGTTGAAATATTCAACAGCAAAAGATGTCTGGCACATCTTGGTTCAAGCCTTTACGCTTTCTGTGCTCATGTCTGCAAGCGCACACTAAGAGAATATCAGCCAGCTCAGGCTTGGTAAATGCACCTTCAGCTCATCAACGTGTTTACATGGTGCAGAACACCAATTGTATAAATCAACATGTTACACTGTCAGCAGCAAATCGATGTTGAACTTCAAGCAAAAGATTCATAGTTGTCAGCTTTCATACGTTCAAGAGCGGCTTCAAACTTTGCATGCATTGATTCATGCACCCTGACTAGAGTCTGTGGCAATGGCCAGCTAGCAGACACATCAGCAACTGTGACACTGCTCGATCTACTGTTCTCCTGGAAACTAGTCAGGTAAGGCTGCAACTGTTGCAGGCCAGATTCAAAATTTGCAAAAGCAGGGTGCGCATGTGTGTGGTATATGCACAAAGCAGCAGCTTGTGCATAGCACCCCTGAGCAATCAGCAGAGAGACAGTTGCTGGTATCAGAATGCTTTCTGCACGAATTTCATCACATGAGACAACAGAAGAGGAGGTGCTTAGGTAAGGCTCCAAAGAAGGGGGCCGTGGGTCAGAGGACAGAACATTGATGAGCTGGGCTTGCAGGCCTGCAGCGACCTTTTCAAAGAGCCCCTTGTCCAGCAGGACAGACAGTAAAGCCAGGTCTGGCTTCACAACGTCGACAATGGCCTTGTCTGCCAGATCATGCAGCGCGCTGTTGACCAGGGTTGCATCAGACTGAAGCAAAGAAATAGCAGCAGAGGCACCTGCACAAACACAGAAGCCATGGGTAAATTGACCACACAGGCTTCAGTCAGTCTCACATCACATTGATGTTGTCGCAGTGCAAACTGCACAAGGTGCAAGCATGCGCAAAACAAGCATGCGGCAGGTGTGTCATGCCATGCTACATAGCAAGGAAGCAGACCAGCTGTATGCTCCGCTGAATCGTCTGTTCTGCATACACCCAGCAATGTCTACAGCAGTTTTCAGAACTATGCTTCAATCCTGATTTGGGTTGGCAACGAGCACCAGCATGTTAAGACAGAGCAGAACACAATGTGTGCAGTGTACAAAAGCATGAAGGATATACGTAATAAGCAGAGCAGATGCAGATAAGTACGGAAAAGGCATAGTGCTCAGAATTCACACAGTCAAATGACGAATGGAAGAGTGCTTGTACCTGCTTGAGCCAGGCTGCGGCTGTGTTCCACCAGCTGGTGCCCCTCTTGTGGTGTCAGCAGGGCAGATGAGGGCAGGGCAGCATCCAAGGCCCTGAGGACCGCATCAGTCTGTCCACTTGTCAGCATCTGCTCCAGCAAAGCAGACCAGCAGGAATGCAGGGGACTGTATCCAGATTCCTGCTCCTCATGGGCCTGCAAAGCAAGCTGAATATGCATGAAACAATACATTGCAGAGCCTCCTTGTGATCGGTGCTGTGACAAAGAATTACAATGTGTGCGACTGACTAGCTGGAAGGTAGGTGTGCTGCACAGTAAGTATGGTAACCTTAAGTTTGGCATGTATCACAGAGTCACCGAAGCAATGAGACTGACTGTGAGCAGGGCATGCAGCGGGAAGTTGCTTGGCAGCAGAAAGGGGAAAGGCTACCACACAGCATAAGTGATAGGGGCTTTTATTGACTCAACATGAGAGCCATATCTTTGCAGGGGCTGTGACAGCTGTGTACCTGGTCAGCGTCAAGTGTGTGTCCATTGCACCATACATCCACCAGCAGGCTGTGCAAGCCATGCAGCTGAGCAGATTCATGCCCGGACTCCAGCAGACCCAGGAAGAGCTGCTGGGCTGCTGCCAGGCTGGCTACATCCTGAGCCCCAACCTCCACCCCAGGCCACAAGCCCTCCACCACTGCCCTGGTATGACTCACCAGCAGCAGCCGCTGCCCCTGTGCCAGATCCCCACTGGCCTGCTTGGGTACCCACCCCTCCCAGCGGACCAGACTTGGCCCCTGGGTCCTCCCTGGGCCGGTGCTGGTTGAGGGAGCTAGTCCAGTGGACAAAGAAAGATGAGGAGACTGGTTGCTGGTACACAGGCCTACCAGCACCTCCAGAAGCTGCAGCTTTGCTGGCTGCAGGCTCCTTGACTGGCTCAAGGCTTGGTCACCACCCACCAAGTGATGCTGCAATGTTGACCACACATGCTGCCGCAGCTGGGTCACCACTTCCTGTGCCTGCTGTGATACCCCTGGTGGCTGAAGACTGTGTAGGATGCCTCGAATGCATTCGGAAGCCTGCTCAGCGGTGGTGGGGTTCGTGAGGGATGATGAGCTGTCATACTCACCCATCTGCGTTGAGCCATTCTGATGTATGTGTGAGTCTCCATTGGTCAGATCCACCTGTTCTGAGGCTTCTGCCGAGCTGCCAGACAGTAGTGGCAAAGCTTGCCTGAGCAGCTGCTGCGCCACAGCTGTGGCCACCTCTGCTGCTGATTGAGACTGAGCCTGCTGTGCACTTGTGCCAGTCTGGCTGTGACTCTGTAAGGAGCTAGTGACTATCATCAGGTCCTCCACAGGCAAGCCAGTCGCCAGCAGCTGTCCAATGCACTGCTCCACAGCTACAGCTTGAGGGCTGCTGTTCCCAGCGTCCAGGGCTTGTTCCAACATGCCCCAATGCTCAGGAGTGAGCTCACATGACTGCTGAACATGACAGATGACAGTCAGCTTGCTTGCTTCTGACTCCAGCCTGCTGTCAACAGTCAGTTCACTGTCCCTCTCAGCGTGACCATGCAACAGCTGCAGGCCAGCTTGCAGCAGGCTCAGTCTTTGGCCCTCTGGCAGCTGTGCCGGAAGCTGCAGCCCGCCTGGCAGCAGCGGGTGGGGCTGCTGCAGAACGCTCCAAAGCAACAGCTTTGTCAAGTCATCAGCACTCAGCTGCTCTAGGAAGTCAACTACGTCTTGGCAAGCCTCGGTTTGACCGTCGGGCTCCAAGTAGGGTAGATCCAGCAACACAGTGCAGGCGGCCGCTGTGTACGCTGTGCTGCTGCTGACACCAAGTGAGCTGTCAGTGCTGCTGAGCTGGCCTGTGTCGTCTGTGTGTGAGGCACAAAGGCTGGTGGGTGCCGGCAGCTGATGTATGAGGTCAGCCACTTCTTGCACATTACTGCCGTTGGCATGCGCACACAGCTCCTCAATAGCCGCCAGATGCACATCAGCAAGGTCTGCTTTCATGCGCTCCACATCTGATGAACTCACCACTCCGCTGTCACCCTCAGCATCAGTCTCAGCTTCCTGGCTTGCCTGGCGCAGCACGATCCCCAGCAACTGCGCAGGCAGGTATGGGACGAGGAAGGGTTTGACATCCAGCCCTGCAGCTGCCATACCGATGGCTCTAGAGAAGGACTGAAGCTGTGCCAGCCGCTGCATTGAGGCTTCAGGTTGGTCCAGTACCGGCCCTGGGAATGTGTCTGTGCTGGTGAATGTGTGTTTGTAGCACATCTCCAGCAGCTTGAGGCAGAAGGCTATGTGCAGCTGCCTTTGACCCTACACCCACAAGGCAGAGG
>JAABUS010007903.1_pt1 | contig 11921 bp, 13 predicted proteins | sample 5560161 | NCBI WGS metagenome assembly JAABUS01 (sample SAMN10711885, study PRJNA513376) | rock metagenome | isolation source: Antarctica rocks | place: Antarctica: Victoria Land, Trio Nunatak nord | collected 2016-01-04 | reverse complement strand
GGCCGAGCGCCGGGTCCGCCGCGGCGGGATCGAGGCCCACCTGACCCCGACCGAGTTCGACCTGCTCGCGCACCTGGCCGCCCGCCCGCGCCGGGTGCTCCCCCGCGACGAGCTGCTGGCCGGGGTGTGGGGGTGGTCCGACGGCGGCAGCGGCACCCGTACGGTCGACAGCCACGTGAAGACGCTGCGGCGCAAGCTCGGCGCCGACCTCATCCGCACGGTCCACGGCGTCGGTTACGCGCTGGACGTCCAGCCGTGAGCCGACGAGGGAGTGAGCATCGCCGGGTCCCCGCGACGCCGCACCCCGTGCGGCCGCCCGAGGAGCGGAGCGACCGACGAGGTGAACGGGGGGCAGCACAGTCGCGCCTCGTCGATCTGCGGCCGCTCAACCCGGTTCGGTCGATCAAGCTGAAGCTCGGCATCCTGCTCGTCTGCTCCGGCGCCGTGGGCCTGACCTACTTCCGGTACGCCATCGGCTGGATTCCGTACCGGACCTCGGCGACCGCGATCGTGCTGATGCTGATCACGTCCCAGATCCTGGCCCACGGCATGACGGCGCCGCTGCGGCAGATGACCGCGGCGGCGCGGGCGATGGCCCGGGGCGACTACAGCCGGCGGGTGCACTCGTCCTCGCGGGACGAGGTCGGCGAGCTGGCCCGGGCGTTCAACCACATGGCCGCGGACCTGGCCGCGGCGGACCGGCAACGCCGCGAGCTGATCGCCAACGTGTCGCACGAGCTGCGTACGCCGATCACGGCGCTGCAGGGGTTGCTGGAGAACATGGTCGACGGGGTCACCGAGCCCGACCCGGCCCGGCTGCGGGCCGTGCTGGCCCAGTCCGAGCGGCTGGGGCTGCTGGTCACCGAGCTGCTGGACCTGTCCCGGCTGGAGGCCGGGGTGGTGCAGCTGGCCCGCGAGCCGGTCGACGTGGCCGGATTCCTGGCCGGCGTGGTCCAGGAGGCCGAGGTCACCGCGGCCGGCTGCGGGCGATTGGTCGACTTGGGGGTCCGGGACGATCGGTACAGCCGTTGGCGGTAGCGATGATCTTGTGGGCCGGCGGTCGCCACGTCGTGGTGCCGTGGCGGCCGGCGCGGCCGGTTCAGAGAATCTGCAGTCTCTACTAGCATCCCGGTGGTGGGTTCAGAGAACGCGGTAATCCCGGCAGCCGAACGTGCCGGTACAGGTTCAGAGAACATGGCGGCCGGCCGGCGGGGGCGGCAGCCGACGCTGCTGCCGGCGCTGTACGCGGCGGTGCTCGGCGAGTACGCCGCGGCGGTGGAGCGGGCGGATCTGACGGCGCAGGCTCGCCGGACGTATCTGTCGCGGGTGCGGATGTACCTGGCCTGGTTGGCCGAGTCCGACGTCGACGGGGACCCGCTGGGCGATCCGGCGGCCGCGGCGTGGGCGGCCCGCGACTACAAGGCCCACCTGTACGGGACGCTGCGGCGGGCGCCGGCGACCGTCAACGGGGCGCTGGCCGCGGTGTCGGACCTGGCGATCCGCCGGGGCCTGGGCAAGCTCGACGGCGACCAGGTCGCCCGCCTCGACCTGCCGGCCCGACGGGCCCCGAAGGCGCTCGTCGGCCGCGAGGACATCCGCTGGCAGCGCGCCGCGCAGGCCGCACCGGCCCGGGACCGGGCGGTGGCCGCGGTGATGCGCCTGGCCGGCGCCCGGGTCGCCGAGACCGTCGGGCTGGACTTGGCCGACCTGCCCACCACCCAACGCCGGCGGCGGCTACGGATCCGCGGCAAGGGCCGCAAGAACCGGGGCGTCCCGGTGCATCCGGACTTGGCCGCCGCGCTGGATGCGTGGCTGGTCGAGCGCCGCGGCTGGGCTGGGGCGGGGGCGAGCACCGCGGTGTTCCTCAACCGCGCCGGCGGCCGACTATCCGCCCGTTCCGCCGACGAGATCGTGGGCGGCATCTCCCGGGTGGCCGGCCTGGAGGAGGTCGTCACCCCGCACGTGCTGCGCCACACCTTCGGCACCGACCTGATCCGGGGCGGCACCGACGTGGTCACCGTCGCCGAGCTGATGGGGCACGCCTCGCTGGACTCGACCCGGATCTACACCCTGCCCACCGAGGACGACCTCGACGCCGCGGTCGCCCGGCTCACCGTCGACCGCTGAGTTCGCCAGGGACCGGGCCGCAGGCAAGGATCCTTAGCCGCCTGGTAGAACTCGGCGAACGCCTGCTCTGGCCTCATGCTCTATTCACGCCTGAGGCGCCCCCACCCGGACGGGTGGTGCCGGGTTCATCGCCACTTGCCCCGCGCCGGTGTGCTGACCTCCGGGTGACCCGCCAGCGGCGCGCGTCAGGAGACTGGCCACCCGGTTACGGACCCCGACGCGCCTGAGGCGACCACCTCCCCCCCACCCGAGGCGACCGTCCGCCAACCCCGCCACCGGTACGGGACAGGATGGCGACCTGCAAATGGACGGCCAACCTCCGGGCGCGGAGCTGTACGTCGTCGTGGGCCTGCCTGGCGCCGGGAAGACGACGCGGGCGCGAGCACTGGCCCGGGCGTACGTGGCCGTGCGGTTCAACCCGGACGAGTGGATGACCGACCTGGGTGTCGACCTGTTCGACGAGCCGTTCCGGGCCCGGCTCGAGTAGCGGATGACCCGGCTGGCCGGTGAGCTGCTCGCCGCCGGCGGCCGGGTGGTGATCGAGTTCGGGTCGTGGTCCCGGGCCGAACGGGAGGAGCTGCTCGCCCTCGGTCGCGCCGTGGGCGCCCGGGTCGAGCTGGATGTCCTGGACCCGGATGTCGAGGAGCTGTGGCGTCGGCTGGCCGGGCGCAACCAGCGGCCCGGCGAGGCGGTGATCGACCGGGCGACGCTCGAGGGTTATCTCCCGTTCTGGGAGCGACCCGACGAGGACGAGCTGGCCAGGTACGACCAACACCACGGCGAGTAGGACCCGCACCGGCCGGCCGGCATCCGGGGCGCGCGTCCCCGCTTACCCCCGATCCCGCTGGTCCGACTCGCAGCATCATCGTCCGGCCGTGACTCGACGTCCCTGACGTGGACGATCGGCCTACGGACCGGCAGCAGGCGTGGTTGTCGGTGCGGAGTTGGTGCCGCCGAGTTCGGGCGGGAGGTCGGCCACGTCGCGGACGCGCCCGAGCGGGCTGGCGAGCACCCACAGCACGGCCAGGCTGGCGCCGGCGGCGCCGATGAACAGGGTCGGCCGGACGCCGAGCAGCGTGCCGAGCGCGCCGCCGGTAAGCGCCCCCAGCGGCATGACACCCCAGATGATGAACCGGGTGCTGGCGGTCATCCGGCCGAGCAGCCGCCGCGGGGTGACCGTCTGCCGGTAGCTGATCTGCGCGACGTTGTAGACGACGGACGTGGCCGCCATGCCGGCGCCGGCCAGGCTGACCAGCAGCACTCCCCAGCCGGAGAAGGCGAGGGGCTGGGCGAACAGGAACGGCGTCCCGGCGACGAGTGACACCCACACGATCCGCGCCGTGCCGACCCGGTCGGCGACCCGGCGGGCCAGGGCGGCGCCGGCGAGGCCGCCGAGGGCACCCAGGGCGAACACGAACCCGACCACGCGGCCGCTCGCGCCGAGGACCCGGACGAGGAAGACCACCTCGACGGCGCCGGTCATGTTGGAGAAGAAGTTGTGCGTCGCGGTGCAGCCCACGACCTTGCGCAGCACCGGGTGGCCGAGGACGAACGCCAGCCCCTCTCGGACCTCGGTGCGCAGCCGTGTCCCGGCCGGCCGGGGCTCCGGGCTCGGCTCGGGATCGTGTATCCGTCCGGTGAGGACCGTGCTGACGGCGAAGCTGACGACATCGACCGCCACCGCGTACGCCGCCCCGACGGCGCCGACCAGCGCCCCGCCCACCGAGGGGCCGGCGACCTGGGCGAAGGCCTGGCTGCCGCCGATCTTGGCGTTGCCGTCCACGAGCTGGTCCTCGGCCACGAGCATCGGCAGGTAGGACTGGTAGGCGACGTCGAAGAACACCGTGAGCACGCTGACCAGCAGCGCCACCACGTACAGCTGGGCGAGGGTCAGGACCCCGGCGAGCTGCGCCGCGGGGATGGTGGCCAGCAGCACCCCGCGCAGCAGATCCGACCAGACCATGATCCGCTTCTTGCGCCAACGATCGACGAGGGTCCCGGCCTGCAGCGCGACCAACAGGAACGCCGCACTCCCGGCCGCCGCCAGCAGCGCCGCCTGGAAGGTCGTGGCCTGCAAGGTGATCACCGCCAGCAGCGGCAAGGCGATGAAGGTCACCTGCGAGCCGACCTCGCTCACCGCCTGGCCGCTCCACAAGTACATGAAGTCCCGGTGCCGCCACAGGGAGCCGGGGCGCTGCGCGGTGGTCACGGCTGAGAGCCTGCGAGACCGGTAGGGACTTGTCAACCGGTGGTCGTAGGCTGCCGGCATGAGCAGTGAGCCCGCCGCCGCACCCGAACCCGGGCGCCCTGCCTCCCGGCGGGCGCCGACGCTGGAAGAGAGCCGCGCGCTGGCCCACCCCGTGCGTCTGCGGATCATCCGCGAGCTCTACGACGGTCCGCTGACCAACAACGAGCTCGCCCAGCGGCTGGGCCGGGGCAAGGCCACCGTGCTGCACCACGTCCGGGCGCTCCTCGACACCGGGTTCGTCGAGGCCCTGCCGCCGCGCCCCGGCCCGCGCGGCAGCCGGGAGCAGCCCTACCGCGGCACCGGCAAGTCCTGGACCCTCGCCATGGAACTCGGTCCGGAGCCCGACGCGGGCGCGGACGCCACGCTCACCGCCGTGCTGGAGGAGCTCCGCAGCGCCGAAGACAGGCTCATGGAAAGCCGAGCCGTGCTGCGCCTCGACGACACTGAACTCGACGACTTGCGCGGCCGGTTGCAGGACATCCTCGACGACTTCGCGGCCCGGGAACCCACACCCGGCGGACGCAAGGTCGGGGTCTACCTCAACCTCTACCAACCCGGCACGGCAACCTCACCGGCGGCAGACGGGCCGCCGGAACGCTGACGCCCACCGTCGCCGACGACCAGACTCGCCCATGAGTGCCACGGCAACCCCGCCCGGCAAGTACTTTGCTGGCGGGGCGGCCTGTTCGACGGTGATGAGTACTGCGGCGGGTCCGGCTACGCTCCCCACGTGGCGGCGGTGAGGGAGCGGATCGAGGCCGGCCGGTTCGTCTCGATCGAGCTGCTCCCACCGCGTACGCCGGTCGGTGAGGAAGCGCTGGCCACCGCGGTGCGGGAGCTGGTGCCGCTGGAGCCGGCGTTCGTCGCGGTCACCTACGGCGCGGCCGGCACCGACCGGGGCCGTACCGAGGCGCTCGTCGAGCAGCTGTCCACCGGTCCGACGCTGGCGCTGCCGCACCTGACCTGCGCCGCCCACCGGCGGGCCGAGCTGACCGGGCAGCTGGACCGGTACCGGGGGATGGGCGTGGACAACGTTCTGGCCCTGCACGGTGACCCGCCGCTGTCCGCCCCGGACGCCCTGCCCGAGGGCGAGCTGCGCTACGCCGTCGACCTGCTCCGGCTGGCCCGCGACCGCGGCATCGGCTGCGTCGGGGTCGCCGTACACCCTCAGGGCCACCCCGCCGCCGCCTCACCGGAGGCGGATCTGCGGCACCAGGCGGCCAAGCTGCGCGAGGCCGACTTCGGACTCACCCAGTTCGTCACCGACGCCGCGGACTACTTCCGGTTCATCGACGCCATGGCCGGGCGCAGGGTCGACACCCCGGTGATCCCGGGCCTACGCACGATCAGCACCCTCGCCCAGGCCGAGCGGATGGCCGCCATGTCCGGCGCCCCCGTCGCCGCGGACCTCCTGCGGCGGCTACGTGACGCCGAAGGCGACCCGTCCAAGGCGTACCGCGCCGGCGTCGAGCACACCGTCGAGGTCTGCCGACGCCTCCTCGACGGCGGCGCACCGGGCCTGCACTTCTACACGATGAACCGCGCCGCGGCCACGCTCGAGGTCTGCGCCCACCTCGGCTGGACCGCCGTCGGACAAACCTGACCCGTTCGCACGGTTCGTGCCGACATGTATGCTATGTTGTTCTAGTATGTATGCCCGGTTTGGGACCGTATGACTGTACGGTGCGCCGACCGCCCCCAGTCCCGTCCGGCGCTGGCCATACCGCAGCGTCCGGTGCCCGCCCGGACCCGACTCGAACGCATGTTCGGTACTGTGCTGCGGTGACGGATCCGCTGAGCGACCTGGCCCGGCAGCTGCCGGCGATGGTCGACCTCGGCCAGGTCGACGAGGCCACCACGGTGGATGCCCTGGCCGAGCAAGCGTCGTGGAGGGCCGGCCGCCTGCAGGAGACGGCGCTGCAGCTGCAGCAGGACCCGGACGTCACGCCGCGGACGGTGGCGCTGCTATACCGGGCGGCGGACTTTGTCGCGGCCCGCCGTCGCGACCGCTGGCGAGGCCGGTAGACCTCTTCAAGCGTCCGGCGCCGGTGCATGCCGCGCCAGCGGTCAGGAGCGTCGGTTGCGTCTCTCACCCGGGATACGAAGAGCATCCCGGGCGGGGGAGTGCCACACCCCCGGCCGCAGGGTGGCGGCGGGAGGGCTGCTACACAGCCGCCCTCCCGCATCGGTTCAAGCGACCTATCGGGTCCAGTGTCCGCCGTCGAGCATCATCGGCCGTTCACCTCCTCCGTGTCCGGTACCGCCAGCGTCCGCGCCTTCGCGGCCAGCCGCCACCCTCGAAATCAATCGCTGTCACGACCAAACCGATTACGCTGCGTCCGCGAACGGTGGGGTAGTCGGGTCGTGCGGGGGAGCGGGGTTGACCAGTTTGCGCGCTGCGGTGCGCCGGGTGGCCGGCTGGTCGTTGTGGGGCCTGCCGCCAGCGGCGCTGGCGTACGCGCTCGCCGTCGAGGTCGGGGCGGCGGCGACGGTGGTGACCGCGTGGCTGATCCAGGCTCCCACGGGCGGGCACGAGCTGTCAGTCGCCGTGGTCCTGCTCGGCTCGGGGATGCTGTCGTTGGAGGGATCGCTTCGGGTCGAGCGGCGCCGGGAGCGCTACACCGACGCCCCGTACCGGGACCTGTCCAACACGTGGACGTTCGCCGCGGCGCTGCTGTTGCCGGCCGGCTGGGCCGCGCTGGTGGTTATCGGTAACTACGCGTGGGTGTGGGCGCGGCTACGCCGCTACCAGCCGTACCGGTGGTTCGTCAGCGTGTCCTGCATGACCGTCGGGGTGGTCGCCGCGGACGTGGCGTACCAGGCGCTGGCCGGCGGCGTCCTGACCACCGACCGGCCGCTGCAGCTGGCCGGCCTGGCCGCGGCCGCGGTTCCGCTGCTGACGGTCAGCCCGCTGCTGCTCGCCGCTGCCATCCGGCTGGCCGTACCCGGCACTTCCTGGCGCCAGGCGATCGGTAGCGGTCAGGACGCCGTGATGGAGGTCGCCACCTGCTGCCTGGCGGTGTTTGTCGCGGTGGCCAGCACCCGCCAGCCGCTGCTGGCTCTGCTGGCGGTGCCGGTGCTGTTCCTGCTCTCGCACACCCTGCTGGTCAGCCAATTGCAGAAGGCGGCCACGACCGACGCCAAGACCGGCCTGTCCAACGCCGGCGGCTGGCACGAGCTCGCCGAACGTGAGCTCGAGCGGGCCGGGCGCCGGGCCGAACCCCTGGCGCTGCTGTTGCTGGACTTGGACCGGTTCAAGCGGGTCAACGACACCCATGGCCACCTCGCCGGCGACGCCGTCCTGCAGGCCGTCGCCCGCGCACTGCGCGAGGAGATCCGCAGCCGCGACACCGTCGAGATCCTCGGCCGCTGGGGCGGTGAAGAGTTCGTCGCCCTCCTGCCCAACACCGGCCGCAGCGACGCCATCCACGTCGCCGAACGCCTCCGAGCCCGCATCGCCGCCCTGCACACTGCGCACCCCGACCGGCCCAAGACCACCCTTACCATCACCGCGTCGATCGGAGTCGCCACCTACCCCGACCCCGCCGACGACCTCGGCGCCCTGCTCACCCTCGCCGACGCCGCCCTCTACCAGGCCAAGAACACCGGACGCGACCGAGTCGCCACCGCCCCCACCCGGACAGGCATCCCCGACCGCGTCGGCCTGACGTCAGCCGCATCCTGTCGCCAGACCTGCTCCAGAGCTCCCGCCGCCGCGCTCTCGTCCTCGCCGGCGGCGGCTCAGCCGGCTTGGTGCAGGGGTGTGAGTAGCAACGGCGCAGGATCGTGCGCTAAGCACCCGCGTTCGGCTTCAGCTGTCGGGCACGCCGGGGGTCGTGCAGCAGGCGGAACTGTCCGTCAGTGAGGGACCCGGTCAGGAGACCGGCGACGAGCTCAACCGCGGCTACACCGCCCGAAATCGTTAGCGACCGCAGCACTGGTGGAGAGTTCGGACCCACGTCGACCGCGCACTTGAAACTAAGATCAGACCGCCACCACAAACTTCTTGGCGGATACGCCTTTCTTCAGCTGCTGGATGGCGAGGGGAATGGACTCGAGACCTTCGCCGGCGACGGTCGCGTCCGGCGCTGGCCGGTAGGTCCCGGTGGCCAGGGCCCGGGGCAGGAAGTCGACATAGATGCCGGGGCCGACTTCGTTGTCCCGCAGTGATCCGCCCCAGATCGAGGTCACGGTCACACCGCGTCGGCGCGCGAAGGCGGCCCTGATGTTGGTCGCGGGTCCGGGTTGCGCCGATGCGATGCGTCGACTTCCGCTGACCTGCGTCGCGATCTTGATGGCCGGCGCCAGCGACCCTGCACCGATGGCGAGTGTTCCCGCGAGTGGGCTGTCGTGGAGGAGGGCGACAAGCTCGTTGACTGCTGTGCGGCTGTGGTAGTCCACCGCGGCCTCCGCTCCGAGTGAGCGCACGTAGTCGTGGTTCCTGGGCGATGCCGTCGCCAGCACGCGGTAGCCCGCGTTGTGCAGGAGCTGGATCGCGTTGCTGCCTACGCTCGTCGACCCACCCCAGACCAGGACTGTCGCCCCTCGTCGGGGGGCCTCAGCCGTTGGCAGCGCGAGACCGAGCTGGTCCTGTTGAAAAAGACCGGAGCTCGCCGTCGACAAGGCCAGCGGCAGGACTGCGACCTGCTCGAACGTGAGGTCGTCGGGGATCGGCGACACCATGTGTTGCGCCAGCACCGTGTAATGCTGGAAGGCACCTGCAGCCGGTTGATTCACGGACTTCTCCACCGAGCCTGCGTGCCCGACGACGCGGTCGCCCACGGTGAAGCGGGTGATGCCCGAACCGACCTCGACAATCTCGCCGGCGACGTCGGAGCCGATGACGGTGGGGTAGTTCAGCCATGGCAGCACGATGCGGAAGACGAGCGCCGGAAGGCCGTCGAGGGGGTTGACGGCCACCGCGCGGGTCCGCACGACCACTTCATCCGGGGCGGGCGCGGTGTAGGGCGCCGGCCCCACCTCGAACTTGGTGCCGGGCTTCGCGAGCCAGAGGGCAGTGTTCTGCTCGGGCATGCTGGTTGCTCCTTTAATGTTGGGTGCTGCTTGCTGATCGGCGCTCCTGCGCTTCGCCTTGCTCGCCGATGATCAGCGGGCGGTCGGCGGTGATCCCCTGCTCTTGTAGGTCGAGCAGGTCGGCGGTGGAGCAGATGAGGTGGTTCAGGTCGCGGTAGTGGTTCGCCGGCAGGTACGCCGGAGCTATCGGTTGCGCGGTGCGGGCACAAGTCCGAGCATGTTGATTGCCCCGGCCAGCCGCTGCCGGCCCGTCTCGGGGGCCTGCGCCTGGACCAATTTGGCAACACCCTGCGGTCCCGTGCTGGGGCAATCGCCCTTAGGTCGGCGCTGTCACGGTTGACCGGCACGACAGCCGCGTTCTGGGCTGCGAGGGCCGCGACGACGGCTCGGTCGCTGGGCCCGGTTGCGCCCAGCACACCTCCGATTCGGCGCTCCCACCCGCCTGTGACTCGGCTGGTGGTCACGGCTGGGCGTTGAAGTAGTGGCCGCTGTCGAGGTCCTCGAGCAGGCCGGGCCGGTGGGGTGCCAGTCGAGTAGCTGCTGGGTGTGGGCGCTGGAGGTCGGGTTGTCCAGGCCGGCGAAGCCGGCGAGGTAGCCCAGGTACTGCTCGGCGTGCTCCTGCGCGACGCGGCTGGCGGGCAGGTCGAGGTGCCGGCCGATGGCCTCGGCGATTTGCCGGAACGGCACTCCCTGGTCGGCGACTGCGTGCAGCCGGGACCCGGCGGGCGCGGACTCCAGGGCAAGCCGGAACAGCCGGGCCGCGTCAAGGGTGTGCACGGCGGGCCAGCGATTTGCGCCGTCCCCGAGGTACGCCGCGGTCCCGTGCTGGCGGGCTAAGCCGATCAGCGCCGGTACGAACCCGTGGAGGTCGAGCGTGCTGTGCACGGTCGGCGGCAGCCGGACGGCCGAGGACAGGACCCCACGCTCGGCGAGGGCGATCAGGGCGTTCTCGGTGTCGATCCGCGGGCCGCCGGGGAGGGCGTCCGCCTCGGTGCCGGTCCGGCCCAGCCCGGCAAACGCGAGCAGCAGCGTCCCGGAGGCGATGACGAAGGGCTTGCCGCTGCCGGCGAGCGCGTCCCCGATCGCCTCGACGGCCCGCTGGTCCGTCTGGACCGCGCCGGCGAAGTCACCGGCCTGCATCGCCTCGTGCCTGAAGGCCAGGTGCACGACGGCGTCGGCGCCGGACGCGGCGTCCCGCAGCCCGGCGGGGTCGTCGAGGTCGCCGCGGTGCACCTGTGAGCCGGCGGCGGCCAGCGCGATCCCGGAGGCGTCCGAGCGGGCCAGCCCGACGACCTCGTGGCCGGCGGCCAGGAGCTCCGGGACGAGGGCTGACCCGATGTGCCCGGACGCTCCGGTGACGAAGACGCGCATGGAGTGTCCCTACGTCGATGGCAGTGGCTGTCATGGACACTACCGGCACACGACAGTGGCTGTCATAACCTGGGTAGCCTGCGGTCATGGGCCGGTGGCAACCCGACGCGCGCGGCCGGCTGGCGCAGGCGGCAATCGAGCTGTACGGCGAGCGCGGGTACGACGCCACCGCTGTGGCGCACATCGCCGAGCGCGCCGGGCTCACCGAACGGACGTTCTTCCGGCACTACGCCGACAAGCGCGAAGTGCTGTTCACGGGCGCCAGCGAGATACAGGACCGGCTGGTGGCCGGCGTCCGGGAGGCGCACCTGTCCACGGCGCCACTGGTCGCGGTCGCGAGCGCGCTGGAGGCCACCGGTGCCTTCTTCGAAGAGCTCGGCCCGTACGCGCGCGTGCGCCAGCAGCTCATCGACGCGAACCCCGAGCTCCACGAGCGCGAGCTGACCAAGCTCTCCGCGCTCGCGGCAGCGCTCGCCGACGCGCTGCGCGCACGCGGCGTCAGCGACCACGCCGCTGCTGTGGCCGCGGAGGCAGGCGTCGCCGTCTTCAAGGTCGCGTTCACGCGCTGGGTCCACACCGACAACGACACGACCCTGACCCAGACCCTACGGGACTCCTTCGACGAACTCCGCAGCGTCACCGGACACCGGCGGACCGAGCCCCGCTGACGGCTGTTGGGGTGTACCCCAACCTGACGTCAGGAACAGGCCGTCCAGGAGCGTCAGGTTAGGGCGGTCGTCGGGCTTGATGGACACCTGCTCCTGCGGGTCCTGGAGTCCAACCTGACACTTGGCGGTCGGAGGCCCATGAGCGGGCAGCGGGTCGGCTACACCCGGGTCAGCACGCTGGACCAGAACCCCGACCGCCAGCTTGACGGCGTGCCGGTGGACCGGGTGTTCACCGACAGCGCCTCGGGCCGCAGCACGGCCCGGCCGCAGCTGGAGGCGTTGCTGGCGTTCGTCCGGGACGGCGACACGGTGCTGGTGCACTCGATGGACCGGCTCGCGCGCAACCTCGACGACCTGCGCGCCTGGTGCGCACCCTGACGGGCCGGGGGGTGCAGGTGCAGTTCGTGAAGGAGCAGCTGACGTTCACCGGCGACGACACCGCTATGGCGACGCTGTTGCTGTCGGTGATGGGG
>JAABUS010007902.1_pt1 | contig 11921 bp, 12 predicted proteins | sample 5560161 | NCBI WGS metagenome assembly JAABUS01 (sample SAMN10711885, study PRJNA513376) | rock metagenome | isolation source: Antarctica rocks | place: Antarctica: Victoria Land, Trio Nunatak nord | collected 2016-01-04 | reverse complement strand
GGCAGGATCGCATCATTAAAGTCGTATTTCGGGTGATGCACCATCGCGTCGCCGGTCCCGCGGCCGGCGCCGAGCATGATGTAGGCGCCCTGCGTGACATTCAGCATGAAGCTGAAGTCCTCGCCGCCCATGGTCGGCAGGTCCATGTGCTCGACCGCTGCCGCGCCCTGCACCGCCTCGGCCGCGTGCCGGGCCAGCGCCATGGCGGCCGGATCGTTCACGACAGCAGGATAGGTTCGGTTGAACGCGACCTCGGCGTGGGCTCCGAAGCCCTCGGCGATGTTGGTCGCGAGGCGCTTGACCTTGGCCTCTAGCAGATCGCCGATTGCCGGGTTGAACCAGCGGGCGGTGCCGAGCATGCGGACGGTCTCGGGGATCACGTTGTAGATGTGGCCGCCCTGGATGCTGCCGATGGTGACGACGCCGGACTCCGTGGGCCGGACGTTGCGGGCGACGATGCTTTGGAACGCCTGCACGATGGCGGCGCTGACGACGATCGGGTCGATGCCGGTGTGCGGCTGCGCGCCATGGGCGCCGCGGCCGGTCACGGTGATCTCGATATCGGCGACGGCGGCCATCATCGGGCCGTCCCGCCACTTGAACACGCCTGCCGGCACGTTGGGCCAGTTGTGCAGGCCGTAAACCTGCTGCATCGGGAACTGCTCGAACAATCCCTGTTCGACCATGATCCGGCCACCGCCCTTGTTCTCCTCGGCCGGCTGGAAGATGACATAGACCGTGCCGGCGAAGTTGCGGGTCTCGGCCAAATAGCGCGCGGCACCCAACAGCATCGTCGTGTGCCCGTCATGGCCGCAGGCGTGCATCACGCCGGGCACCTTGCTGGCCCACTCGGCGCCGGTCTCCTCGTGGATCGGCAGGGCGTCCATGTCGGCGCGCAGCCCGATCGCGCTGCGTGCGCCGTCCGTGGCAGGATGCGCGCCGCGAATCACGCCGACCACGCCGGTGCCAGCCAGCCCGGCGTGCACCTCGTCCACGCCGAAGCTGCGCAGGTGCTGCTGCACCACGCCCGAGGTCCGGGTCTCCTTCAGCGCGAGCTCCGGATGGCGGTGCAGGTCGTGCCGCCACTCGGTCATGTCGGCATGGAACTCGGCGATGCGGTTGATGACGGGCATGTCAGGGTCCTTCGAAGGTCATGGCCAGGCCGGCAGACAGGGATATGGGGTCGATGCGCAGCCTGCACCGCATGGCGTCGATTGGAAACGCCTTGTCCTCCATCAGCCGGCGCACCTCGTCGCCACGGACGCGCGGCAGGCCGGGCAGTGCGGTCAATGGCGCCAACGCATGCAGTACGACGGCCGGAACCGGCACGGTCCGGGGCGCGCGCAGCCCGGCCGCCTCGGCGACGGCGCGGACGAACTCAGCGTAGCTCACCGCCTCCGGCCCGGCGACCACCATGCTGTGCGGACCCTCCCATTCCACCTCAAGTGCTGCGCGCAGGCAGCGGGTCACGTCCGATTGGTGGATCGGCTGCACCAGCGCGCGTCCGCCGCCGGGCAGCGGGACGAGGGGCAGGCGGCGCAGCAGGGCGGCGAGGCGCTGCACATTGTCCTCGCCCTCGGCGCCATAGATCATCGTGGGATGCAGAATTACGCCGGACCGGCCGGAAGCGAGGAACGCGGCCTCGCCCGCCAGCACGCCGCGGCCATGCGCGTCCGGCCAGCGGGTAAACTTGCGCGTGCTGCCGAGGAACACGAAGCGTTGCGCCACGGGGGCGGCGGCCAGGATGGCGGGGATGTGCCGGGCATGCGCGCAGGACACGGCGCGGGTCGCCGTCGCCAGCGCCGCGTTCAGGCTGCTGTCTGTGAGATCGGCAACCCGGGGCACGCCCGGCAGCCCGGTTGCTGCCCAACGCGCAGCATTGCGCACGACGGGCGTGTAGGGAACGGCGTCGGCCAGCAGCGAGCGGCACAGCGCCGCGCCAGACCGGCCGGTGGCGCCGATGACGGTGAAGGAGTCGTCCATCGGCGCATTCTACGCCTTGAAGCAGCCACGGCGAAACTGCGGTATCCCAATACCACATGCCTAAATGCTTGACCTCACGCGGCTTTTGCAGCATATGCGCCGCTCTGATCCAGTTGGGACATAGATGATGAAGACGACCCTTTCGCTCAAGCCCGCCGAGGTGAGCAAGGGCTGGACCCTGATCGATGCCGACGGCCTCGTGCTCGGACGCCTCGCCTCGATCATCGCCCAGCGCCTGCGCGGCAAGCACAAGCCGCAGTTCACCCCACATGTTGATTGCGGCGACAACGTCGTCGTCGTCAACGCCGAGAAGGTGCGCGTTACCGGCAACAAGGCCGACCAGAGCATCTTCTATTTCCACACCGGCTACCCCGGCGGGATCAAGGGGCGCAGCATCCGCCAGCGGCTGGAGAGCAAGCATCCCGAGCGCGTAATCGAGAAGGCCGTCGAGCGCATGATCACCCGCGGCCCGCTGCAGCGCCAGCAGATGCGGCACCTGCACATCTACGCCGGCGGCGCCCATCCGCATGACGGCCAGCAGCCGAAGCCGCTGGACGTCGCTGCCATGAACCCCAAGAACAAGAGGGTCTGACCATGTCCGACACCGAAACCGAAGCGCCGACCCGCACGCTGGCGGATCTCAAGGACCTCGCTGTCGCCACCGCGATCGTCACCAGCGACGCGCCGAAGCGCGAGGCCAAGCGCGATGCGCTGGGCCGCAGCTACGCGACCGGACGTCGCAAGAATGCGATCGCCCGCGTGTGGATCAAGCCGGGCAAGGGCGACATCAGCGTCAACGGCAAGCGCGTCACCCAGTACTTCGCCCGCCCGGTGTTGCGCATGCTGATCACCCAGCCGTTCCTGGTGACCGACCGCTACAACCAGTTCGACGTGTTCTGCACCTGCAACGGCGGCGGCCTCTCCGGCCAGGCCGGCGCGGTGCGCCACGGCATCAGCCGCGCGCTGACCTACTACGAGCCTGACCTGCGCGGCGTGCTGAAGCTCGCGGGCTTCCTGACCCGCGACAGCCGCGTGGTCGAGCGCAAGAAGTACGGCAAGGCCAAGGCCCGCCGCAGCTTCCAGTTCAGCAAGCGGTAATCGCACACCCGACCACGATTGCATCAAAGGGGGCGGTCCGCATCGGGCCGCCCCCTTGCGTTTTGGCTCCTTGCGACCCGACCATAGACACAGCAGGAGGATCGCCATGCCAACACCCACGCCATCCGCGACCGTGTTCATCGACGGGGAGGCCGGCACCACGGGCCTGGGCATCCGCGAGCGCCTCGCTGCCGTGCCGGGCGTGATCGTCCGCAGCATCGATCCCGCACACCGCAAGGATCCCGACGCCCGCCGCGATTTGATGGCGTCCGTCGATCTGGTCATACTCTGCCTGCCGGATGCGGCGGCGCGCGAGAGCAATGCGCTGGCCGGCAGCCTGGGCGCCCGCGCGCCAAAACTACTGGACGCCAGCACCGCGCATCGCTGCGACCCCCGCTGGGCCTACGGCTTCCCCGAGCTGTCGCCCGAGCAGCCAGTGCGCATCGCCCAAGCCGAGCGGGTCGCCAATCCTGGCTGTTATCCGACCGGCGCCGTCGCGCTGCTGCGCCCTTTGGTGGATGCTGGGCTATTGCCGCCGGACCATCCCGTATCGGTCAACGCGGTCAGCGGCTATTCCGGCGGTGGCCGCGCCATGATCGAGGCGCACGAGGCCGAGGGCGGCCCGGCGTTCGAGCTCTACGCCTTGGGCCTCGAGCACAAGCATGTGCCCGAACTTCAGCTTCATGCCCGGCTGACCCGGCGCCCCATTTTCGTGCCCGCGGTCGTGCACACGCGGCAGGGCATGCTGGTGTCGGTGCCGCTGCATCTGGATACGCTGCCGGGCCGCCCGCGCCTGACCGACCTGCACGACGCCATCGCCGCATGCTACCGCGATAGCCCGCTGGTGCACGTCCTGCCGCCCGAGCCGGCAGGTACGCTGGAGGCGACGGCGCTGAACGACACCGATCGGATGGAATTGCGGATCTTCGGCAACGACGCCCAGGGCCATGCGGTCCTGGTCGCCCGGCTGGACAATCTAGGCAAGGGTGCGTCCGGTGCTGCGGTACAGAACCTGCGCCTGATGCTGGGCCTCGATCAGCCGGCGCTGCAGGAGATGGCCGATGCCGGCTGATCCCATGGGTCCGCTCTACTTTTGGGACGGCGTCGCGCCCACGATTGCCGAGGACGCCTGGGTGGCGCCGAACGCCACGGTGATTGGCGACGTCTGGCTGGGCGCCCATAGCAGCGTGTGGTTCGGCTGCGTGCTGCGCGGCGACACCAACCGTATCAGGGTCGGAGCACGCAGCAACATCCAGGACGGCACCATCGTGCACGTGAACGCTGGCGAGGAGTGGGTTTGCCTGATCGGCGACGACGTGACGATCGGCCACGCGGCGATCATCCACGCCTGCCGGCTGCACGACCGCGCCTTCGTCGGCATGGGAGCCACCGTGCTGGACGGCGCTGTCATCGAGGAGGGCGGCATGCTCGCCGGCGGCGCCCTGCTGACGCCGGGCAAGCGGGTCGGCCGTCAGGAACTCTGGGCCGGCGTCCCGGCGCGCAAGCTGCGCGACATGCCGAACGAGGAACGGGCCGGCCTGGATCAGAATGCGGCGCACTATGTCGAGCTTGCCGCGCGCTACCGCATGGGGCTTCGCTCCGCGTCCTGAACCACCATCTATGATGGATGGACAGGGGAAGACCAATGTTTCGCAAGGTGTTGTTAGCAGTGACATGCCTGCTTCCGGCGGCGTGCGCGGGCGGGCTGCATCCGGTGGTGCCCGACACGGCGCGGATGGCGCCCGGTGCGCTCGGCAGCGGCTTTGATCCGGATGTCACTGCGGTGAACCTGGCGCAATGGGCTTTTGCGGTTAGCAGCCGCACCCATGGGCGCCCGATCGAGGGAGCACGTGCGGCCGCTTCAATGGACTACATCGCCGGGCAACTCTACACGAGCCCGCGCTGGTCCAATATCTCGGCCATCACGAAGGAGCAGTTGCTGCAGGGGCGGCAGGAGGTTCGGGCGGTGCTCGGTGTGGTGCCGGGCACCTCGTCACAGGCCGTAGTGGATCACCTGACGACGGCCGGCAACGCGCTTGCCGCCGGAGACCAGGCCGCTGCAGTTGCCCAGCTTGGCAGCCCGGTGTTCATCGAGCCTGGCGAGCAGGTGCTGCAGCGCCTGGGCAATCTGCCGTATATGCATATGGCGAACGTATCGACGATGCGGGCCGCCAATCAGCTATTTGACAGTGGCGGCTCACGCGATCTGGATTTCTAACCGTAAAAGGGGCTGTCCGGCCAGCGGACAGCCCCGAACGCGCTTAGCGGATCGCGCGCAGCACCGACCGTTCCTCGCCGGCCAGCGAGCGGTAGATGGTCAAATAGTCCTCGGCCATGCGTCGTGCACTGAAACGTTCCTCAAAACGCTGGCGAACGGTGGCGCGGGACAGCCGGGACAGGCGATTTACCGCTGCCATGGCGCTTCGTTCGTCCTCGACGATATACCCGGTCAGGCCATCCTCGACGATTTCGGGAACCGAGCCGCGATTGAAGGCGATGACCGGGGTGCCGCACGCCATGGACTCGATCATCACCAAGCCGAACGGCTCGGGCCAGTCGATCGGGGTCAACAGGGCCATGGCGCCGCTCAAGAACTCTGGCTTCTGCGCGTCGTTGATTTCGCCGATCATCTCGACGCCGCCGCCGGCCAGCATCGGGCGGATCACCTCCTCGAAATACACCTGGTCGGCACGGTCCACCTTGGCGGCTATCTTAAGCGGGATGCCGCAGGCGCGGGCGATGCGAATGGCCTTGTCCGGCCCTTTTTCCGGCGCGATCCGGCCCAGGAACGCCAGGTAGTCCTTCGGACCCGGCTGCGGCGTCAGCAGGTTCTCCGGCAAGCCATGCAGCACCGTCGCGACGTAGCGGGCCTGCGGCAACGGCCGACGCTGCGCATCGCTGATGGACACGATCGGCGCGTTCGGGAACATATCGAACACCGGTTGTAGCTCCGACAGATCCAGCCGGCCGTGCATGGTGGTCACGAACGGTGTCCGCTGCCGGCCGAACAGGCTGAACGGCCAGTAGTCCATGTGGAAATGCAGCACGTCGAACTCGTCGGCCCGGCGGCGCACGGTTTCCATCAGCAGCATGTGCGGGGCGATCGGGTCGCGGATTGCGGGATCGAGGCGAAGGGCACGCGGCCAAACTGCTTCCAGCGTTGCCGAGGTGACGGAGTCACCGCTGGCGAACAACGTCACGTCATGGCCCTGAGCGACCAGCTCCTCGGTCAAAAAGGAGACGACACGCTCTGTCCCGCCATAGAGCTTGGGGGGGACCGCCTCGTGTAGCGGCGCGATTTGCGCAATACGCATTGTCAGACTTCTCCTCACGTTCACTCCTCGTGTCTAACAGCCCAAAAAAGGCATTTGTTTGGCAGCGTACCGAAATTGCGTCGTCTTTTGTGCAATGCAGCGAAATAATCCGCGTCGTCGGTCTGGCGCAAGCCGCGCGGGATCGCCCGGATGCGCGAATTGGCGATTTCCACAGGACCGTTCCGGCGCTAATAGGCGGATCGAAGGAGCGCGCGATGTATCTACGCCCGGTGTTCACCGAAACCGATGACCTGCGGATTCAGGGCCTGATCGAGGCCAACCCATTCGGCCTGCTGATCACCCACTCGGAACGCGGGCTGGAGGCGTCGCACATTCCATTCCTGCTGGCCCGGGTGCCCGGCGGCTTCACGCTGTCCGGACATCTGGCCGCGGCCAATTCACAATGCGCTTTGCTAGACGGGGGCGAAGCGCTGGCGGTGTTCGGCGGACCGCATGCTTACATCTCGCCGGGTTGGTATGCGACGCAGCCGTCTGTGCCGACCTGGGACTACGCTGCCGTCCATGTCTCCGGCACGTTGCAGTCGGTCGTCGATCGGGCCGCGATGATCCACGACCTGCAAGGCATGGCCGCGGACGACCCCAACGGGTTTTCGGTGGATGCCATGCCAAAAGACTATCGCGACCGGATGCTGTCAGGCATCCGCGCCTTTACGCTGCGGCCGACCACCGTGCAGGCGCAATGGAAGATGAGCCAGAACCGGAGCGTCGCCGACCGGGAGCGGGTGTCTGCAGCACTTCAGGCGCAGTCTGATCCGGCGGCGGCACAGGTCGCTGACCTGATCGCTCAGACTCTGCCGGACTGAGGCGTCTTTGGTTTGACCAAAACGCAGACCGCGGCCAGCGGGCTATGGCCCGGGCCGCGGCATGGTAATTTTAATGGGTGGAGAAAGAGGTTAGAACCCCTCGCGCTCCAGCCGCTTGCGCTCCATCTTGCGGGCACGCCGCACCGCCTCGGCTGCCTCGCGCGCCCGGCGCTCCGACGGCTTTTCGTAGTGCCGCCGCAGCTTCATCTCGCGGAACACGCCCTCGCGCTGCATCTTTTTCTTGAGCGCTTTCAGCGCCTGATCGACATTGTTGTCACGAACGAGAACCTGCACTTGGCCGCTTTCTCCTCTTGCCTGGGACACACCCGGGCGTGGGCATGATAAAGGGTTTCCGATTAGCCTAGATTACGGAAGCCGCGGCTATAGCACCGTCTCGCCCGCTCGCCAAAGCCTTTCGCCACCCCACCTGCATCGCAGACCCGCTCAACTGCTCAGAGGACGCCATGGCCATCCTGAAGATCGCCCGAATGGGTCACCCGGTCCTATTGACCCGCGCCGCTCCGGTTGCCGATCCCGGCGCGCCCGAGATCCGCCGCCTGGTGGCCGACATGATCGAAACCATGGAGGACGCGCAGGGCGCCGGCCTCGCCGCCCCACAGGTGCACGTGCCGCTGCGGCTGTTCGTCTTCCGCGTGCCGCCCGGCCGCACTACGGAAGCCGAAGGCGACGGCGAGATGGGCAACACCGTCGTGATCAACCCGGAGGTCGAGTTGTTGGGCGACGACATGGCGCTGCGCTGGGAGGGTTGCCTGTCGATCCCGGGCATGCGCGCCGCCGTGCCCCGCCATGTTCGCGTGCGCTACCGCGGGGTGGACATGGACGGCAATTCGATCGGCACCGAGGCCAGCGGCTTCCATGCCGGCGTCGTGCAGCATGAGAACGACCACCTGGACGGCATCCTGTATCCGATGCGCATGACCGACTTCCGCCTGTTTGGCTTCAACGAGGAGTTGGCCCGCGCCAGCGCCCCCCGATAAAGGACGCTCTATTATGTTCCAACCTCCTGAACGCAGCGCCGAGCGCGACGCTGCCATCGAGGCGCTGCTGCCGAACGTGCCATTCGACGGCTGGACCATCGCCGCCTTGCGTGCCGTCGCCGGGACAGATGCCGACCTGCTGTTCCCCGGCGGCGTCACCGACATGATCGAGGCGTATTGCGACCTCGGCGACCGCCGGATGGAGCAGGGCGCCATCGACGCCGACGTGTCGAGCCTGCGCCTGTCCGCACGGGTCCGGGCGATCATCGCGCTGCGCCTCGAGCAGAACCGGCCGCATAGGGAGGCCGTGCGCCGCGCCCTGGCGATCCTGGCGGTGCCGGGGAACGCAGGCGTCGCGATTCGATGCACGGCGCGCACCGTGGACACCATCTGGCATGCCGCCGGCGACGGTTCCGTCGATTTCAGTTGGTACACCAAGCGCGCCATCCTGGCCGGGGTATACGGCGCAACCCTGTTGTTTTGGCTCGGGGACAGCAGCGACGGCGACGCGCGCACGCTCGCCTTCCTCGATCGTCGGTTGGCGGGGGTTGGCCGGATTGGCGGCATCCGGCGCCGGCTCGATGCAGCAATGCATCGCCTTCGTCCGAAGGCTGCGGCTTGAGTCGACAGGTTCCGCTGCCTATTTCAACCATGTAAGCACTGATGGCGGCTGCCTTTCGAGGGGCCGCTATGTGCCCGTTGCCTGTTTAAAGGAACGTGGACATGGACATCGAGAAACTCACCGAACGCGCACGCGGCTTTCTGCAGGCGGCGCAGACCATTGCAATACGCGAGTTCAACCAGCGTCTCACTCCGGAGCATCTGCTGAAGGCGTTGCTGGATGACGAGCAGGGCGCTGCCGGCGGGCTGATCCTCGCCGCAGGCGGTGACGCAGCGTCGATCAAGCAGGCTGTGGACGCCGAGGTATTACGCATTCCCAAGGTGCAGGGCGCCGGAGCCGGCCAGCCGCAGGCGACGCCCGACCTGGTGCGTGTGCTGGACGCCGCGCAGCAGGCCGCGTCCAAGGCCGGTGACGAGTATGTCGCGCAGGACCGCCTGTTGCTGGCGCTGGCGGCCAGCGACACGCCGGGAGCTCGGGCGCTGCGCAGCGGCGGTGCAACGCCACAGGCGCTGGAGAGGGCGGTGGCCGACCTTCGCAAGGGTCGCAAGGTGGACAGCCCCAATGCCGAGGCTGGGTTCGACGCCTTAAAGAAATACGCTCGCGACGTGACGGCCCTGGCACGCGATGGCAAGCTCGATCCGGTAATCGGCCGCGACGAGGAGATCCGCCGCACCATCCAGATTCTGGCCCGCCGTACCAAGAACAACCCGGTGCTGATCGGCGAGCCTGGCGTCGGCAAGACGGCAATCGTCGAGGGCCTCGCGCTGCGCATCGTCAACGGCGATGTGCCGGAGAGCTTGCGCAACAAGAGGGTTATGGCGCTGGACCTCGGCGCATTGGTGGCCGGCGCCAAATTCCGCGGCGAGTTCGAGGAGCGCTTGAAGGCCGTGCTCAAGGAGATCGAATCGGCAAACGGCGAGATCGTGCTGTTCATCGACGAGATGCACACCCTGGTCGGCGCCGGCAAGGCGGATGGCGCCATGGACGCCAGCAACCTGTTGAAGCCCGAGCTGGCGCGCGGCGCGCTGCACTGCGTAGGCGCCACCACGCTCGACGAGTACCGCAAATACATCGAGAAGGACGCGGCGCTGGCCCGACGCTTCCAATCGGTGTTCGTCGGCGAGCCCAGCGTGGAGGATACCATCAGCATCCTGCGCGGCATCAAGGACAAGTACGAGTTGCACCACGGCGTCCGCATCACCGACGGCGCACTGGTGGCGGCGGCGACGCTGAGCAACCGCTACATCAGCGATCGTTTCCTGCCGGACAAGGCGATTGACCTGGTGGACGAGGCCGCGTCCCGCCTGCGCATGGCCGTCGATAGCAAGCCCGAGGCGCTTGACGAACTCGACCGCCGCCTGATGCAGTTGCGGATTGAGCGCGAGGCGCTCCGCAAGGAGCCCGATGCGAACTCGCGCGAACGGCTAAATCGTCTGGAGCAGGAGATCGCCGGCCTCAGCGAGAAATCCGATGCCATGACAACGGCTTGGCGCAGCGAAAAAAGCCGTGTGGCGGATACGCAAAAGCTTAAAGAACAGCTTGATCACGCGCGCGGCGAGATCGAGGCTGCCCGGCGCCGCGGTGACCTGGCCCGGGCGAGCGAGCTGATCTATGGCACTGTGCCCGATCTTGAGCGCCGGATTGCCGGCGGCCATGACAGCGCCAGCCCGGCCGCTGGATTGGTGAACGAGGCCGTCACGGAGGAGCAGATCGCCGGGGTGGTTTCGCGCTGGACAGGTGTTCCGGTCGATCGGATGCTGGAGGGTGAGCGGTCCAAGCTGCTGCGCATGGAGGACGAGCTGCGCCGCCGGGTGGTGGGGCAGGAGGAGGCGCTGCGGCATGTTGCGAACGCGGTGCGCCGGGCACGTGCGGGTTTGCAGGACCCGAACCGGCCTATCGGCAGCTTTCTGTTTCTCGGTCCGACCGGCGTTGGCAAAACTGAGCTGACCAAAGCGCTCGCCGCGTTCCTGTTCGATGATGACCGGGCGATGGTGCGGATCGACATGAGCGAATTCATGGAAAAGCACTCGGTCAGCCGGTTGATCGGAGCGCCGCCGGGCTATGTCGGTTACGACGAAGGCGGCGTGCTGACTGAGGCGGTGCGGCGGCGTCCGTATCAAGTGATTCTGTTTGACGAGGTCGAGAAGGCGCACGAAGACGTATTTAACGTGTTGCTGCAGGTGCTCGACGATGGACGGCTGACGGACGGTCAGGGACGGACGGTCGATTTCCGTAACACGATCATCGTCTTGACCAGCAATTTGGGAAGCGACGTGCTGGCAGCCCAGTCGGACGGCGAGATCTCGGCGATGGCGCAGGCTCAGGTGATGCGGGTCGTGCGGGAGCACTTCCGGCCTGAGTTCTTAAACCGGCTGGACGAGATCGTGCTGTTCCGCCGTCTGCAACGCAGCGACATGGCGGTCATTGTAGATATCCAAATGGCCCAGCTGCGTACGATGCTCGCCGACCGCAAGATCATGTTGCATCTCAACCAACAGGCGATGGACTGGTTGGCTGAGGAGGGATACGACCCGGCTTATGGCGCTCGGCCACTGAAGCGGGTGATCCAGCGCAGTTTGCAGAACCCGTTGGCGCAGATGCTGTTGGAGGGGTCGGTCAAGGATGGAACGACGGTCGAGGTTTCGGCAACCCGAGATGGATTAATAATAAACGAACACGTTCCTGAAGCTGCGTAATCGCTATTCAGATTGGCCAGCTATGTGACTGAAGCAGACATATCGCCCTCGTCCGGCAGATGTCGCATAGCTGGCATGAAAAAATGCGGAATGGTATGTGCATAGTTCCGGTCTCGGTATTCAGCGCTGTTTTTTAAAGGCAAATTAGGGCAGCGTCGATCTGACCTAAATCTGCCACCTTGTTGACACGATCAGGCTGCGAGCCTAGATAGTTTCTCACTGAGCGTAACACGTTCAGGCGTTTTTTGCCTTCGGGCAAGTGTTCATTGACCTTTTGAATCGGAATGGAAGGGATATGTTGGCGGCGCTTCTTGGGCTGCGCTGATTTTTGATGGTGGCATGGTGTTTTGGTGCGGTGCGCTATTGGGGATTGGTGTGGTGGTTGG
>JAABUS010007901.1_pt1 | contig 11921 bp, 12 predicted proteins | sample 5560161 | NCBI WGS metagenome assembly JAABUS01 (sample SAMN10711885, study PRJNA513376) | rock metagenome | isolation source: Antarctica rocks | place: Antarctica: Victoria Land, Trio Nunatak nord | collected 2016-01-04 | reverse complement strand
TATTGGGGTTTTTTACTTGGAGGAGGGCGAGGCAGACGAATTTGCCGGCGGTGCCGATGTGGTGGTAGCCCCCGGCGAGAATGGCAAATAGCAATGCTGTGACTAGGAAGCCTTGGATCTGGATCCAGCGCCGGCCGAGCTTCTCGATGAAATATATGGTGACGAAGTATCCGGCTGCAAGGGCTGGAAGTCAGTATACGCCACATCGACCCGGGGGGCGGTGGGGGGATTGAACGATTGTTGTAAGCCAGCTGTGGCAAACACTGCGCCGTACTGGATGACAGTCGTGGGAAATTGACTCACGCAGATATCCTGCGACACAGATGATAATGTTACCGACTGCGTTGCGTTTCAACATATCATACTCGTTCTTGCCTATGGAAAACCCTATGCCAGATAGGATAACCGATTGATTGAGATTCGTTCCATAGAAGACGACGTCCAGCAGAAACCAACAAGAAGCTGTGCCAATAAGCGTCCGGAGGTGCCGCCATTGTCGGAAGTAAACGAAGAAAACATCGAGCCTCGCTCGGCGACCTGCGAGAGCATCGATCTCTGCCCGTTGTGCATCGATTTCGGCCTGGAGACCCCGCCCATCCGTCAGGACCACTTGACTATCTGTAGACTTGTGTCGATTGAGGACGGTGGAGCAGCTTTTGGTCGAGTTTACCGAGTCTGGGCGTGTGGTCTTGCTGAGTGACCGTGACTCGAGGTACTTCTTGCCCTCGGGCATTGTCAGGCGTGGCCAGAGCGTGACGAGGGCTGGTATTATAGCAAGACCGATCTGAAGACGCCATACGGTATCTAGTTGACCATACTTGCCCTCCTTACCCAAGGCTTTGGAGAAGCATCCGAGGAGGACAAGGGTGACAATCGAACCGGCAAGATTGCCCTATTCTAGTCCATTAGCAAACGCCCAAACAGAGCACGAGGGAAGGGTGAGGAGGTTATGCCGGTTGTAATCAACTCTTTCGAAAAGATGGCTCGCATTTCAACTGAACAGCCAACGCAAGCGTCGAATCGAGTATATTCCCAACAGCCATGCATAACCTCCATCACCTCGTATGCAAGAAGGGTGCAATGACTGACCCAGCCTTGATTGGAGAATATCCAACCCAGCAGCTTCCCCCTTCTTTGCAGATGAGTTCTTTCTGACACGATTGCAGCCGAAATAGGATAATCTCCTCCAATACCGATGCCGAGTACGAATCGCCAGCAGAATATCCAGGCCATCTTGAGATTCGGGGTAGGAATGCTGTTTGGCAGACTGATGCAGAGTATGATTCCAATGATTCCGATTATCAGTTCGTTCCCATAGACGAATCTGCGGCCGAATACATCGCCAAGGTATCCGAAGGAAAGCTGTCCGATGATGTTACCGATATTTGCGGCAGCGTTTACCAGACCGCGAAGCAGAGGAGGGTAGTGAGGCGATTTGTCGTCAAGCCCTCCCCAGTATCTGTAAAAACGCAGTCCCTTTCAGCCCAGAGTGGTTGAGTCTTAACGCGCAACTTCCCGCCAGATAGCACTTACTCGTACGTCCAGATAGGTGTCGCTAGGTTGACAATGAATAGGTCATACGAGTCAAGGAAAAAGCCGACACTAGCAGTGGAACGTTAGATGACTGGACAATAGCATGACATCCAAGCTGCTAACCCGGTGACGGCAAATAGCTGAGCATCGCTCCTGCTCATCCATTGCCATTTCGAAGATCGCGGGGTCCGTTGGAGGTATTCTTTCTTGGAGATGGTCAACATCCATTCCTGCTTTACGTCCCTGGTTTGATGGGCCAATTCATACAAAAGTCACGGGATTCCCGCTGGCATCATTCCGAGTATACGCTTCTTCCTCCCATAAAACCATCGCGGTGGGAAAACATTAAAAACAGGGCATGCTTCTCGATGGAAAGGACGACGGTGGAATGATGAAAAAGATGAGGTACGGGGTACATGTCCGCTTGCGAAGTCTGTCATGGGAATTGTGCGATTGGCGCGCATGACATCAGAAACATGGGGTAGCGATCGACTACTGCGTAGCTGCGACGTGGACACGGGAGAGATGTCTAAGTCACAAGACTATTGATGGATCGAGACTGATCTTCCGTGGAAGCGGTTCCTGTGGTCAGTTCTGGTCTATTAGTCTGATTAGGTTCGATTCCTAATGGCGCTGGTTCAATGGTGGAGTGGCTTTTAGTCTAGTTTCTTGTTCCTGGCCAAAGCTTGTTATAGTTTAGAGAACCGGCATCAAAGCCGGAAAAAGGCAGGCCCAAACAGTGGCAACATTGCGCTGCAGTCAGCGATCCCTCATCGGGACTAGTATTCCAATGGGCGTCACGGAACATGAAGATTCACTCAGAAAGGAAAACGAGCACGCGGACACCCGAAAGCGCATCGGATCCTATCAGCGCAGGTCACGCCACCACGTGTATGATTGATTGGATCATGAAGAAGCTCCTACCTTGGTCTATGCGTGCCGCAAGCGCCATCGCTCGATTGCCACGCTTACGCGGCCTGTGCCCAGGCATGAGCCGCATCCCTTTCCTGGCGAACATGGAGTGCCAGTATCGATTTCTCTGCCAGAGGGGGCCAGCTGAAGACTCGATTAGGGCCGAGTATCCAACGGCGAGCAAAGGCCTCACGTAGAGAAGCTACTTGTAACGTTGGACGAGACGGCCATGCACACTGCGTTCTTGATAAGACGCTTGCTGGAGAAATGCCGTCGAGACACTGACCTACAGCAGCCACTCATGCTCGAGGTGTAGGATTGAGTTTAGTTGTGATGCGAATCACAGCCTTCATCAACCGCAGCGAAGATGGCCCTCATTCTTAGGGAAGGCAGTGAAATCCGACGTTAACCGCACCGCTACGATCCACATGGCGGTTTTTCCGTAACAAATTGATGCTATGCTCAATGATAAATGTTTCAGACTCAAGAGACACGAGACCTGTAGGAGACAAGGTTTGCTAAGAAGGCTGTCAATCATATCTAAAATCCTAGTACACGCAAACGACGAGCCCAGAAGCTGCCGTCTAGGTTGTACGAGACTAGCATCATATCATTGATCCTTCAATAAGTTGCAGCGTCGAACGTTTGGCTGGAGGAAACTACAGTAATCTTGAGAAACTGAGCGAGTGGTAGCGAAACGCGCTGTTGAGAGTTCTTGCTAATTTTCCCAGTTATCGTAGGTCTCCCTGTGCTCTTCTCCGTGCCGGAATCCTATCGCCACGGATATACAAATAATTTTCGACAATTGGAGCATCTGGGAAGAGAGTCCTATGATCCGAGTTTCTTGCTCCGCGTCTGTGAGTACTTTCAATCCACCCCAACCTGGCTCACTTTACGCTAGATCTTACCTTCACTGGTGCGAACGAGGTTTCTGAAGAGATGTGCCTCCTTCACTTGCCTGAGCATCAACTCATATGTAGAGAACGCGCTGCGAGTAAAGTCAGCAAGGTCGCAGTCTGCAGGCCTCTGCGACTGTTGGGTCATGAAAAATGGATAACGCCCCGAGGCAGAAGATAATCCCCCGACAGAACACCAAGGCTCCACGACCTCCATTAGCGTTGTGAATGTAACCTATCATCGTGGACTCAAGCAAGCAATTTAGTGCCTACACTTAAAGGGCCATAGGAGAACAGTCACCCGCCTGCTGACACACTTAAGCTATGGATGAGGGCTAAGATCGTTTCCTCCAGCGTGGACTCGCCTATCGTGATTGCAGTACTGTATCGCACCCAAGTGGTCCGATTTTCTGTTGTCATGCTCGTATCGTCCTCACCAGAGTTCGGACTTGAAAAACACAACGTCGCTATTTTTTGCTGCTCCCCCTTGGCACCTTTCCGTAGGTGATCCCTTGCTTCGTCCAATGTGTAAGAGCACATATCCATGGAGCGACTCTCCTGGAGAAGCCCACATCGGGTACATCGATTCCGAGTTCATCGAATCCATCCATGCTGTCACATCCCGAGTGTGCCCTAGCAAGTCCCCGGTTCGCATGATTACTTGTTCGACGTCTGCCCAAGGCCAGAAATCCTCCTTCCCAACGATTTCATTATGCCTCCACGACCATTCTGTACCCTTGCCCATAATGTGTCTTATTCTCGAAAGAGCGCAACCGCAAGTTAGAACGTGGATCCCAACACAATAGCGGGCAAGTGGCTCGGGTCACTCCCAAACAGCGCTTTGATGAAAGTTGAAGAGATAACGGACCAGAGTCTGCGACGCTGAAGATTGTCAGTATCGATCCGATAAATTCGAAGATGAAGTTTCATGGGAAGCATAGAGAATATCGACAGCGGCAGCGGATCTTCGCCGTCTACGTGCCCTTCTCCGCCGAAGTGCGTGTGAGCTTCAAATTTTCTACTCAGCAGTTCAGCCGGCTGTCGCTTGACGTCAGATGTCTGCTGATCCGGTTCCATGCCAGAAACACTCGTCCACTCCGACGTAGTCATCCTCTTCGAGATCCCTCAAATAAGGATGGTCGGTCTCAACGTTTTGACCGGCGAGCAGGGCGTAGGCTCTGCCGAGCAACGAAGCCTGCACCAGAGCATACGTGGTAAGCGGTCCTCGGACGGAATGAGGCACCGCCCCACAGACCCTCTGCACTCGTGCAACGGTCGAGAAGACCAGAGACGGATCTGCTTAGACATCCTGCTCGCTTGGGGTCTCGAAGGTTAGGTAGAAGCAGTGTGTCGATGGATAGAGAATCCGTCCGCTTCGGCAGAGGCGAGCATTTTGGGCTTCGTAGGGATTTCTAAGCAGATGGGAGAATGGGAAGAAGACATGGGTATGATTGAATCCGCAAAGCGCAACACTATTTGAGGTTACTAGCTTTATTGGCACCTGTGGATAAGTGTCCTGAATGCTTAACATATCAATGATGTATGCTCCGTGTTCAGTTAGATCTCGAGGTTCCCCCGCGCTCACCACAAGATAGGGGTAGAGCGATCTGGTACTTCTAAATCGAACATGAGCAGTCCAGATTAGGAGTACTCTTTCCTATATTAAGCAATGATACTTCAATAGCCGATCGGCGCCGGGCACTTCCAGGACCAAATAGTCGATAGCGCTTTGTTCTCTATGTGTGAAGATTCGTCTGTACATTGCACAACAAGGACTTAGATACGTTTTATCGGACACAGATTCGAACGACTCTGGTTCTTAGGATCATGGTCATCCTGAGAGTCTCTTGAGCGACCATGGTATAATCGTTGAGCACTCTATGATCCCCACAGGCTGTACAGCAGGTAGAAGATTTAAGCAGAGAATAAGCAGAAAAAAGTATTGCAAGTTATAAAGCCTTGCTATGCAGGGAACAAGCTCAGCCATCCGACAGATACTTGTTTTGCTGTCCTCAACCCTCAGCGAGCATTGCTTACCCGACTGTTGCTCTTCTCACCGCCTCTTTCGTCTCTGAGAGATCATTTGGTGTATACAAGATCGACACCGTCCCAATTTTCCTCACCTGCGCGACGGGTCCTCCTATGAGAACATCAAAATCCCACGTTTTGTAGCCATGCCTCGTCACCAGACTCCAGATGCGGTTTAGAACGAGTCCCAGCGTAAAGCAATCCAGCACATCCCCGGCAGCTTCATTGGCGCTTGCTGCGACGACTGACATCCGGCCGAGAGCAAAAAAGGCGCCTTCGCCGGGGATAGGGACGTTGTGGCCAAGGTCAATGACACGGAGTAGGAGATACTGGAGACCATCGATGATGGCGCCGGTAAAGGAGAGAGGGAGGATGGCTGTCTGGTCCAGAGGGGGGTGGATGTCTAAAGCGATCCTCGGATATGTGTGGGGCAGAACGTAAGATGGAGGCATAGGCCTGGCAGAGTCGATGATCCATCAGCGTCTTTCTGGGTCTATATGAGGTATAGAGCCTACCCGCCGGCTACCAGGGAGACATTGTACGCTGCTGATCCATTGAAAGCAATACCGGAGGTCGTTGCGAAATCTGTAGGCTCAGGTCGAGATGGAAGACTCAGTCGAACCTTATTTGTTGCAGAAGCCAGAAAAAATAATCGCCCGGACAAAAGCAGGACATTGAAACTGAACAGCATCCTTCCGACCAAGTGACGAGCTTCACAGTCAGATCAGAAGGCTCTTCAATATTAGGAACAAAAATTGTTAGAACTATGGCTCGTAACGATAGTGATATCAATTCGTTCTTTCCGAAGCGGCTATATCGGCCGAGCTGGGGTATATGGCGATTGAGGAATCGCATCTCAGTTATTCGCGAGCGGCAGCGGGATTGGATTCGCGACATCCGCGCTTGCTATACGGAGACATTGCAGAGCGAGGCGAACCACAGGCATAGAGATATAACGAGGGGCCGATGGGCGGGGATAGAAAGCGTCTTCAGCGTTGCCAAAGATGTGGAAGAAACGGAGACGACCCAGCACGCCAAACGAATAATTCTTATAAACAGTAGTAGCAGACTATGGCTCGTGGTTCGCTTAGGTCCATAGACCGTGGCACAGCCTACGCAAGATATCGAGATTGCAGCCACGCATGATTAGATAGGCTCGAACGAGGCTCACCCCTATCATGTAGGAAACAGAAATTGGAGGAAAAAAGGCATCGACCAAGAAGGCCAAACCAGCCTGACTTGGTATTGCAGCCCTTGGCTATGGTAATACAATTTGAATTCGATCGTTTGACCATGTATAGAAATGAGTTAGGGAGCTGCAATCCAAGGTTCCTTGAATGGTCATCGTATCGAAGTGAGGTTGAAGCTCAACTCAACAGCTAGAATCCCTGGGCATCCCGGTCCCCCTAGCGCCAAGGCAAGGCCCTCGTTGTTTCCGATCTCACCTACTCCTCCCAGATGAGCTGGAGGGAGTACACACCGTTCTGCTATGGTCACGATCATCCTTGACAGGTATCGTGCATATATTTCGTCTCTACTCTGTACATCCTCTTCTGCAGGTCCGATGACGGCTGAGCAGCTGCCGTGGATAAAGGTCTGAAGAATGACATAGTCGACGTCAGGACTCGCCTCACTGCTGAAAATCAGCTTGTGACGACGTGCTCCAGGGATCGAAATATCATTCGCAAGACCGATAAAATCACGCCAAGTCGTTGGAGTCATGTCTGGACGCGGTGGATGGCAGCGCCATGGTAGATTCTCGGACACGTTTGCCTCTGTGAGCTGTGGTAAAACGGGAGTAGCGTTCGATAAAGCTACCAACAGGCAGGCGATTATAGGCAACAATAGAATGCTTTCTCATCGAATACGGGTCTTCGGAGAGCGAGCAGACAGGACGAAAGAAGTTGTGGCAAGAATGATGCCCGAATCCGTCAAAGGCAAGTTTCGAGAAAATAATAACCGCGTAAAGCTGCTGTCCAGCAAATGAGATTGGCTTAGCGAGTGCATCAGGGATATGCAAGCGCATTGGTAGCTAGCCGACCATGCGCTCAATCAGTCTTGATTGGCATTGCCGAGCCGGAACGGAAGGTTGATGTCATTGAAATTTTGGGAATGGAACACTACAGCGTCTTCGAACATCGGTCGTTCTAGTTGACTGTAATGAGCGTAGTGCAGCGAGAATTAGACTAGCGGACGTGGAACTGATGTCGCCATGCTCACAAAATCTTTAAGCCTTCATTCGACCCTCCTAGGAATTCGCATTTCTGCCCAGTTAGAAGCTCATCTACATCGACTCCTCCAGCGGTCAGGTATCTCTCGCTGACCCCAATATTCACTCTCTTCGACAGCATATCCTTCAGCTCTGCTCTTAACGATCCCATCTCTCCTTTACTCACTCCTCGAGCTTCTTCTTGCGCTTTCTTCCTCCCCGAGCCTCTCCCCTTCTTACTACCTGCATTAGCGGCAAATTCTTCGCTGTCAAAGTCGATACCCAAGTCCTCTGCAGCCGTCTTCAACCAGTTATCCTCGTGGCCCTTGTTCTCTTTTGCCAGAGATGCATCAGCTATTTTTTTTGACAGGTCAACGCGAGGTTTCAAACGCGCGATGACCCGACGATCCAGCTCAATCGTACGCATGAGGAATTTCCTTGAGCCTTTGCCCTCTGACATGGCATTACGAGCATGTACCCTTGCCACCAGGCGCCGAACTCCGTTGACCTCTTCTGGTGCACATAGTAGGACGCTCAAACCAAGGTTGTCGGCACGCGCTGTTCGTCCAGAGCGGTGGACATACATATCCGCCGCGCGCGGTAAGTGGTAATGGAGGATCAGCTCAATTGAGGGGATGTCCAACCCTCGAGCTGCAACGTCAGTCGCTATGAGAATTGAGCCTGGATTTGATTGTGAGGAGAAGCGTTCAATAGCCCGGAGGCGAGCTTTTTGTGGCATCTGCGAGTGAATAGCGTGGACAGGGAGATTCAGGTTTTGAAGGAAAGGGGTTAGTCGGCGGACGGAGGTTATCGAATTAGTGAAAATGAGTGTGCGGGTTTTGGGGTAGTGGAGCAGGAGCCCGTAAAGGTAAAGATCCTGTAGATAGTAAGTTTTGTAGGCGAGTTTCTGAATCATACTGCGTACCTTTTCCAGTCCACCACATTCAACAATGCCCTCTTTCAAGCCAGCCGCCATTTGCGAGACAGGATTGACGTCGATAAAACGTGGCTTGTCTTCGCGGAAGTTGAGCTTCCTGAGAAGGTATTCTAAGGAGTCTTGTTTGTTCATGATGTTATATCCTGCAGGCTTGACCTTTCCAGCAAGCTTCTGCTGCAGATCCTTCTGGAAAGTCGCGGAGAACACGAGGGTCTGCCACTTGGGCCCATGATTGTTGTCCTCCGTCGAGGCACTCGCCTCATCGCCGTTCTGAAAACCTCGATCAAGCGTGCTAAGAATCTCTTCTACCTCCTTGAAATGACCTTCGCTAAGCAAGCGGTCTGCTTCGTCGAGGACAAGGAACAGAATTTTCTTCAGCGACTCAATGAACCCGCCAGTACCACTGACAATCTCCCAAAGTCGACCGGGGGTACCTATGATGATATCGGCGTTTTCTAGCAGACGCTGCTGCTTGTGGATGGACAGGCCACCAGTCAAGGTCGCTATTCGAGGTCCTTCAAAACCTGTAATGGTGCATAGATCTGTTAAATGAGCCGATAGTTGATGCGCTAACTCCCTTGTAGGAGATAAAATTAAGGCTATCGGAGAGTGATGTCGTCCAACTCTATCGTGTTGTACCTTAGAATTCATGGCTTCTGCTCTATTCCTAAGATAGTGCTCGAATATTGGTATACCATATGCTAGAGTCTTTCCAGAGCCAGTCGAAGCCTTGCCAATGACATCGTGCCCATTCAATATATCTGGAATGGCAGCGTTCTGTATCGGCGTGGGTGTAGAAAAGCGGGATCGAGCCAGAAAGGAAAGTATATGCGAAGATAGGTTCAACCCCTCCCACTCAGAAACTGCCCCTGTCAGCAATCCATGTCCCGCCACATCGAGAATAGGCTCTTTCACCGTCCGCTTCTTCGTCGGTCGCTTCTTGCAAAGCTTCAAAGGTGTTGCCTCGCAATGGCCCACCGTCGACGATCTCCTTAGCTTTTCCCGTTCTTTGCGTAGATAACTTTGTAGAGTTCTTCTGCTTTCGAGAGGGAACTGTTTTCCCCAGTACTCGTCCCGGAATTTTCTTAACATGTAAAGGCTGCGTGTCGCTCCTCCCGTCTGAGCTCTCGAAACCGCTCCATTCTTGCTCCCCACTTGTCTGGGCACCGGTGACAGCCTTATCTAACCAAGCCGCGGTAGTGTCCTTCGATACAGCACTCAGAGGCACCTATATCAATCAGCACCGAGTCCGTCGCTGTGGGACTTCATTCCAGTGAGCCTTACCCACCCTATATGCGACCTGTCCAGATGATGGGTCCTTCACGACCTCTACATTTACCACCTCCTCGAGACCAAAGAATCCTTCGGCGTCCTCGAGCCTGTCGGGTAGCGGAACCTCGTTCCAAGGAAGCGAGTCAAGTGTCACTGTTGTCGAGGTTTGACTTGTGGTCCCAATAGCTTTACCCACTCTTTGCCTCTTCTTAGACCCCTGCGTAGTACCATCACACGACCGTTTACGCTCTGTTGGCGCCATTGGTTGATAATTCGCTGGCAAGGCCACTGAAAGTTATTTTGTAGATATTCTTTATTGTCGAGGTTTATGAGAAAAAGACGCCAAGCAATCTACGGCAGACTCCACCGCCCTAAGCCACATTAGGATGATTCACAGTTTTACGGACGTCCTTCTGCTCGTCTACGATGAAGAGGTTAATAAATTTTCGTCTTATGACTCTATCATACATCAAGGCTACACTAGCGCTCGTTGGGCAAAGGTAGCTATCCTGGCGGTTCCTCCTCATCACGCTATCTTTCGACATGCGCGACTTGCACTGTCGGTCGTGGAGCGCTTCCAACAGAACCAAGATCTCAAGTATTGCCGCTCATGACAGCGGGTGTCATCCACTAGGCATTGGTGAATATTGTTCGCTATAAAGGTATCCTTGGCTGTTAGTGCGAGACGGCCATTATATGTGCGGGCATCTGTCAAGCCTATAATTTCATTGCCGTATTATATGCGACATCTGCTCAAATCTTTCGACCTTCATTGCCTTTCTTTTGCAACACGATTCCTTGTTTTCTCTTCTATGACCTTCGAAGGCACCGACCATGAGGTCCTTGATTCTCTGTGACAGTCCGCGGATTGCCCGCTTTCTTGTTCACTTATCTTTAATGTCACTGTTCGCGAGCCGGGGAAAAAGCGCGGTCATCAGCGTTGAAGGGGCACCTGTACCAACTTCGAATAACATAGCGTTCTTCAACTTCACTTTGCCTTTTATAAAAACGCTTGGCTTTGGCATTGGAGAGCACTACTGTACCAAGGATCCTGCGTAATGCTTCGGTCTTATTCTTCTGCCTGAGCTATTCATCCTATACCTTGGCGGCGCCTTTGTAGCGTTTTACCCCTTCCAGACCGCCGGCGACTGAACTCGTCGTAAGAGTACAGTACGCTGACTTGTTCCTATCCAGTTGGTCTGGGGAAGGCGCCACCTTGACAGATTGCTCGTATGCACTGGATCTCTTTCGCAACAAAGAGGTGACTGTTCACGGAGATCAAGATTTCGAGTTTCTAGCGCCGGGAGCATCCCCAGCATACCTACGCGGAACGCAAAGCACTCCCAGGAGATATGAACACAGCAAGTGCAGCCTCCACGCTATCTTTCGGATTGAATGCTGAGTACAGGAAACGGCAGAAACATGCGTTGTGGCTATCATGATGATCGCCGAATTTGGGCCAGAGAATTTCCCGCCTCGAGCTGATCCAGACCGACCAGGACACATTTGGCAGCCAACGGATGTGTCTGATTTTAGGGACATCTGGTTTGCTGGGACTCAGCTTCTGTCCGATTGCTGGAGAAAAAAAGGCTCGCCCGGTTGGATAGAAATTGGCGCACATGCGGATATTGGATTGTTTATGTGGGCTATCAACAGCGATGTTGATCAGAGATTCCTGTGGCACCATCTGGGGCTTCCACATGATGTCTCGATTGAGACCGCATGATGTGGCTCGGTCTCATGGCGTCCCTACTTCTAGCATTCGAGATGGACGTGAGGGAGTCTCTAGGCAGAGTCGACCCATGCCCCAGGCATTGGGCGGCTCACGAGGCCGACCTGGTTTCGAGGTCTTCAGGTTTGCCTCCGTATATACTCATTGTACACGATCAAAACCCTTCGGCCAGATCTAAAAGTTATTCCCATATTTAACATCCTGAGAAGAGGCACCCTCAGCACGTGAACCTCAGACGATCTTTGCCAAGGCTTGCAACCCCAGGCTTGAAACCCCGTAACTTCAACCCACACATCTCAACAATAGGACATATTCCTTCCAAACTACCACCTCTCACCCCCACCACCCCCCTCCTCTCACAATGTCCACCCCATCTCCAACCCCCACCCCCGCACCCATCCC
>JAABUS010007898.1_pt1 | contig 11929 bp, 9 predicted proteins | sample 5560161 | NCBI WGS metagenome assembly JAABUS01 (sample SAMN10711885, study PRJNA513376) | rock metagenome | isolation source: Antarctica rocks | place: Antarctica: Victoria Land, Trio Nunatak nord | collected 2016-01-04 | reverse complement strand
CTGCCACGACTACACGCCGCAGCAGGTCAAGGGGGCCGTCTGCGGCTCGGGCCGCGCGGAGAAGGATCAGGTGCAGCGGATGGTCCAGACGCTGCTCGGCTTGGCCGAGCTGCCGCGCCCCGACCACGCCGCCGACGCGCTGGCCGTCGCGATCTGCCACGCCAACCACGCACCCCTGAGCGCCGCGAAGCTCCGCGCCTCGCGCGGACGCCCTGAGGGGGTCCGGACGGCATGATCGCCCTCGTCGCCGGCGAGGTCGTCGTGCGCCGGCCCGACCACGTCGTGCTGGAGACCGCCTCGGGCGTCGGCTACCGCCTCAACGTCTCCGTCGAGACGCTCCGCCACGTGCCGGCGGCGGGCGAGCGCGTCTCGCTGCACGCCCACCTCGTCGTCCGCGAGGACGCCCTGACGCTCTACGGCTTCGCGACCGAGGAGGAGCGGGACCTCTTCCTGCTCCTGCTCGGGGTGCAGGCGGTCGGCCCGAAGGTCGCCCAGGCGATCCTCTCCGGCGGCGCGCCGCGCGAGCTCGTCAGCGCCCTGGCCGCGGGGGACGCGAAGCGCTTCCAGGCGGCGCCGGGGGTCGGCAAGCGCACGGCCGAGCGGATCATCGTCGAGCTGCGCGACAAGGTCGGTGCCGGCGCCCGCGCCGACCAGGCCGACGGCAGCGACCCGCTCCACGCCGACGATCCGCGCTCGCTCGCCCGCGAGGGCCTCGAGGAGCTCGGCTACGCCCCGGCGGAGATCGAGGAGCTGCTCCGCGGCGTCAGCGGCGACACGCCCGAGGCGCTCATCGCCGCCGCGCTCAAGGCGTCGCGCCGATGAGCATCCGCACCCCAGAGGACGACGATCGCATCCAGGCGCCGGCGCTCACCGCGGAGGACGACCAGACGGAGATCACGCTGCGGCCCCGGACGCTCGAGGAGTTCGTCGGGCAGGACGTCGTCGTCGATCAGCTCCAGGTCTCGATCGAGGCCGCCGCAGCCCGCGGCGAGGCGCTCGACCACGTGCTGCTCGCCGGACCGCCCGGCCTGGGCAAGACGTCGCTGGCGCAGATCCTCGCGGGCGAGCTCGGCGTCGCCTTCGTGCAGACCGCTGCACCCGCGCTGGAGCGCAAGGGCGACGTCGCCGCGTTCCTCACCGCGCTGGAGCCACGCTCGATCTTCTTCGTCGACGAGATCCACCGCCTCTCACGCGCGCTGGAGGAGACGTTCTACCCCGCGATGGAGGACCGCCAGCTGCCGATCACCGTCGGCGTCGGGGCCGGAGCGCGGGTCATGACGCTCGACCTGCCTCCGTTCACGCTCGTCGGCGCCACGACGCGCTCCGGCCGGCTGACGACCCCCCTGCGCGACCGCTTCGGCATCCAGCACCGCCTCGAACCCTACGGGCCGCGCGAGCTGGCGACGATCGTGCGCCGCAGCGCGGCGATCCTCGGCGTCGAGCTCGCGGGCGCGGGCGCGGAGGCGATCGCCGCGCGCTCCCGCGGCACCCCGCGCGTGGCCAACCGCCTGCTCAAGCGCGTCCGCGACTACGCGGAGGTGCGGGCGGACGGCGTGGTGACCGAGGAGGTCGCCGCCCACGCGCTCGACCTGCTCCAAGTGGATCACCTCGGCCTGGACCGTCTCGACCGCGAGATCCTCGGCGCCGTCTGCGAGAAGTTCGGCGGCGGTCCCGTAGGCCTCTCGACGCTGGCCGTGACGGTGGGGGAGGAGACCGACACGCTCGAGGACGTCTACGAGCCCTACCTGCTCATCTGCGGCCTGCTCAAGCGCACCCCGCGAGGGCGGGTGGCCACCGCGCGCGCCTACGCGCACCTCGGCCTGGAGCCGCCGGTCGAGCCGTCGCTCTTCTGATCGGCGCGACGTCCGTTGGTCTGTCGAACGCGTCAGGACGGCACGTTCGACCGACCAGCACCCCGCGCGCGGCATACGGGACATCCCTCGGTCGTCTCCGGACGATCGCGCGTTGTGCCGGGTGCGTCGCTGCTCGACAATCGCCCCATGAGCACCGCTGCCGGATCGCCCCCGCCCGTCCTGACCGACCCGCTGCGCCGCGTCCGCACGGGCTCCTGGGTCGGCGGCGTCTGCGCGGGCCTCGCCCAGCGCACCGGCGTGCCGGTCGGCCGGGTCAGGCTGCTGGCCGTCTTCGCCTCGGCGCTGCTCGGCCTGGGCGTCCTGGTCTACGCGGCGGTCTGGCTCGTCCTGCCCGCCGAGGACGCCGAGCAGAGCCCGCCGCTCGTCCGGGCCGTCGCGACGCTCGCGCTCGTCGCCGCCGCCACGGCCGGCCTGGCCGTGCTCGGCGCGATCGCGGCCGCAGCCACGCTCTTCGGCTTCGGCTGGGTCGTGGCCGTGGCCGCCGGGGTCCTGCTCGTCACGGGCCTCGTCGCCTGGCCGGCGGTGCGTCCCGCCTGGATCCTGCTGCCGCTCGCGGGCCTCGCCGTGGCCGTGGTCGGGGCGGCCGCGACCGGCCTGCGCCTCGAGCCGCAGACCGGTGTCGTCATCGGCGCGCCCCGCACCCCGGCCGACGTTCCCGCCGCTGGGTACGGGGCGGGGCTCGGAGACGTGCTCGTCGACCTGCGCGAGCTGCGTGCCCCGGCGCGGAGCCGCGTGCCCGTCGCCGTCCGCGCGGGGACGGGCCGCACGGTCGTCGCCCTGCCGCGCGACCGCTGCGTGAACGTCGACCTGCGCTACCGCACGGCGAGGGCGAGCTGGGCGGGCTCGCGGGTGCTGGACGGGCTCGGCATCGCGGCGCCCGCGGTCGCGGTCTACGGCCGCGCCCAGCCCGGCGCCTCCGGACGCCTGGTCCGCCGCAGCCGGGATGCCGCGGCGCCGACGGTGGTGCTCGACGTCGAGGCGCTCCGCGGCAGCCTGGTCGTTCGCGACTACCCGCGTTTCACCGGACCGCTGTTCGACTACGACTGGCCGTCGAACGTCCCGCCCCCGGAGTCCCCGGGCGCGCATCGCTACGCGTGGCGCGAGACGGTCCGCACGCGGGCCAACCGCGCGCGCTGGCGCGCCTGGCGCGCCGAGGTCGCGGCCTTCGAGCGCACGCGGGACCGTCTACGTCGCGGCGCGTGCGCGACGGCCCGGGGCGCGGCGTGAGCGTGCCGGAGGCGCTCGCGCGGCCGCCGGGCACGGAGCCCTCACCGGCCGCCGGGCTGGTGGACGGCCCCGGCTCCGAGCGTGGCCGCGGCGCCGACCCGCACTGGCGGATGACCGCGGCCACCGGAACGGCGCTCCTCGGCGCGCTCGTGCTCTCGCTCGTGTCCACCGCTCCCGGCGGCCGGCTCGCCGCGGGAGGCGTGCTGGCCGGCGCGGTCGCCGGTCTCGTCGCGCAGCTCGCTCCTCCCGCGGTCCGGGCGGTACGCGCCGAGGGCGGGCGCGTCGTCGTGGCGGCGCTCGTCCTGCTGGGCGCCGCGGGCGTCGCCGGGCTGCTCGGCCCAGCGCTCGGTGACGGCTTCGGCGTGCTCGCCGGCGCCGCCTTCCTCACGCTCTGCGGCCTCGCGCTCATCGCGACCGACCTGCATCAACGCACCACCCAGGCGGGCGCGCGAGCGGGCCGCTCGCCGTGGCAGCAGATGACGCTCCGGGCGCGCGCCGGGGTGCTGCCCTGGCGATTGGCGGTCGGTGCCGTGCTCGTGGTCACCGCCGCGACGCTGCTCGCGGCGGTCGCCGGGCCGCAACTGGCCCCGGACGGCACCGCCCTCGCGCTGCTGGTCGCGGGCGTCGCGCTCGTGGCCATGGCCGTCGTCGCGCTCCCCGTCCTCGTCGGGGTGGTCGCCACCGCCGATCGCGCGCGGCTGGCCCAGGCCCGCGACCAGGAGCGCCAGCGCGTCGCCGCGCACCTGCACGACTCCGTCCTGCAGACGCTCTCGCTCGTCCAGCGCCAGGCGCAGGACCCCGCCGCGGTGACGCGCCTGGCCCGTCAGCAGGAGCGCGCGCTGCGGGCCTGGATGGCGGGCCGCCCGGAGGCCACGCCGGACACGTTCGCCGGGGCGCTGCACGCCGTCGCCGAGGCGGTCGAGACGGAGGAGCACATCGACGTCGATGTGACCGTCCTCGGGGACGGCCCGCTCGACGCGCGCGGCGAGGCGTTCGTCGCCGCCGCGCGTGAGGCGCTGCGCAACGCGGCGCGACATGCGCCCGGGACGACGCCCGTCGTCTTCGCCGAGATCGCGCCCGATCGCGCCGCCGCGTGGATCCGTGACGACGGCCCGGGCTTCGATCCCGAGGCGGTGCGCGACGAGCGTCGCGGCCTGCGCGACGCGATCGTCGCCCGGATGGCCGGCGTCGGCGGTCACGCCGCGATCGAGACCGCTCCCGGCGAGGGCACCGAGATCGCGCTCGAGCTCCCGCTCCGCACCGGCCCGGCGCGCGCATGACCGGGCCTGGTCCCGGGGCCGTGCCACCCCCGGCGCCCGTGGGCACGGTGCGCACGCGCGTGGTGCTCGTCGACGACCACCAGCTCTTCCGGGCCGGCGTCCGCGCCGAGCTCGCGCAGTCCTGCGAGGTCGTCGGGGAGGCCGCCACGCCCGCCGAGGCGGTGGCGGTCATCACGCGCACCGCCCCCGATGTCGTCCTGCTCGACGTGCACCTCCCCGACGGCGGCGGCCTCGCGGTGCTCCAGGCGCTTCGCGATGCCCCAGCCGCGCCGGCGTTCCTGGCCCTCTCGGTCTCCGACGCGCCCGAGGACGTCGTGCCGATGGTCCGGGCGGGCGCGCGCGGCTACGTCACCAAGACGATCGACACGCCGTCGCTGCTCGCGGCGATCGAGCAGGTCCGCCGGGGCGACGCGTTCTTCTCTCCGCGTCTCGCCGCCTTCGTGCTCGCCGCGTTCTCCGCGCCGCAGCCCCCGGCCGATCCGGAGCTCGATCAGCTCACCGCGCGGGAGCGGGAGGTCCTGCACCATCTCGCCCGCGGCTACGCCTACAAGCGGATCGCGGCGCGGCTCGCGATCAGCCCGCGCACCGTCGAGGCGCACGTCTCGTCGGTCCTGCGCAAGCTCCAGCTCTCCTCGCGCCACGAGCTGAGCCACTGGGCGACGACGCGCGGCATGCTCCAGGCCGACGAGGATGGGTGACCGGCTTGGGGTGGCTACCATTGCCCGAACGGGGGTGCGGAGCAGCCCGGACCCGTGCGGACGATCCTCACGTCGCGCTCCTCTACCCTGTCCCAAGCTCGATGGCCCATCTCTTCATCTGCCCCAACTGCGGCAATCGCAGCACCGCGACCGACCGCACCGCCGGCTTCCGGACGACCCCCAAGGGATGCCAGAAGTGCGGCTTCGGCTTCCTGTTCGAGTTGCTCGACGACTACTACCCGGCGCCGAACGCCGCGTTCTTCGCGTGTGATCGGGAGGGCAACGTCATCGCCTGCGGCCGCGGCTCCTTCGAGCTGACGGGCCTCGACGACCAGCGCGTCATCGGCCGCTCCGTCGGCGAGGTGCTCGGACTGCGCTTCTCCGAGGAGCCCAACCCGGTGACGACCGCCCTGGAGTGGGGCGTGCGCCAGCTCGGCAAGGACGTCCAGGTCAACGCCGAGGGCGACCTGCCCGCGAAGGCCACCGCCGACCTGTTCCCGGCCTACGACGACGACGGCGGCCTGCTGATCGTCCTCACGCCGACCTCCTGACCGCCCCATGACCGATCGCCGCCGCAACATCCTGATCCTCGTCCTCGTCGGCGCCCTGCTCGCCGGCGCCGCGGTCGCGCTGGCCACCAAGCCGACGCGGCTCGGGCTCGACCTCAAGGGCGGCGTGGAGCTCGTCTACCAGGCCAAGCCGACGAACACCACACAGGTCACGAGCGAGTCCGTGACGCGGGCGATCGACATCATGCGCCAGCGCGTCGACGCGCTCGGCGTCTCCGAGCCCGAGATCCAGAACTCCAACGGCAACCAGATCGTCGTCTCCCTGCCGAACGTCACGAACGCCGAGGAGGCCGCGCGCGTCGTCGGCACCACCGCCCAGCTGCAGTTCTACGACTGGGAGAAGAACGTCCTCGGCAAGGACTGCAAGCCGGCGCCGACGGACCTGTCGGTGACGGGGGGCGCGGACGCCGGCCGGCAGGAAGGCAAGCCGCTCTACGACGCGCTGTCGCGCGCCCGCCGCTGCCTGCCCGTCACGAACCTGAACTCGGCCGCGGGCGCGAAGTACTACCTCGTCGACGACAAGAAGCGCCAAGTCATCGCCGGTCCGGAGGAGTCCGAGCAGACCCTCCGCGCCTCCGAGAAGGCCAAGCGGGCACCGGAGAACGCGCGCGTCGTGAAGGTCAACGAGGGCACCGTCGTCGTCCAGGCCGAGTCGCCCAGCTCGAACCAGGAGCCCGGCGCCAGCGGTCCCGACTCCTGGTTCGTCCTGCGCGACGACGTCGCGCTCGCGGGTACGGACATCAAGAACCCCGAGCAGAACTTCGACAACCGCCCGGGCAGCAGCGGCGGCGCGAACGTCACCTTCGACTTCACCGGTCGCGGCGCGGACAAGTGGCAGAAGGTCACCCGCGAGATCGTCCAGCGCGGCCAGTCCTTCGTCGTGACCGCCGACGGCCAGCCGATCGGGGGCGACGCGGCCAACCAGCACTTCGCGATCGTGCTGGACGACCAGCTCGTCTCGGTTCCGCAAATCGACTTCTCCGAGAACCCGGACGGCATCGACGGCTCCGCAGGCTCGGAGATCTCCGGCGGCTTCACGACGAAGTCGGCCCAAGCGCTGGCCAACCAGCTCAAGTACGGCGCGCTGCCGATCGCACTCGAGCCGATCTCGCAGTCGCAGGTCTCCGCGACGCTCGGCCAGGAGGCGCTGGATCAGGGCCTGCTCGCGGCCGGGGTCGGCTTCGTCATCGTCGCGCTGTTCCTGCTCGTCTTCTACCGCGTGCTCGGGCTCCTGGCCGTGGGCGCGCTGGTCATCTACGCGCTCTACCTCTTCGCGCTGATCAAGCTCATCCCGGTCACGCTGACGCTGCCGGGCCTCGCGGGCCTCGTGCTGACGATCGGCGTCTGCGCTGACGCGAACATCGTCATCTTCGAACGCGTCAAGGAGGAGGTGTTCGCGGGCCGGTCGATCGCCTCGGCCATCGGCCTGGGCTACCGCAAGGGCCTGTCGACGATCATCGACGCGAACGTCGTCACGCTGCTCACGGCGTTCATCCTCTTCATCCTCTCGACGGCCGGCGTCCGCGGCTTCGCGCTCACCCTGGGCCTCGGCGTCATCGTCACCCTCTTCTCGGCGGTGCTCGCGACCCAGGCGCTGCTCGGCGTGACGGGCGCCAACGCGCTGAAGAACCCGCGCCTGGTCGGCGCACGCACGCACGGCACCAAGCGGCGCTTCGACTTCAACGGCGCGACGAAGTACCTGTTCACCGTCTCCGGGGTGATCCTCCTCGCAGGCGCGCTGGCGATCTCCACGAAGGGCATCACCTTCGGCATCGACTTCGAGTCGGGCACCCGGATCCAAGCCGCGTTCACCAAGCCGGTGACCGAGACTCAGGTGCGCGACGTGCTCGCCAAGCAGGGAGCCGCGAGTGCCGACGTCCAGCGCGTCACGGGCTCCCAGCTCGGGCCCAACACGATCCAGATCTCCACTGGCGAGCTGACTCCGGACCGCGTCAATGAAGTCAACCAGGCGCTCGTCGCGAAGTTCGGTGCGACGCGAGCGCCGCCGCAGGTGCAGTCCGTCGGACCCACGTTCGGCAAGTCCGTCGCCCGCAGCGCCGCGATCGCGGTCATCGTCTCGCTGCTGCTCATCGCGGTGTACATCGCGCTGCGCTTCGAGTGGAAGTACGCCGTGACCACCGCGATCTCGCTGATGCACGACCTGCTCATCGTCGCCGGTCTCTACGCGTTCACGGGTCGGGAGGTGACGAGCGCCACCGTCGCCGCGCTGCTCACCGTCCTGGGCTTCTCGCTCTACGACACCATCATCGTCAACGACCGATTGCGGGAGAACATGCCCCGCATGCCCCGGGCGACGTTCGGCCAGATCTCCAACCGGTCGATGAACGAGGTCGTCGTGCGGTCGGTCTCGACGGTGACCTGCGCGTCGCTGCCGATCGTCGCGCTGCTCTTCTTCGGCGGGGAGACCCTTCAGGACTTCGCGTTCGCGCTGCTCGTCGGCACGGTTTCGGGCGCCTACTCGTCGATCTTCATCTCCTCGCCCGTCCTCACGCAGTGGAAGGAGCGCGAGCCCGTCTTCCGCCGTCGCCGTGCGGCGCTGATCGCGCAGCTCGGCGCGGTCCCGCCGTTCGCTGACACCAAGCTTGATGTCAACACGGAGCGCAAGCAGGCGCCCCGGACGCGGCTGACGACGCCGGAGACGCCCGACCGCGCGGTCCCCAAGTCCGAGTTCGACCAGATGGTCCGCGAGCTGCACGCCGACGGTGCGCCGACGCAGGTCGCCGAGCGCGAGCCGGCGGCCGCGCCCGGTCGCAGCTCGCGCCGCGCGCCCGACGCGCCGGCCGCCACGCAGACCCCGCCTGAGCGCGACCGCGCGCTCGACGCCCTCCCGGAGGACACCGTCATAAAGGACGAGAAGCGCCCCAAGCGCCCGCGCAACCGCAAGCACGGGAGGCCGCGCTGATGGCCGTCCTGGTGTGGGTGATGGTCGGCCTGGCCCTCTGGCATTTCACGGTCTACCTGCCAGATCACTTCTGGGGCGGGATCGCCGGCGCGTTCGTCGGGGCGATCATCGGCTCGGTGCTCGGCGGCCTGCTGCTGCACGGCTTCGGGGTCCCGGGCCGTGACGCGGTGAGCCTTACGACCTTCTTCGAGGGGATCCCGGGAACGCTGATCGGCATGGCCGTCGTGTACGTCGAGGGGCTGCGCCGCGAGCGCGTGGAAGCGGACGCGGACCCCGACGCGTTCGGGGTCACCCGGCCGACGTAGCGCGCGCGGCCCGCCGATGTCGCGAGAAGGCGGAAGCGGGGGTAGGGCCCCCTAATTCGCCTTCTCGAAGCTTCGCGGGGGCGGGGTTCACGATGTCGGCGTTCGTCGGCAGGGTTCCGTCCCCGCCCCCCCGTAACTTGGTCGGCTGTGGCTCCCCGGTTCCAGCTCGCTGCCTGCCCGCACGCCGACGTGCTCGCCCTCCAGGCGGCGCTGGGCTGCTCGGGGCCGCTCGCGCAGGTGCTCGTGCGCCGCGGCCTGGCCGAGCCCGACGCGGCGCGCGCGTGGCTTGCGGCCGAGGACGACCACGACCCGGCTTTGTTCGCTGGGATCGAGACGGCGGTGGCGCTCGTGCTCCGCCACGTCGCCGCCGGATCGAGGATCACCGTCCACGGCGACTACGACGTCGACGGCGTCTGCTCGACGACGATCCTGCTCAACGTGCTCGAGGCGGTCGGCGCCCGCGCGGACTGGTTCCTGCCCTCACGCACCGAGGACGGCTACGGCCTCGCGGCGACGACCGTCGAGCGCCTCGCCGCCCGCGGCACGCAGCTGCTGATCACAGCGGACTGCGCGATCACCGCGGTGGACGAGGTCGCCGCGGCGCGCCGGGCCGGCATGGACGCGCTGGTCACCGACCACCACGCGCCGCGCGCCGACGGCCGCCTCCCGGACTGCCCGATCGTGCACCCGGGTGTCAACGGCTACCCGGCGCCTGAGCTGTGCGCCGCGGGCGTCGCCCACAAGCTGGCGCGCGCGCTGCTGTCCGGCGACGGGCAGGATCCCGCCGCGGCCGACGCCGACCTCGACCTCGTCGCCCTCGCGACCGTCGCCGACTGCGTGCCGCTCGTCGGGGAGAACCGGCGCCTCGTGCGGGCCGGCCTGCGCGGCATCGCGGGAACGCGCAAGCCGGGCCTGCGGGCGCTCCTGCGCGTGTCGCGGGTCCACCCGGGCGCCGTCGACTCGCGCGCGATCGGCTTCCGCCTGGCCCCGCGCATCAACGCCGCGGGGCGGATGCAGCGCGCCGACGCGGGCGTCGAGCTCCTGCGCACCCACGACGAGGCGCGCGCCGAGGCCATCGCCGAGGAGCTCGACCGCCTCAACGCCGACCGCCGCCACACCGAGCAGCGCATCCTCTTCGCCGCGGAGACGCAGGTCGCGGCCGCCGAGTCCGCGCGCGAGGAGGCGGGCCTCGGACCCTCGCCCGCGTTCGTCCTCTCCGGCGACGGCTGGCACCCCGGGGTCATCGGGATCGTCGCCTCACGGATCGCCGACCGTCACCACCGGCCCGCCGTGGTCGTCTCCTTCGCGGAGGGCGCCGCCTCGGGCACGGGCTCCGGGCGCTCCATCCCGGCGTTCGACCTGCTCGCCGGCCTCGACGCCTGCGCGGCGCACCTCGAGCGCCACGGCGGGCACCGTGCCGCCGCGGGATGCACGATCTCGGCCGATGAGCTCGAGGCGTTCCGCGCCGCGTTCTGCGCCCATGCCGACGCGGTGCTCGTCCCGGAGGATCTCGTGCGCCGCGAGCGCGTGGACGCGATCGTCTCCGGCGACGAGCTCGGGCTCGCGCTCGCGGACGAGCTCGAGCGCCTCGCGCCGTTCGGGATGGGAAGCCCCGAGCCGCGGCTGCTCGTGCCCGCGGCCAAGCTGGTGGACCCTCGGCCGATGGGGGAGGGCCGGCACCTGCGCTTCGTCGTCGAGGCCGGCGGGCGCCGCGCGAGCGCCGTCGCCTTCCAGACGTCGAAGCTGCCCGAGGCGGCCGCGAGCGGTGTGGATGCGAGCTTCGAGCTCGAGCGTCGCGAGTTCAACGGCGTCGTGGAGCCGCGACTCGTGCTCGGACAGGCGTTGCCGTGCGATCCCGCGCCGATCACCCTGGTCGGGGAGCCCGAGGACTGGGCGCAGGCCGTCCTGGCCGAGGTCGCCGCCGCCGTGCTGCCGTTCGCCGCCGCCCGGCCGGCCGCGTCCGCAACCGCGCGGACGGTCTGTGACCGCCGGGGCGCGGGGATCGCCGGCGTCCTCACCGCGCTGATCGCCTCGGGAGAGCCCGTGCTCGCGGTCAGCGCAGATGCGCGCCGGCGCCGCGAGCACCTGCGGGGCCGGCTCGGCGGCTTCTCGCTGTGCTCGTGGACGGCGCTGGAGCGGCACCCCGCGCTGGCCGCCGGCTTCCACCACGTCGTGGCGCTCGATCCGCCGGCCCACCCGGCGCTGCACTCGCGGCTCGAAGCGGGGCGCCCGGAGCAGCTGGCCCACTTGGGCTGGGGCGAACCTGAGCTACGCTTCGCTGAGCATGTGCACGACGAGCAGCACGCGCTGCGCGATCATCTCACCACCGCCTACCGGCTCCTGCGCCGGGCGCCGGATGACGTCGCGGCCGCGCTGCCCTGCTCGCCCGTGGCCGCCGGCCGGGTTCTCGCCGTGCTCTCCGAGCTGGGGCTCGTCGACGTCGACGTCACGACGCTCGCGGTGCACGTCCCGGCCTTCGGCGCGCGCACCGAGCTCGAGCGCTCGGCGACCTTCGCCGCCTGCAGCGCCCGGCACCTCGAGGGGCGGCGATGGCTGAGCGGCGGGCGGGCAAGGGCGGCCTGATGCCCGACACGCCCATCCGGGGCGGCACGGTGATCGCGGCGCCTCCCGCGGCGCCCTCGCGCGCGCTCGTGCTCGACGAACGCGAGCGCCGGCTTCTGGCCGACCTCTTCGCGATCGTCGAGGAGCACGCGCACGACGCGGCCGTCCGGGTCGATCGCGAACCGGTCGAGGCCGCGTTCGTCTTCGCCTGCGAGCATCACGCCGACCAGCGCCGCAAGTCGGGCGAGGAGTTCATCGTCCATCCCGTCGGCGTGGCGAAGATCTGCGCGGGGATGCGCCTGGACACCGAGACGCTCGTCGCGGCGCTCCTGCACGACACCGTCGAGGACACCACCGCGTCGCTGGAGGAGGTCCGGGAGCGGTTCGGGGACGAGGTCGCGCTGCTCGTCGACGGCGTCACCAAGCTCACGGGCATCACCTTCCAGTCGCGCGACGAGGCGCAGGCCGAGAACTACCGCAAGATGATGGTC
>JAABUS010007897.1_pt1 | contig 11930 bp, 11 predicted proteins | sample 5560161 | NCBI WGS metagenome assembly JAABUS01 (sample SAMN10711885, study PRJNA513376) | rock metagenome | isolation source: Antarctica rocks | place: Antarctica: Victoria Land, Trio Nunatak nord | collected 2016-01-04 | reverse complement strand
AATCGATCATCTGAACCTGAACGACGCCTATCAGCGTCCGATGACCGACGTGTTCGACCTGAGCCAAACTCGCTGGAACTACAACGCGATCGCGTCCAGGGTGCTCCGGACCACCGAGGCCGCGTTGCCCGGTGACGCCGTGCAGTTTGCGGAGGGGCCTGACGTCACGCCGACGCATGACGCCGCGTATTGGGAGAAAGAGATGAAAGGCTTTGACTGGACGTCCGAGGATCGGGTTCCCGCCGACCTCTTCAACCAGGTGCTGTGGGAGGGGCTCACGAACGGCAGCCCTTATCCGACAGTGCGCACCGGGCTCGATCTCAGCCGGAAGGTCGCGGCCAACCCGGCTTCCGAGTAGCCAACCGGCCGTCGCTGCGTTCGCGCGGAACGGGTCCTTGGCCCGTTCCACCGAGATCGCAGCGAACCTCGCGTGGAATCCTTGGCTGCGAGGCAAGCCTTGACGGGGGCGATGGCCTTTTGGTTCGGGGGAGGGCAGGGTCGCCAGATAAGCTGGCCCGGGACACACCAGGGCTGTTTTCGGGGAGAAGTGACATGGTCGCCACGTCATGGCCATCACACTGTGCTGGGGTCTACCTTGGCGCGAGCCTCGCACTCGGCTTCGCATCGATGCGGCCCGCATATGCGGCCGAGGCCACCTACCGCGCGGAGGCCGCGACGGTCTTGCCCAGCACGGACACCGGATGGGACTACATCACCCTTTAAAAGAATGGTCCCCGCCTGTTCGTCGCCCGCCGGGCCGCCGGGCTGACGGTGTTCGACGTGCGTGCCAACAAGGCGGTCGCTACGGTCGAGAACAGCAAAGGAGCCAATGGCGTCGTCCTCTGCCGGAGTTCAACCGCGGCTACACTGCCATGACCGACGGCACGATGCTCGTCTTCGACCTCGCGACATTGAAACCGATCGAGCGTGTCAAGCTCGACGATGGCGACCTGAACCAGGGCTTTTACGAACCGTCCACCAAGCGCGTCCACATGGTCGTGGGCAGCAGGCCGGCCAAGACCACCTGGATCAGCCTGGACGCCGCGACCGGGAAGATCCTCGGACGCACCGAGCTCGACAGCAAGAAGATGGATGACCCGACGCCGGACGGCCGTGGGACGATCTACGCGCCCATGCGCGACAACAACATGCTGCTGAAGCTGAACGCTGCCGACCTGAAGATCCAGGATACCTGGCAGCTCGGCGACTGCGTGCAGCCGGTCGCGGTCGAGTTCGACCACGCCGCCAACCGAATCCTGATCGGCTGCCGCGGCGACAAGCCGGTGTTCATCGCCGTGGACCCGTCCAACGGCAAAGTCGTCGCGACCCTGCCGATCGGGCGCGGAGTGGACGGCATGGCGCATGACGAGGCCAACCACCTGTTCATCACCGCAAACGGCGTGGACGCCAGCCTGTCGGTGATCCGCCAGGATAGCCCGGACAGTTACAAGCTGGTCGTGACCATCGAGACGCGGCCCATGGCGCGCGCGATTGGGATGGAGGCGGACAGCAAGCGCCTGTTCACCGTCACGGCCAGCTACAGTCAGTCGGCAGCGGGGCCGGATGGCAAGCTGCCGCCGCCGGCCTACCAGCGGAACAGCTTCACCATCATGAGCTACGCCCGGGAGTAGGCGGGCACGGCAGCAGGCGGATAGAACCGGGCGGCGTCGATGCGGTGTTGTATCGGCCCTCTGGTTCTCATCAGCGCTTCTGGTTAATGCACCTGCCGCACCGTCGGCTCGCGATCCCAAATACGGCCGTTCTGCGCCGCCTGGACGAACGGTCCGGCCGCGCCTTGGCTGAGCGCCACGACGCCCGTGTCGGCGTCCGTGGCGACCCCGGCCTGCTTGAGCAAGTCTGCTGCCGCCTCCGTGTAGCCGATGACCTTGAGGTGGGCGAAGGCGTCGGCCACGAAGCTCTTCGCAGCTGCCTCCGTCGCCAACGCCGTCGCGCCGTCCGCGCCAAAGACGAGCGCCACAGCGTCGAACAGCACCGAAGGGCCGCCCGCGAGCTGGAAATCGGCCTCGATCACCTGGCCGTCACCGCCGGTCACGCCGCCCACCTTTGGGGCGACAATTTTAAGCTGCCCCCCGGCCTTCTCGACCGCGCCGCGCAGTGCTTGCACCGCGGCCGGGTCGGCGCCCTCGGACACGAGGCAGCCGACCATACGTCCGTCCAGCGTCGGCTTGGCCTTGGCCAGGATGCTGAGCGCGGGCGAGGAGGGCAGGTCGGTCCGGGTCGGCGCCGCGACGAGCGCCGCCTCGACCGGCTCGCGCCACCCTAGCCCATCGGCCACGCGGTTCGCGAGCTTCGTGTCGATGTTGAGCAGCCGGCTCAGCACTCGGCCGCGTATCGCCTTCGTCTCCACCTTGCTCAGCTCGAAGGTCAGGGCGGCGACGATGTGGTCCTGCTCCGGTTTGGTCTGGCTGATGAAGAACTGCCGCGCCTGGCTGTAATGGTCGGCGAAGCTCTCCGCTCGGACGCGCAACGAGTCCCCCTCGACGCGTGCCGGAAAGCTCCGGTAGCCCGTGCCCGCGTCCTCGCGCGGACCGTTCTTGTCCAAAAGGCTCGGCTCATAGCTGACCCGGCCTTTCTGGGCCGCCATCTGCATGTGGCCGTCGCGCTGGAAATTGTGCATCGGGCAGCGCGGCGCGTTGATAGGGATCTGCGCGAAGTTCGGACCGCCGAGGCGCTTGAGCTGCGTGTCCAAGTAGGAGAAGTTGCGCCCCTGCAGCAGCGGGTCGTTGGTGAAGTCGATGCCGGGCACCACGTGCGAGGTGCAGAACGCGACCTGCTCCGTCTCCGAGAACACGTTGTCCGGGTTGCGGTCCAGCACCATGCGCCCGATCACGCGGAGCGGCACGACCTCTTCGGGGATCAGCTTGGTCGCATCCAGCACGTCGAAGTCGAACTTGTTGGCGAAGTCCTCGTCGAAGAGCTGCACGGCCAGCTCCCACTCCGGAAAGCTGCCCTCGTCGATGGCGTTCCACAGGTCACGCCGGTGGTAGTCCGGGTCGGCGCCGCTGATCTTCAGCGCCTCATCCCAAACAACCGACTGCATGCCGAGCTTCGGCCGCCAGTGGAACTTGACGTAGGTGCTTTTCCCTTCGGCATTAATCAGCCGGAAGGTGTGGACGCCGAAGCCTTCGATCATGCGCAGGCTGCGCGGGATGCTGCGGTCCGACATGACCCACATGATCATGTGCATGCTCTCGGGCGTCAGCGAGATGAAGTCCCAGAACGTGTCGTGGGCCGAGGCCGCCTGCGGGAAGCCACGATCCGGCTCCTCTTTGACGGCGTGGATGATGTCGGGGAACTTGATCGCGTCCTGGATGAAGAACACCGGGATATTGTTGCCGACCAGGTCCCAGTTGCCATGCTGGGTGTAGAATTTCACGGCGAAGCCGCGCACGTCGCGCGCCACGTCGCTCGAGCCGCGGTTGCCGGCCACGGTGGAGAAGCGGGTGAACAGCGGCGTACGCTCACCCACGCGCTGGAAGATATCGGCCTTGGAGACGTCGGCCAGGCTGTCGGTCAGCTCGAAATAGCCGTGGGCGGCGGTGCCGCGGGCGTGGACGACGCGCTCGGGGATGCGCTCGTGGTCGAAGTGGTTGATCTTCTCGCGAAGGATGAAGTCTTCCAGCAGCACCGGGCCGCGCGGGCCGGCCTTGAGGGAGTTCTGGTCGTCTGCGACCGGCGTCCCCTGGTTCGTGGTCAGCGGCGGATGATTGCCACCCGCAATCTGGTGGATCTCGCCGCCATCGCCGACGTGCTCCCCGTGTTCGGTGCCGGGCTGGAAGTCTGCCATGGGCTCTGCTCCTGGATTTTGTCGTGGGCCGGTCGGATATGCGGCCGCGGCGCTTGCTTGCGTTGCGGCCTGCGTAGGGGTGAACGACTGGCCAGCCGGCCCGTTGCACTGGACCCACACCGGACGGGAACACCCGCGACCATAATTCAGCGGTATTTCATGCGCGGCTCCGTTGCGGCGATGCCGGGCGCTGTAAGCATAGCAAGTTGTTTACTTGCCACCACACGATAACGAGACTTGCCACTCTTCATAATAGGCTCAGTTTGCGGAGGATTGGGATTAGAACCCCACAACCGGGCCGTGAACAAAATTGTATAGCAACGCATCTCCGATGAAGATCCGCGCAGTGTCTAACGAAGCCCGAGGCTGACGTTTTGTTGTATTCCGCCCTGGACCGTAACCCTCAACCTCTGGCGCTCCATGCGGTTTCCATCACCGCTAACTGCAACAAGGGTTTGAAACTATGAGCATACGATACACGCGCATGGCCTTATTCGCTGCGGCGGCTGTCCTCGTGGCCGGCCTGTCCACCACTACCCCGGCCCGGGCAGACGAGCACCCGGCGGCAGAGGTGCGCGCGCGCATCGAGGCCAAGCTGCGCAGCGACGGCTTCCAGCGCTGGGGCGAGATCGAGCGCTCCGACGACGGCCGTGCCTGGAAGGTGGACGACGCCCGTAACCAGGACGGGCGCAAATACGAGCTGCGCCTGTCAGCGGACGACCTGCATGAAATCCGCCGTCATCAGGACGACTGACGGCAAGCCAGGCTGGCCAGTTCCTCAGAAAAGGGCTGGCCAACTTGCCGTGAACGGCAGCCAGGCCGGTTGCGTCCAGTCGGTGGGTGACGCTAGATTACCTGAGTTGGGGATGGAGTCCCCCATAACCGCCCTCCGCCGCAAGGCCCGGGGCTGATGACTCCTACCGCGCGGGAACACTCGCGGTAGGAGCTTGTCGCCAGCATGACAGGCCCGCCGTGAGGCGGGCTTTTTTCTTGTCCGCTCCCGCGTGTCCTTTGGTGCGGAAGAAGGAGACGGACATGGCGATCGACTGGACACATGCGGGGCCGACCGTGCTGGCGGCGTTCCTCGCTTCCCTCGTGGAGTTCGTGGAAGCGCTCACCATCGTGCTCGCCGTCGGCGCCGTGCGCGGCTGGCGCGGCGCGCTCGGCGGCACGGGCCTCGCATTGCTCGTGCTGCTGGCGCTTGTCGTGGCCCTTGGGCCGGCGCTCACGCAAATCCCGCAAGACCTGGTGCAGCTCGGCGTCGGCACCCTGATCCTGCTGTTCGGGATGCGCTGGCTGCGCAAGGCCATCCTGCGTTCGGCCGGGGTGATCCCGCTGCATGACGAGGAGGCGGCGTTCGCCAAGGAGACCGCGTCGTTGCGGGGCCTGGGCGGCCCCAATGCAACTAGGGGCCAGGGCTGGGACCGGGTGGCGGTCAGCACGGCGTTCAAGATCACCATGATCGAGGGCATCGAGGTGGTGTTCATCGTCATCGCCCTGGGCGCCGCCGGCAGCGGGCTGCTGCTGCCGGCCAGCTTCGGGGCGCTGGCGGCCCTGCTGCTCGTGGTCGCGCTTGGCCTTGCCCTGCACCGGCCGGTGTCGATGATCCCGGAGAACACGCTGAAGTTCGTAGTCGGCGTGCTGCTATGCGCGTTCGGGACCTTCGTGGGTCGGCGAGGGCATGGGCCTGCAATGGCCCGGCGAGGACCTGTCCATCCCGGCGCTCAACGCCGGGTTCCTGACGTTGGCGCTGCTGGCTGTGCCAATGTGCCGGGCGCGGGCTGGCACCAAACGGCTCGCGCCCTCAACGACGATCACCCGGTAGGAGAACTCCGCATGACTTGGTTGAACACCCTGTGGTCCGAGTTCATCGGCTTGTTCGTGGACGACGGCAGCTTCGCGGTCGCGATCCTTGCCTGGATCGCCTTCTGCTGGCTCGTGCTGCCGCGCCTAGGCCTCGCCCCGCCGTGGCCGTCCGCAATCCTGTTCGGCGGGCTGGCCTTGATCTTGGTCGAGAGTGCGCTTCGCCGCGCGCGGCAGCGGGCCTAGCGGCATGGCGGCTAGTTTCTGGATCGCCCTTGGCGGCGCCTTGGGCAGCGTAGCGCGCTACTGGATCGCGCTGTGGGCCGTGCCTCTCAGCCGCAACCTGCCCTGGGGCACGATCGGCATCAACATCGCCGGGTCGTTCTTGATCGGCTTCTTCGGAACGCTGACCTTGGAGGGCGGGCGGCACCCGGCGCCCGAGTGGGCAAGGCTGTTCGTCATGGTCGGTATCTGCGGCGGGTTCACCACCTTCTCCTCCTTCAGCCTGCAAACGCTCGACCTGCTGCGTGGTGGAGGCTGGGGCCGGGCACTGGCCAACGTCGCGGTATCCGTGATGCTCTGCCTGGCGTCGGTGGCCATCGGGCATACACTGGCGGCGCAGCTCAACGGCGGCGCGACACAGGTAGCTCAGACTGTCGCAGAGGAGGAAACGTCATGACCCCTGCCACCACCGTCCTTGCCTTGCTCGATCATGTCGAGACGGCCCACCCCGTGCTGGCCGCAGCCGGCCTGCTCGCCGGCAGGCTGTTGGGCGCGCGGATTGACGTGCTGCATATCCGCCCGAAGATTGACCCCACCTTCATGCCCACGGAAGAGGTCATGACTGAACCTCGTGCGCGCGAGTTCACGCGGCGCGAAGACATGCAGTCAGCCGACCTGAAGGAGGTATTCGATGCCTGGCAGCGGGACGCAGGCGGCCAGCTCAAGGCGACATGGCGAGAGGGTATCGGCACTGAGAAGGCAGTGATGTCGGCCGAAGCCGGCAAGGGCGGCCTGGTCGTCATCGGGCACCAAGCGCAAAGCCATGGCGGTCGGGTGCGTGATGCGATCCAGGCATCCCTGTTCGATGCCGAGGCGGCCGTTGTGCTCGTGCCGCCGATGGTACCGCTCACCATGGGTCTGCACCCCGCGGTGGCCTGGAAGCCGAGCGAGGCGGCCAACCGGGCAGTCCAGGCGGCGCTGCCGCTCCTGCTGGCGGCCGAGCGCGTCACGGTGCTGGTTGCGGACGAGGACGGCTCAGGGGATGCGATGTCCCCGGCATTGCAGGATGTCCAGCGGACGCTGGACAGCCGGTTCGAACTCCGTCGCGTGGACCCCAGGGGGCGCCGGACCAGCATGGCCCTGTTGGAAGAGGCCCAGGCCGTCGGGGCTGACCTGCTAGTGATGGGCGCCTATACCCGTCGCCGGCTGATCGAATTCGTGCTTGGCGGAGTGACCCGCGACGTCCTCGCCGATGTCTCCCTTCCGGTGCTGATGCACCATTGAACAGGAGTCGCTTATGGTTCGTCTGGATCGCCATCGCCGACTTTGCCGACCAGGTTGCTAAAGCTTCTTCCATGGACGGTTCAGCTGTGAAAGGCACCATGATGCGGCAATTGCTTTTTGCCAGCTCGCTGGTGTGGGGGTTGGCAGGCCAACCTGCCGCCGGTCAGCAGACCCCGGCCTTCGAAGGCAATCCCGTTGCTTTGTCCGGGGAAAGCTGGAGAGCCGCTGTGCTCAAGCCGCTCGAGATCAAGGTTGACGGAAAGAATTCAGATGGTGAGCAGCGCATCAGCGTCGTCATCGATCGCGTTGCACTGCTGCATGAACTGCCCAGCCTGCAAGAGCACGGCGCCCTTTCAACAAGCATCTCCGGTGATGACGTCGCGAAGCACCCGGCATCCTACGCGAATGCGCTGTCTCTGCTGGCGACATCGTATGCAGTTCGCGACCTTTACGCGACGCATCCTAATCTTGGCGCCACCCGTTGGAAGGTGTCGCTATCACCTCCGTCTGACGGCGATGGTCAAGCTGTGCGCGAGATGTTCTCGTTCAGGTTCGACCGTCCGCGGTTCCAGGGCGTCGAATGGGACCGGCTTGCGTTCACCGAGTTCCCAAAGATTGCTGCCGGGTTCAGCTATAATCTCCGATTTACCTTGGAGATGTCGCACGAGTTGGACGGAAGCATCGCCGACGACTGAGATCGCGTAAACACGATAGATGCCGGGTGCGAGGCCGTCGGCCCGCACCCGGCTTAGCGTGTTACTGCAATCCGACGGTGCGGCCTGGATAGCCTGCGGCGTCGAAGTAGTAGGTTGTGCCGAGGATTTGGTAGGTGAGCCGGGTGACGTTGCCCTGGGCGTCCGGCTCCGAGTTGAGGACTTGCCGCGTGGACACCGGCACCGGTCCGCCGCCCCTCAGCGCCTCAGACAGCACACGGCCGACGAGCTTGCCTTTTGCGGGGATGTCGAGCCGCAGGATGCTCGCGATCGTCATGCCGACGTCGGCGTTGCTGGCCGGCGCCGGGTCGGTGAAGCCGCGGCGGAAGTCCGGCCCGATCGCCCCCATGTTGACCAGCGTGTCGGCGCGGCCGAACGAGCCGTGCATGCCTTGGCCCTGCTGCAGCCCGCTGTCGGCCACCTCCACGCCGCACGCCATCGGGTTGCCGCACCCGGTGTCGCTGGTGGCAAAGCTGATCGCAAGCGAGGGCTGCGGCGTCACGGCAGAGCCCTTGAGGCCGACCGCGCTCATCGGCAGCGTGCCCGGCATGGCGCCGAACGCGTCGTCCACGAACAGCCCGCTCGCGTAGTCCTGCTGGCTCAAAATAGCGACGACTTTGGCAAGCGTGTCGGTGTCGCCCTGGCGCACATAGATCAGGTCTGACCCGCCATTGGCCGCGACGACGACCAGCGGGTCGTTCGGGTCGTTGCCGATCACGGCGTTGCCGGTCGCGGTGTAGCCGGACGTCGGATCTACTTGGGCGTAGTTGCTGTCCGGGTCGTAGAGCGATTGGCTGAGCCCGATCGCGAGGTCGATGCCGACGAAGCCGCGCGGCAACAGACCGGACGGCACGCCGGGATAGCTATACCGGATTGCGTAGCTGGTGACGCTTTGCTTGGAAATCGTCGAGAAGCCGTGGTCCGCGGTGAGGATCACGTCTGTGGTCCGGTCGAGGCCGAGCTCACGCAGCGCGACGAGCAGTTGCTGCAGGTCATTGTCGGCGTTGCGCACGGCCGCCTTCGAGGTCGGGCCGTTGATGCCGGGCGTCAGGCTGAGCAGGCTGTCGCCCTGGTTGTGCTGGGTGCCGTCGGGGTCGCGCGACCAGAACACCATCGCGAACGGCTTGCCGCGCTGGGCGAGCAAGGGCAGCACCACCTGTGTGGCGGCGGAGGCGAAGTATTGCTGCTGGACGGTATTGGCGACCTTCGTGCCCGGGGTCGTCGACGTGCCGGACACGCCGTTAGCACCCCGGCTGGGCGCTGCAAGCGTCAGCCCTGCTGCGGTCAGCGCCGTTTGCACCTCGGACGCGAGCGGGATGCCGGTGGCCCCCCCGGTCGCGTCGTCGATGTTGATGGTCAGTTGGCCGCTCGCCTCGGTCGGGTCGAAGATGTGCACCGGACCGACCTTGCCGATGGCGGCAGTGGAATAGCCCTTGGCGCGGGCAGCGGCGAGGATCGTCTCCTCGTTCAGGTAGTTGCCGCCGAACTGCTGGTTCATTTGGCCGATCACCGCGTCGTTCTCCAGGAACGGCGTCACGCTGCCGTTAGAGGCCGGAACCTTGAAGCCCGAGAAGATCGTGTTGGAGAAATCGCCGGTGTCGCCGAGCAGGTGCCCGGTCGCCATGGTCGAGGCATTGGCGGTGGTGAAGGTCGGGAAAATCGAGTGCGAGTTCTCGAACCGCACGCCGCCCGCTAGCAGCGCCGTCATCGCCGGCGCGGTGCGCGGCGTCACCGAACTCGGCCGCAGCCCGTCCGCGACGAACAGGATGACGTTATGCGGGGCCTGTGCCTCCGCGCCCTGGGCTGCTGCATCCTGGGCCCTGGCACCCGTTGCAAACGTTGCAAGTGCGGTGCCGAGCAATAAGCCGTGGTAGAACGTGCGCATTCTGATATCTCCGATCGGGCAACCCGTGATCGCGGGTATGAAGTTGTCTTGTCGGGCAGCAGCGATGATGAGAGCGTGGTGGCGTCCGCTCGGTGGCTCGTCAGTCCGAGCCGAACGTTGCCGGGGTTATCCGGACGACGCCCGCCTCGACGTCACTCACCTTGACCAGCGGAAAGCCGACCGTGATGGATGCGCTCTGACGCCAAGCATCGACGATCTCATCGCGCAGTTCCGCCACCGCTGCCGCCAGCTGCGTCGTTACGATCGTGACCTCGGCGGGCTGCGCCGTCTGGTAGTTGTCGTTGCCCGATAGCTGGGCGGCCTGATAGGCCGGCACGACTTGGCCCAATGTCTCCGCCAGATAGAGCGGCACGCGCTGCTCGATGGTGGTGGCGCCACGATCGGTGTAGGGGCGGACCAAGCTGTTGACTGTGTTGAAATCGATGAAGCTTCGAACGAACGTGCCCTCGAACGGCGCATGGATCGGCGCCGTCGTGTAGTTGCCCGGGTTGGGGTAGTTGCCCCAGCCATTGAAGTGGATGGACACATGCATCGGCTGGCTGGCGTCTGCCACGAAATGGCTCCAGTAGCCAATGTCGCGGATGACGATCTGCTGCCGGAGCTGCAGTTGGAAAAGGAAATATGCCCGGTCAGTGTCGCTCTGCGCAGTCCGCAACCCCACCGAAAGTGCGCGCCAGATGCCGAAATCCTTCCGCACCTGCTGGAAGCCGTCGATGATGGTATAGGGCAGGTAGCCTGCCGAGTATTGGTCCTGGCCGCTCGGCGCCGTCGCCGTGCGCTGCGCGGTGTCGAAGGCCTCGCGCGTTGGTGGCAGCGCCGGGAGCGCCACCGCTCCGCCAAGGACGAAGCCGCTGTCATCGATATCCACGTAATGCCCTGGATCGCGCTCCGCATCGTGCACGGTCGGGGTAGTCTGGATCCGGCCTGTATCACTCACGCCCGTGACGATGCCGGTCGTCTTGGATTCGTCTGGCTCGGCGCCGAGCTCGCCGATCTGTGCGGCCGAACGCGCAGAACGGAGGAAGCCTGGAAGCTCCGCCGGCAGGTTCAGGATCGCAAGATGGCTGATCTCGACATGGCCGGTGTGGCCCCACGCCCAGGCGTGGGTCGGCACAGCAGCTAGAAGGGCTCCGGTCGCTGCCGTGATGAACCAGGCAGCTCGGCCGTGTACGGCGTAACGCATCATGTTTCCTTCGATGGCAAGAAGTTGAGAGACAGGTTTTGCGCGAGTGATGTGGCTCGTCCTGTGCCGTCAACGTCGGGCGCGACCGCACGCGAGCAGGACGGCGCCAAGCCCGGCGCCGAATGACGTCAGGCCGGTCAGCTCAGGAATGGCCGCGGTTGCAACGGTCATTGTTGGGACATTGTCGGGTCGGAGAGTTCCTTGGACGTAGATTGTCCTAGAACGGAGAACTGCCGCTCCGAGACCGGCAGATGATCAGACGCCATAACCCATCCAGAGTCTCCGTGCCGTGTCGCTGACCGTAGCTCCGCACCGGGGGTGAAGCTTAACCGGGGGTGAAGCTTAATCGTCAACACGGCGACCGCCACATTCATTGTGGACTTCATACTCTGGCCAGGGGCAACCGAGATGAACAATAAATGAAGGCTCTTGTCGGGTTCCGGGGTGGTGAGGCGTCCGTCATGCCAGCAGGCCGGCGATGAGGGTGCCGAGCAATGCTTTGCCACGTCGGCGAGCGTTGTGCACGAACTGGAAGAAGCCGAGGTAAAGCGGCAGCTTGTCCTGCGAGATGCCCCGATGTGGGCGAAGCCAGGAGCGTAGGAGCGACCAAAAGCCTTCCATGGTGTTGACGTGGACCTCGCAAAAACCATCCCCGTCCTCGTCACGGGCATACTCGCCGCGTCCATGGCAGACGGTCTTGTGTCGGTAGCCCCAAGCTGGCAGGCGGGCGTAGATGGCATACTCGTCCGTGTGGACGAGGGTGCCCGGGGCGACGGCGGCGGTGATGACCGGCTTGATCGTCGTCTGCTGCACGTTGGCCAGCATGCGCAGCACGACCTGTCCGCCGCGCTGGATTAGGCCGAGGATCGGTGGTTTGTCCTTCTCCAGCGTGCCGCGGCCCGGCGCGCCTGCCAGCCTGCGGCACCGTCCGAGCCGCCCCTTTTGGCCACTTCTTCCGGCTGCCCTTTGTGTCCGGCCACAACATAGACCTCGTCGATCTCCACCTCGCCC
>JAABUS010007896.1_pt1 | contig 11932 bp, 11 predicted proteins | sample 5560161 | NCBI WGS metagenome assembly JAABUS01 (sample SAMN10711885, study PRJNA513376) | rock metagenome | isolation source: Antarctica rocks | place: Antarctica: Victoria Land, Trio Nunatak nord | collected 2016-01-04 | reverse complement strand
TGGGAGTGGGGGTGCTCGGCTTGCCGATGCCGACGGGCGCGCTCCAGATCTGCCGACCCCGCTTGCTGAGGGTCGCGCGCCGCTTCGATCGATCCACGACGAGCCGGGTCCCAACGCGGTAGAGGGGACCGAGCGTCGACTCGCGAACCCAGCCCTTGCGCCCGTTGGGACGCATCGGGATGCGAACCTGAAGCCAGGTGTCCCCCTGCCAGTCGCTGAAGCTGCGCAGGACGAGGTAGACCTCCGGGAACCCGTCCTCGGTCAGGTAGTGGGTCGCCACGATCGAGCGTGATCTCGTCGTTGGCAGCCGGCGAATCGGCGCCCTCTGCGTGGGGTGCGCCCACAGCGTCGAGGTGCGCTCGTTCGAGAGGCGCTCGCTCCCCTTGACGTGGGGCGCGCTGCCCGCGAGGGCCGATGCCGGGAGCGCGAGCGCCACGAGGAGGGCGAAGGCCAGGACGCCGAGGCGGCCCCGCGAGGCGGAGCCATCCCTGGCGGCCGTCGATCCGACGGCGTTGCTCACGACGCCACCGGGGGTCAGCCCGTGAAGCCGGGGTTGGGCGCGGCCCGATCGCAGCGGCGGAAGTTCTCCCTCGCCACGTCGCGGCGGCCGTCGACGTCGGTCGCCACCACCCGGATCGTGTTGCGCCCGGAGCGCAGGCCCCGCATCTTGACCCAGACCCTGAACTCCGCGCGGGTGCTCCGCTTGATCAGCTTGCCGTTGACGAAGACGTCCACTCGCCGCAGATCCGACTTGCCGCCCACGCTGACCTTGGCGCTGAAGCCGCGGCTGGTGCAGCGGGGCCTGGTCCCGCCGTCGCCGGGAACGTGGGTGATGTGAGCCGACGGGCCGGCACCGGGGCCGCCGCTACCGCCTCCGGTGCCGCCGCCTCCGCCTCCGGTGCCACCACCGCCGCCCCCGGTACCGCCACCGCCGGTGGTCTGGCAGTCGGCCCGGTTGACGGTGTCGTTGATGAGCGTGACGGCGCCGTTACGGGCCAGCAGCCTGCCGTCGACCGTGACGCCGCTCTTCAAGGAGATCGACTGCAACGCCAGGATGTTGCCCACGAAGACCGAGTTGGTGCCCAGCGTCGCCGATGAGCCGACCTGCCAGAAGACGTTGCACGACTGGGCGCCGTTGATCAGGTTCACCTGGGAGTTCGACGCGGTGATCAGCGTGGTCGCCGTCTTGAAGATGAAGACCGCGTTCGGGTCGCCCTGGGCGTTCAGCGTCAGGGTGCCCGTGATGCCGAAGGTCCCCGACTGCGAGTCGTAGACGCCCGGCGTCAGCGTCTGGCCCCCGAGCTCGGTCGCCAGCGTTTGGGCCGGTCCTTGTCCAGCGGCGTTGTTGTAGGCGGTGGTCAGATCGGCTTGGGCTCCCGCCGCGGTTGCGTCCGCCTGGTGAATCGTCCCGTTCACGGTTCCGTCGGGCGCTCCCCCGAAGCCGGTGACCTTGGGATTAGGAGAGGTGCCGAGGTCGCCGTTGATCACGCTTGGGCCCGTATTCGTGACGCCGGAGCCGGCCAGGACCGCAAAGCTCTTGGCCGTTCCGAGGCCGACGGCCGTCGCCGCCTGCGCGCTGCCGGCAAGCGCCAGCGTGAAGACGAGCGCGACCAGGGAGGTGAGCCCGATGGCGCGCGAGGTGCGACGGCCCCCCTTCGATGATTCGTTCGGCAGCGTGCTGATGCGTCTCATGGCTGACTCCAAGGTGGCAGTGGGCGAAGCAAGAGTGCTGGCGCCCTCGACCACCCATCGACATGCCGGCGCAATTCATGAATTGCGTGAGCCGCAAGCAGGGACTGCCTGCAAGCCAACGCCCGTTGTGGCGGGAGGACGATGTCCAGGCGACGCGCGCCCTCGCTCGAATAGTCGCTCCCCGTCGATGTGCGGTCGGAGGTGCTTCGACTCAGGCGACCTACCAGGCGCCCCCGCCGCCTCCGCCGGAGAACCCGCCTCCGCCGCCCCCCGAGAACCCGCCCCCGCTGGAATCAGAGGAGGCCTCCGGCGCAACCTGGCTCGAGAAGCCGGAGGAGAAGCCTCCGAAGCCGGAGCCGAACCCGGGCTGGACCGCGTAGGCGGTCCAGATGCCTGAGCTCGCCGCCTCCTCCCCGACCGGGGCGGGTATGCGCCCGGACTTCGCGACGCGCTCCGCCGTCCCGAAGGCGACCGCGTAGACGAGGATCCGCCGCCACAGCTTCAGCGTCGCCGGTGGATCGTCGTCGAGGCGCGGGAAGTCCCGGGTCCACGACTCGAAGGCCCGCCAGCGGGCGCTGCGCTCACGCGCGGCGGGATCGAGCCGCTGCAGCCAGGTTCCCGGCAGCGCGTAGATCAGCAGGAGGGTTGTCGCGAGCGCAATCAGCGGGATCGCCAGCCGATGGGTGCGCAGGAACGCGAGCACGACGACGGCGCCGAGGGCGAGGCCCGCGACCAGGGCGAGGCGATGGCGCCAGCCGCGCAGATCGCGGTCCCAGGAGAGCGTTCCCTCCTCAGCCCGATCGAGCTTCTCGTTCAAGTTCTCCCACCGCGAGCGCCAGCTTGTCGAATGCTTCGGGATCCGGTCGCTCATCTCTCCCAGGGCCACCCAGCCGTGGTCGAGGATCCGGTCGAAGAAGTCGAGCGCGGCGACCTCGTAATTCGCGAGCTGCTCGGCCTCGGGGCGTTCCTTAGCGACGCGCAGCTCCAGGTCGAGGTCGTCCGTTCCGGCAGCGGCACGCGCCTCGTAGAAGCCACGATCGACGAGGTCGAGCAGCGTCGCCAGCACGATGTCGTCGTCGTAGGCGCCCTCGCGGGCGAGGGCGAAGGCCAGGGCGGGGGGGACGTCCTCGGGCGGCTCGGGCACGTACTGGGGAACCCCGGTGGGACGCTCGCGCGCGAGCAGGTAGAGGAGCGCGGCTCCGAGCAACGCCAGGCCGCCGATCAGGAGGCTGAGCAGCAGGACGTTGTCGGCGGCGAAGTTCTCGAGCCGCTCCAGGGCGCCGTAGTCGTCATCGACCCGCGCCTCCTCCCGTTCGATCTCGGCCAGCCCCGCGCCTCGCCCCGCCGACGTCCCGGAGGTCGTGTCGATTGCGTCGCGGGGGAAGACCGCTCGCAGCCCCGCGTTCTCGCCCTCCCGCAGTCGCTCGACGGAGACGCTGGCGCGCTTCGCCAGGACTGGCTCCACCCCGAGCGATCGTGGCCGCAGCCACGCCGCCTCGGGCTCCGCTCCCTTCTGCGATCCAATCGAGGCGTCGAGGTGGTCGAGCCAGAAGTCCCACTGATCGCCCCAGACCGTCCAGGTCACGTCGACGACGTCGTCGTGCACGTCGGTCGCGTTCACGACCCGGTAGGTGACTTGAAAGGTGCGGGCCTCGTCGGCGGCTTCGTAGTGCCAGACGATGCGGAAGTCGCGTCCGGGCCGGCGCTCCGCGCCGAACGTCCCGGGGCTATCGACCGAGCCCAGGGCCGTGTTGCCTCCCGGCTGGTACTCCATGCCGCCCTCGCTCACGGAGACGTCCGTGACCCTCGCATTCCCGTTGAGGGGGAACTCGCGGTAGGCGCCGCTGAAGTCGCCCGAGAAGTCGAAATCGAGCGTCTCGTCGACGATCAGGCTGCCGTCGCGCTGCAGCTCGACGTCGACGTCGGCATCGGTGATCTCGTAGTGCTTGGGCTCGGTCGAGGAGACGCTGGAGATCGCCACCACGATCGCCCCGAAGATCGCGGCGATGGCCAGGGCCCTGAGGATGCGCCAGGCAACGAATCTCATCCGGGCTGCTGCGCTGATGCATCGGACGCGGGCATCTCGACCGCCGGGACGGCAGCGGCTTCGGCGCCGGCGCTGAAGAACTCCCGCGGCTCGAAGCCGAAGGCCCCAGCGACGAGGGACGAGGGAAAGACGGCGACCGCCGTGTTCAGCGTCTCCACCGTGTCGTTGTAGACGCGCCGCGTGATCGCGATCCGCTCCTCGACCGAGGCGAGGTCGCGCTGGAGGGAGGCGAAGTTCTCACTCGCCTTCAGCTCGGGGTATGCCTCGGCGAGCCCGATCAGCGAGCCGATCCCGAGCGTCAGAGCGCCCTCGAGGGGACCCTGGGTCGCCGGTCCGCTGCCGACCGCGCCCGCCGCCGCGCCGCGGGCCTTCGAGGTGCGCTCGAAGGTCTCGCGCTCGTGGGTGGCGTAGCCCGAGACCGTCTGCACGAGGTTCGGGATCAGGTCGTGGCGCAGCTTCAGCGCCACCTCGATCTGCGCCCAGGAGTTGGCTGCGGCGAGCCGCAGCCGGACCAGCCGGTTGTACGTGAGCAGGACGAAGAGCCCGACCGCGAGCAGGATCACGGCGACGACGATGGCGATGATCATCTGCCCGAACCCCGCCTCACGGTCGGAACCTATCCGGCTCCGATGCTCGCCGGGTGGAGGGTGAGCCATGCCGGAGGAGAGACTCGAACCCCCGACACGCGGATTACGATTCCGCCCGGGCGCTTACGGAGGTCTGCGGATCTTCGACCAATGCGCAGCCGGGAAGCGATAGAAGGCGAGCAGGTCGGATACCGGGCCGCCGAGTGAGGCATGCCGACGGCCTTCAACACTGTCGCAGGCGGCGATCCGAGTCAGCCCGGCGAGAGGCCGAGTGTCGCGGGGTTGCTGGAAACGGTGCCGATCAAGGGCGCGAACGTGAGGGTGAGCTTCCCGCCGTTCGCGCTCTCGGTGCCCGAGAGGGTGAAGGTATAGGTGTTCTCGCTCCCGGGGGCGATCTGGTAAATCACCCTGCCGATCGTGTGCTCACCGATCGTGGCCGTGAGGAAGCCTCCACACCCGCCCGCGGCGCCGTGCGTACAAGTGAACGTGGGTGCGACAAGGCCATGGCTGTCAGGGGTGAGCTTGCCCGTGGGGAGCTTGAGGACGGCCGGATCGGTGGGCGCCGCGCGCTTGTTGTTGGAGCTGTTCGGGTCGAAACAGCAGTCGAACTCGAACAGCGGATTGCGGACGGTCTCGCCGCGGGTGTCGGTGATCTCCAGCAAGCCGACGAGCTTGGCGGTTCCGGTCGCGGTGTAGCAGTCGTTGCTGTGGACGTTGAGCTCGAACTTGCCGGAACCGTCAGGAAGCGGCACGTTGGGATCGTCCCAGCTCATCAGGCAGGTCCAGTCGGCACCGGGCCCCTGGTCGGCCACGGTCGGGCCGCCCTTCTCGCAGTGGGCGCGGGCCTTGAGCGAAGCCACTGTTATGCCCCGGCGCCCGAGGATCTTGGCCTGCTGGAGATAGAGGTTCGAGAACGTCTGGGAAAGAGAACGCTCCAAGCGGGGCGCCGTGATGTCACTGGTCCCGCAGGCGCTGAGCCCGATGCTCGCCACCCCGGCGGCCAGGACGCCGAGGACGAGAAGGATGCTGCGGGGAAGTCGCTGCGGGTTCATGGCGTCACCCTTCGTTGATGTCGCGGCGGCGCAAGGTCACGAAGGCGGTCCCGAGACAGATCAAGCACCAGCCGGCGCAGACCGCGAGGCCGGTGACCAGGGGCGTGTAGAAGGAGTTTTCGGCCAACAACCCGTGCCAGGCCTCGAACGGGGTGGTGAGCAGCAGAGGACGGATCGCCGAGAGGGTCGCGAGCCCGCCGACGAGCTGCATGACCATGCCGATCACGACCGGTGCGGCGATCCCCACCGCGGGATTTCGCGAGCGGACGGACAGCAGGATCGCCAGGCACGTGAACCCGATCAGCGGCGCCAGGGCGGTCGCCCAGCTCGCGGCGACGAGCCGCGCGGCCGAGCCGGAGGAGATGACCTGCCCCGTCAGGCCGGTGAGGTCCTGGTCGCCGACGATCAGAACGCTGCTGACGATGGTGCTCGTGGCCAGGATGAGCAGGGCCGCAATCGCGAAGCTGAGCGCCGTGAAGGTCTTCGCCCAGAACAGCTGGCTGCGGCTTATGGAGCGGGTCAGGACCGTCTTCCAGGTACCGTGCTGATCCTCGCTGGCGAAGATGTCACCGGCGACGAGGGCGGTCAGCAGGGGCAATACCCATTGAGCTGCGAAGCCGAGGACCAGCAGCGCGACGGCAAAGCCGCTCTCGTGTATCTCGCGCCCGTAGAGGCTGTCTTTGGGCGGGCGCTGTTGTCCATTGATGGCGATTACGATCAGGATCGGCGCGATCAGGCAGATGGCGAGGGTGACGCGGGCGCGGGCTTGCGCCGTAAGCTTGCTCATCTCCCAGCGGATCGCATTGAAGATGGTGGGCTTGCGGCGCTCGGTGCGCGCGGCGGGAGTCACCGGTGCGACTTCGGCGGGCGCGATGCTCATTGCGCTGCGACCGGACGGTTGTCGAGTTCGGCCTGCGCGTCCTCGGGGGCGGACTCGGTGAGCATGAAGAAGAGCAATTCCAGCGGTGCCTCGGTGTCGATCAGGAGACGGAGAACAAGGCCGGAGATAACGAGGTCCCTGACGTAATCATCGACGTGGGCCTGCGAGCCGACGACGATCAGCCCGTCGTCGGGCGAGGTGACCACCTGCAGCCCCGGGTGGGCGCCGGCAAGCTCGAGCGCCCGGCGATCGTCGTTCGTGGCAATCCGATGTCCCTGCTCCGGGGCCATCTCGCGTAGCTCGGCGATCTGGCCGTGGTAGACGACCGAACCGGTACTCATGATCGTCACGTTGTCGCATATCTCCTCGACCTCGGACATGTCGTGGGAGCTGAGCAGCACGGTGAGGCCACTCGAGGCGAGGCGCTTGATCAGCGCGCGCATGTCGCGCATGCCGGCGGGGTCGAGGCCGTTGGCCGGCTCGTCGAGAACGAGCAGCTGCGGGTCGCGCAGCAGGCTCGCAGCCACACCCAAGCGCTGGCGCATGCCGAATGAGTAGCCGCCGACCTTGTCGTCGGCGCGATCGGTCAGGTCGACGATCTCCAGCACCTCTTCCATGCGCCCGGGGACGGCGCCTCCGTCGAGGCGTGCGAGACCGGCGAGGTTCCTGCGGCCCGACAGGTACGGGTAGAACTTCGGACTCTCGATGAAGCCCGATACGCCATCGAGGCTGCGGGTCCCGGCCTCCTCTCGCGTGCGACCGAAGAGGGCGATCGTGCCCGAGTCGGGGCGGATGAGACCGAAAAGCATGCGCAGGAACGTGGTCTTGCCGGCGCCGTTGGGCCCCAGTACCCCGTAAACCTCGCCTTCGGCGACCTGCAGGGTGATTGCGTCCACCGCGATCAGATCGCCGTAACGTTTCGTGATGTCGACGGCGTCGACGGCGAGCAGCTCGGGCATGCGCGGCAACGGTAGGCAGGGTCCGTGAAGCAATCGTGAAGCAAGATCATCCGCGTCTGGGGTCGGCACAATGGACGGGTGCGCCTGCTGGTGGTCGAAGACGACGAACGACTGGCCGACGTGCTCGAGCGCGGCCTGGCCGACGCCGGCCACGAGGTGGTCATCCGCCACACCGGGCCCGAGGGGCTGGCCGCCGCGATCGCCGGACCGTTCGACGCGATCGTCCTGGACTGGATGCTTCCGGGCCAGAGCGGGCCGACGGTCTGCCGCGAGCTTCGCGCCCGCGGATGTCACATCCCGGCGCTGATGCTCACAGCGCGCCATGCGGTCGCCGATCGCATCGACGGGCTTGACGCGGGCGCCGACGACTACCTGGCGAAACCGTTCTCTTTCGACGAGCTCCTGGCGCGGCTTCGCGTCGTCGCTCGGCGTTTCGGCCACAACGAGCGGCTCGTCGTAGACGACCTCGTCATCGACCGAGATCGGCGCACGGTACGGCGGGGCGATGCCCCGATCGACGTAACGACCCGGGAGTTCGATCTGCTCGCCGCGCTGGCTGAGCGGGCCGGCCGCGTCGTCACCCGGCTCCACATCCTCGACGCCGTTTGGGATGGCGAGACCGACCTGCGAAGCAACGCGATTGACGTTCACGTCGCCAAGCTGCGCGCCAAGATCGATCGGCCCTTTGGCCGAAAGAGCATCGAGACGGTTCGCGGGATCGGCTTTCGGCTCGCTGAGGGGCCGGGCGAGTAGGCGCTTGCTGCTGCGCCGCCTCCCGCTCCGAGCCCGCCTGATCGCGGGATTCGTTGGGGCGATGCTGGTTGTGCTGGTCGGCGCCGGCGCATTCGTCTTCTGGCGTGTGCAGGTCGCGCTCGACCGTCGCCTCGATCAAGACCTACGCCGCCAGACCAGCGATCTGCGAGAAGCGGCGATCGAGCAAACGCCCACCGCGGCGCTGGCGTCGGTCCGGGATCGGACCCGGAAAGCACAGCTGGTGACCGCCGACGGTCTCGTGCTCGCCACCGGTCGGACCGCCGGCGACAACCCACTCCTGACGCAAGAGCAGGCCCGCTCGGCGAGCGACGCCGAGCTCCGGACCGGGTATGGCGACCTACTCTCCGAGGCCGGGCAGCACGTGCGGATCTTGGCGGTCCCGATTCCCGGGAACCACCGAGCGGCCGTCGCGGTCACCGCCGTAGGTCTGGGTCCGCGCGACGAGGCTCTCCGGGAGCTGCTTGCCCAACTCGCGCTCGGGAACGGGCTCGCCCTCGCGCTCGCGTCGATCGTCGGTTACCGGATGGCGCGCGCCGCGCTCGATCCAGTCGAGCGCTACCGCGCCCAAGCAGAGCAGATCGCTCAGGGCGCAACCGATATCCGTCTCGAGGTACCCGCAGGACCGACCGACGAGATCGCCAGGTTGGGCACCACGCTCAACGCGATGCTCGACGCCCAGCAACATGCGTCCAATCGTCAGCAGCAGTTCATCGATGACGCCAGTCACGAGTTGCGCACACCGTTGAGCACGCTTTGCGCGGAGATCGATCTCGCCCTGCGAAAGCCGCGCCCCTCCAACGAGTACGAGGCGACGCTGCGACGACTTGCCGCCGATACGCAGCAACTGATCGACCTCTCCGAGGCCCTGTTGACCGTCGGGGCGCTCGGTACGGCCACGCCCGCCGCATCGCAGAACCCCGCTCGCGACCTGATCGGTGCTGCCGCGCGGCGGGCGCGGGGCCAGCTGGACGAAGGGAACTCACGCACGGTGGAAATGCGCGTGCCCGGCGATCCAACCGTTTACGCCGACGCTGGACTGCTGGGACGAGCGCTTGGCAACCTTGTCGACAACGCCGTCCGATACGGCGAGGGCACGATCACCATCGCGGTCGATGACCTCCCCGGATTCGGATCGATCCTGACCGTGCATGACGAAGGCGCCGGGATCCCGGCGGGCTTCATCGGCCATGCGGCCGAGCGGTTTCGCCGCGACGAGTCCTCACGCTCCGGTCCCGGCGCCGGCCTCGGTCTCTCGATAGTGGACGCGATCATGATCGCCCACCGCGGCCAGTTGCGGATCTGCTCGGCTGGATCCCACCATCAGCAACCGGGGGGGAACCCGGGGCTGGCGCAGGTGCCCTGCCACCATCCCGAGACCGGCACGGCGATCAGCCTGTTGCTGCCAGGTGCGCCGCGCTCCGGGCCGCACTGACCGAGCTCATCCAGGTCCTCCGCATGGGGCGTGCGGTTGACGCCCGAGGCGCCGACCGCTCAATCTCGGCGGGCCGATAGACGGTGCGCTGAGTGCTCATTTGCAGGCCTTGATGCCGGAGGAGAGACTCGAACTCCCGACACGCGGATTATGATGCCCGCCCGCGTTCTCGGCCTGACTGTGTAGGCCACGGTGTAGCTGGGTTTCTGGGGTGCCGACCTCGTCACAGATCGGTCCCGTGGCGTGGGGCTGGTTGCCAGTCTGTTGCCACTCTTGCAAGCCCAGTAAGAAGGGCAAGAGAACTTCGCCAATTCCCCGGTGTTGAGCGTCAGACGCCCTACTTTTTGAGGGTGGAAGACTCGATCAAATCGGCCCCGCCCACCGTGGCGCTCGTGACTGACCTGGATGGTCTGGCGGCTGCTCTTGCTGAGAGGCTGGGCGTGCTCACGACTACTTCAAATGTAGAGCAGGAGCCGTACTGGACCGCTGAGCAGGCGGCGGCCTACATCTCGGCCGACAAGCAGCGCATCTACGACCTGCGCTCGCAGGACCGGCTTCGCTGCGTGAAGGATGGAAGTCGCCTTCTGACCCGCCGCTCGTGGCTCGATGCCTACCTGGAAGGCGGCGGCTGATGGCCGCTGCAGCCAAGATGGTCCGCACGAAGACGCCTGGCGTCTTCAAGCGGGGAGGCCGCTACGCAGTCGTATTCCGTGACGCCGACGGACGCCAGCGCAAGGAGTCTGTCCGCACTTACGAGCTGGCGAGGGCGCTGAAGATCGAGCGCGAAAGCGAAGTGGCTCGCGGCGCCTTCGTCCCCGCCGGGAAGCTCACCTTCCAGGAGTACGCGCGAGAGTGGATCGAGAACTACAACGGCAAGCGGCAGGGCATCCGCCCTCGCACCAAGTCCGACTATCTGCGAGACCTTGAGGCGTATGCGTTCCGGTACTTCGATGAGCCGAAGCGCCTGGCTGCGATCAGCACCCGTGACGCCGACGGCTTCATCGCCTGGCTGTTGAAGGCCGAGGAACAGGAACGCCAGCTCTCCTCACGGACGGTCGAGCGCATCGTGGTTCCAGTGCGCCTTTGCCTCGCTGCGGCTATGCGCCACGGCCTCGTCGCATCAAACCCGTTCCAAACCGCGGTGGTCCCTCGCCCGGACGTGATTGAGGAGGACGTGGTGAAGACACTGACCGCTGAGCAGCTTGGGGCATTTTTGGGTGCCGTTGAGCCTGACTGGCGCCTGTTCTTCGAGACGCTGGCTTCGACGGGTGCACGCTGGTCGGAGGCAATTGCCTGGCGCCGCTGCGATCTCGACCTCGATCGCTGCTGCCTCAAGGTGCGGCGAAGCTTCTACGAGGGCAAGCCACAAGCGCCCAAGACCCGGCACTCGCGGCGGAGCATCCCTCTCAGCCCCGACCTGCTCGCTCGACTCGCGCAGCGGACAGCGAGCCACGGTGCCGACGATCTCATCTTCAGCGCCTCGAACGGCTCGCCGCTCCGGGCTGAGAACGTGAGGCGACGGCAGCTAAAGCCCGCAGGAAAGCGCGTGGGCGTTCCCTGGATCGGCTTTCACACGTTCCGGCATACCGCAGCCTCTCTGCTTTTCGACGGCGGAAGCAATGTGGTTCGGGTCCAGCGTTTCCTCGGGCATCACTCACCGGCCTTCACACTGGACACCTATGTCCACCTGCTGAACGACGACCTCGGAGAAGGCCTTGACCTGCAGGGTCTGGTCAAGAGTCCCGGCGCCAACCCGCCAAGTTCTTCGCGGAATCCTCCGGTCGGGTCGGTGAGGCGCCCTACCGTTTGAACATGAACCACCCAGAGAGAAACCACGACAGCTCGGTTGTGTACGAGGACACCCACTACGAGATGATTGTGCGTCGCACGATCCGCCAGAACGGAATGGCGCCCATCCGCGTCGCACCAGGCGAACCCGGTCTCAACTGGGTAACGGGCTTCATTCAGAGTCAGGTTGGCTGCACACCTGACGAGGCGGTCCAGATCGTAGGCGTGGTGGGGGCGGCGTGGCTTGACGCGCACGGGCGCGAGATCGAGCAGACCAGGGTGGTCGAATCAGAGGAAGGCGACGACCAGTGATGAGGGAAGCCTTATCCCTTCTCCTCCGTGGACCGAGATTGCGGCTACTCGTACTGCTTGGTCTTCGGGTTCCAATTCTCTGGAGGGAGCGCGCTGATCACGTGGTCGGGATGGAATTCAACGCGATCCCCGAGCGATACGGGAACGCCCGCGGTTTGCGGCTCGTTGTCCAAGACCCCTTCATAGGCGTCCTCGGTGTAGCCGGTAATTCGGACCCACATGCGCTCAACCACGCAGGTTCCGTCTGGCTTCTCCAATGTGAAGATGAGCTTTGCGTGCGATTCGGGAACCAATCGCTGGCGAAGCTCCTCGTCAGGAATCGCAAAGGTGTCAGGGGCCTCCAGATGGCGCTCGACACCACTTTCAAGCTGCCAGCCGTCCCTCTCCAACGAAGCGAGCATCGCCGAAG
>JAABUS010007894.1_pt1 | contig 11933 bp, 8 predicted proteins | sample 5560161 | NCBI WGS metagenome assembly JAABUS01 (sample SAMN10711885, study PRJNA513376) | rock metagenome | isolation source: Antarctica rocks | place: Antarctica: Victoria Land, Trio Nunatak nord | collected 2016-01-04 | reverse complement strand
TTTATCTGCCTAAAATTATCATTTTTGAGAAATATTTAAAGGATCATTTTCACCCGGCAATTTTAATTTTTGGAACCTAAAAAAACAATGTCAAGTGCTGTCCTGGTGATTGATGATGAAAAGAAACTTTCGGCATTGATGGCCCGGATTTTGGAGTTGGAAGGATTTCAGGTTTTTCAGGCGCCCAACGGCAAAGAAGGCCTGAAAACATTGATGCAGGAAAATATCCTGGTTGTGATAAGTGATGTAAAACTGCCCGACGTATATGGCGTAGATCTGGTGCGGACCATCAAAGAAAAAAAGCCCTACGTCGAAATCATTAACCTTACCGCTTATGGAACGATTGCCGACGGCGTAAAAGCGATGCAAAACGGTGCCTTTAATTATATTATCAAGGGCGATGACAACGACAGGATCATTCCGCTGCTGCACCAGGCGTTTCAAAAAGCACAAGTACAATTCAGCAAATTCAATTTGGAAAAAAATGCAAACAGCAAGTATGGTTTTTCTCAGATCATAGGCCACTCCAGGCAGCTTGCCGATGCCGTATCGCTTGCCCGTAAAGTAGCGGTTACAGATACTACCGTTCTGCTGCTGGGCGAAACCGGTACCGGAAAAGAAGTTTTTGCATCCGCCATCCATCATGACAGCCAGCGGAAACTGATGTCTTTTGTAGCAGTAAACTGTAGCAGCTTTACCGGCGAATTATTGGAAAGCGAACTGTTTGGTTATAAAGCCGGTGCTTTTACAGGCGCATTAAAAGACAAAAAAGGATTGTTTGAAGAGGCAAATTACGGCACCATCTTTTTGGATGAGGTCGGCGAGATCAGCCAGGAACTTCAGGCAAAACTACTGCGGGTGCTGGAGAATAAATCATTTATAAAATTGGGTGACACGCATACGACGAAAGTAAATGTACGCATTCTGGCAGCTACCAACCGCAACCTGGGGGAGCAGGTGGCAGCAGGGCATTTTCGGGCTGATCTTTTTTACCGTTTATCCGTTTTTACGATCACGCTCCCTTCCTTAAATGACCGTAAAAATGATGTAGAAATATTGGCCAAGCATTTTTTTCAGGAGTTCAAAGCGATCATCAATAACCGGCTGCGTAAAATTGACCCCGAATTTATAGACCGGCTGAACAAACATCACTGGAAAGGGAACATTCGGGAATTGAAAAATGTGATGGAACGTGCAGTTATCCTGGCTTATACAGATACCCTTACACCTGATTTATTACCGCCGGAATTTATTTACGGAAATAATACCATCCATACTTTGGAGCTGGCGAACATCGAAAAACAACATATCTACAAAGTTTTGGAACATACCGGCGGCAACAAAACCGAAGCTGCCCGGCTTTTGGGCATCGGGCTGACTACCCTTTACAGAAAACTGGACGAGTATCAACTGAATTAAAACTTTCCGTTTTGGTACTAAACCCTTCCGTTTTGGAAGGGTTTTTTTGTTTGATAAAATCTCCCCTAAGTATTTTAATTGTTAAATATTTGATAAACAGATGTTTTAAACAATATCTGTTTTACCGGAACAGGTTTTGGACAAGTGTTTCCAAAATATTAAAAAATGCTCACTATCCTGTTATTCCTGGCACTGCTGATCGGCTGCTATGTAATTTTTAAATCTATTGATTGGTTCGAAAAAATCTGAAATCATGTTGGCACTATTTATCATCGCTATCGCAGTATTCATTTACATGGTATATGTACTGCTTAAACCCGAAAAATTTTAACTTAAAACAATGAACACTGAATTACTTGGAATCATTGCTTCCTTTTTGGTCACGCTTTTAATTGCCATTCCGCTGGGTAAATACTTGGCCAGGATGTTTGCCGGGGAAAAAGTTTGGACTGATTTTTTAAAACCCTTGGAACGAGGCATCTTTAAACTTGCCGGCATTCGCCCGGATGCGCCTATGGACTGGAAGCAGTTCCTGAAAGCCATGATGACCATCAATATTTTATGGCTGGTATATGGTTTTTTTGTATTGATTTATCAGGATAAACTTCCTTTGAACCCGGATGGAAACCCTGGCATGACGGCTGACCTGGCTTTTAACACCATCATTAGTTTTGTGGCCAACTGCAACCTACAGGATTATTCCGGCGAAAGCGGTGCTACTTATCTTACCCAGCACTTCATTTTTATGTTCCTGCATTTTACAAGTGCAGCAACAGGCATGGCAGCCGCGGTAGCCGTTTTTAAAGCTTTCCGTGATAAAACCACGACCGATCTGGGGAATTTCTGGAATTACTTTGTCAAATCCATCACCCGGATACTGCTTCCAGGATCGGTGGTTATTGCCCTAATTTTAACCTTTAACGGAACGCCTTCCAGCTATGCAGGCAAAGATCAGTTTATGTCCATGCAGGGCGATACCGTAAATGTATCCCGAGGCCCTGCCGCACAAATGATCGCTATAAAACACTTAGGTACTAACGGCGGCGGTTGGTTTGGCGCAAATTCTGCCCATCCGCTTGAAAACCCAAACTATTTGACTAACATGACCGAGATCATAGCACAATTTATAGTTCCTGTGGCGATGATACTGGCTTTCGGTTACTTTATCCGAAGAAAGAAATTGAGTTGGGTCATCTTTGGGGTAATGATGCTGGGTGTAATGATGCTCATGTTGCCTACCATAAGCAGTGAACTGGGCGGCAATTCGGCCATTGCCAAAATGGGGGTCAGCCAAACTACGGGTGCCATGGAAGGAAAAGAGGTTCGTTTCGGCCCGGCCGCTACGGCTTATTGGAGCACTTTGACCACGGTTACCTCAACAGGTTCTGTAAACGGTATGCACGATAGTACCATGCCTCTTACCGGCCTATGGGAAATATTAGCTATGATGATCAATGGGTTTTTTGGCGGTTGTGGTGTAGGGCTGCTCAATTTCTTTATCTATCTTATTATTGCTGTATTTATTTCCGGGCTGATGGTCGGGCGTACACCAGAGTTTTTGGGCCATAAAGTTGAGGCTAGGGAAGTTAAGATCGCAGCACTAATTACCTTGCTTAGCCCCATTCTTATTATGGCAGGTACAGCATTGTCCTCCTATATTGTAACTGCACACCCTAACATCAATTGGGCGGTTAAACCATCAACATGGCTGAACAATCCCGGCTATCATGGTTTTTCGGAAATGTTGTACCAATATGCGTCCTCCAATGCAAACAATGGTTCAGGGTTTGAAGGCTTAGGGGACAATAATGTTTTCTGGAACGTATCTACAGGTATTGTTATATTATTAGGGCGTTTTTTACCCATTATCGGTCCGGTTGCTATAGTAGGTTTACTGGCACAAAAGAAGTATATCCCGGAATCGGCAGGAACATTAAGGGCAGATACCGTAACTTTTGGTATCATGACGTTTGCCGTAATTATGGTTTTAAATGCCTTATCTTATTTTCCGGCTCTCGCTCTTGGCCCGCTGGCAGAGTATTTTTCAATGCCTAAGTAGCCTCACCCCAAACCCCTCCCCAAAAGGGAGGGGCTTAGAAAATTAACAAATGAAGAATCAATCGAATAAATTATTTGAACCGGCTTTGGTGCAAACCGCACTTAAAGAATCGTTTATCAAACTAAACCCCAAAACCATGCTCCGCAACCCGGTAATGTTCACCGTGGAGATTGGTACAGTGGTGATGCTATATGTTAGTATTTACAGCTTAACGCATAAAGGCCAAGGTTCTTTTACCTATAACCTTGCTATTTTTATTGTATTGTTGCTTACCCTACTGTTTGCCAATTTTGCTGAAGCGATTGCCGAAGCACGCGGTAAAGCTCAGGCAGACAGCTTACGTAAAACACGGGAAGAAACACCGGCAAAAGTGCTTGGAAGCAATGGAGAGATTGTTTCCAAATCATCAAGTGAGCTTAAGAAAGGTGATGTGTTCGTGTGCGAAACCGGTGATACGATCCCTACTGATGGTGAAATTACAGAAGGGTTGGCCACGATTGATGAATCGGCCATCACCGGAGAATCTGCACCGGTGATCCGCGAAGCAGGCGGCGATAAATCCTCGGTAACTGGCGGCACGCTGGTATTATCAGACCGGATTAAAGTTGTTGTAACAACCGAACCGGGCGAAAGCTTTCTGGATAAAATGATTGCGTTAGTCGAAGGCGCTTCCCGGCAAAAAACACCTAATGAAATTGCATTAACTATTTTGCTGGCCAGCTTTACGCTGATCTTTATTATTGTTTGTGTCACCTTAAAACCTTTTGCCGATTATGCCAACACGCCTATTACCGTAGCGGCATTGATTTCCCTTTTTGTTTGTCTTATTCCTACCACTATTGGTGGTTTGTTATCAGCTATTGGTATTGCCGGTATGGACAGGGCCTTGCGTGCCAATGTGATCACCAAATCAGGAAAAGCAGTAGAAACTGCCGGAGATATAGATGTATTGCTGTTGGACAAAACCGGTACGATCACGATCGGTAACCGCAAAGCCACACAATTTTGGCCTGCGCCCGGTGTTTCTCAGGAAGATTTGGTAAAAGCATGTGTGCTGGCATCATTGGCCGATGAAACCCCGGAAGGTAAATCAATTGTGGAGCTGGCTGGTACGCAATCTACGCTTCCTGCCGCTCCGGAAAATTCGGAATTTATCAAGTTTACAGCAGAAACACGTTCCAGTGGTATTGATACACCCGACGGCTTACGTATCCGTAAAGGCGCTTCTGATTCTATCCGTAACCTGACTGTTAATGCCGGAAATTCTTTTCCGGCCGAAGTGGCAGACCATGTAAAAGCAATCTCCTCTAATGGCGGTACGCCGTTGGTGGTTGCGCAAAATGAAGTTGTTTTAGGGACAATTGAGTTGCAGGATATTATTAAACCAGGTATTGCCGAACGTTTTGAACGCTTGCGCAAAATGGGTATTAAAACCGTAATGGTGACGGGGGACAACCCGTTGACAGCAAAATTTATTGCCAACAAAGCTGGCGTGGATGATTTTATTGCCGAGGCAAAGCCGGAAGATAAAATGAACTACATCAAACAGGAACAAACCACCGGAAAATTGGTAGCGATGATGGGCGACGGCACAAACGATGCACCAGCTTTGGCGCAAGCGGATGTTGGCGTGGCGATGAACAGCGGAACACAAGCCGCAAAAGAAGCTGGCAACATGGTGGATTTGGACAACGACCCGACTAAACTGATTGAAATTGTTGAAATCGGCAAGCAGTTGCTGATCACCCGCGGAACGCTGACTACTTTTTCCATCGCCAACGACGTGGCCAAATATTTTGCTATTGTTCCGGCTTTGTTTATTGCTTCCATCCCCGCATTGCAAAGCATCAATATCATGCGCTTACACAGCCCGGAATCTGCAATTCTTTCAGCCGTAATTTTCAATGCAATCATTATTCCGATGCTGATCCCATTAGCTTTAAAAGGCGTGGAATACAAGCCAATTGGTGCCAGTGCTTTGCTTCGCCGTAACCTTTTGATCTATGGTTTGGGCGGTGTGATTGCTCCTTTTATCGGTATAAAAATAATTGATCTTTTGATTGGTACAATGGTGTAAAGCAAATGCTTCTTTTATCCCTATATAATCATTAAAATGAAAAAACATATTCTTCAAGCTGTCCGGTTAACCTTAGTACTTACCGTTTTACTTTGTGTGATTTATCCCGTGATAATTGCTTTCATTGGCAAACTTTCTAAAGGCCAGGGCAACGGCGAAACCATTACCGTAAACGGAAAAGTAGTTGGTTACGCCAACATTGGCCAAAAGTTTGACAAGCCTCAATACTTTTGGGGCCGTCCGTCTGCTGTAAATTATAATGCAGCAGGTTCAGGAGGTTCCAACAAAGGCCCGAGCAATCCTGATTATCTGAAAGACGTGAGCAAACGGATTGACACTTTGCTTAAATATCATCCTTATTTGAAACGCAGTGATATTCCTGCGGATTTGGTTACTGCTTCCGGCAGCGGTTTGGACCCGGATATTTCACCGGAAGCGGCTCAAATCCAAGTCAAAAGAATTGCCGCAAACCGTAAGTTTACAGAACAACAGGTTACCGAACTGGTAGCTGAACATACCGAGAAACCTTTATTGGGTTTGTTTGGGCCAACTAAGATCAATGTGCTTAAATTGAATGTAGCACTCGATCAACTAAAAAAATAAACAGTTATACTACTAATAATAATGAAAAAGCAAATCCTTACAATTGCCGCTTTAGCAGCAATTGCATTAAATGTACATGCACAAAATACATCGGTAAAAGAAGCAAAGAAAGATACGGTAGCACGCTCTCTTCCGTCTCCGCTTCCTAACCTTCCCTTCCCGGTTTCTGATTGGGACGGGGGACCATTGGTTGGGGTTGATGCAACAGCTCCTAATTACCCGTTACAAAAGGCATTGGGGATAACAAAAAGCAAAGTGAAAATTTATGGCTGGGTGGATGTTGGCGGTGACATCAGTTCATCAAAACATTCTAACGCCCCTACTTCGTATGATATAGTCCCTAATTCAGTATTACTCGACCAGATCGGTTTAAAATTCGACAAACAGCCAAATACTATTCAAACTGACCATATTGATTACGGTTTCTTAGTAACTACCATTTTTGGAACCGATTACAGATACACCACAGGTAAAGGTTATTTTAGCAATCAATTGCTTCAACATAACAACAAGTATGGTTTTGACCCTGCCGAAATTTACGGACTATTATATTTTCCAAAAGTAGCTGATGGCATGATCTTGAAAGTAGGCCGTTTTATTTCTCCTGCGGATATAGAAGCACAATGGGCCACTGACAATTATTTATACACCCACTCCTTAATGTTTACGGTTGACCCATATACTTTTACCGGTGCACAGGCAACATTTAAGCTGGGTTCTTATTGGCAATTAGAAGTAGGGGTACATGGAGGTAATGACGTGGCTTTATGGAGCAAGGCTTCAAGCATAAACGGTTTGTTAATGGCCCGTTGGGTATCCAAAAACAACAACGACTCTTTTTACGGAGGCATTAATGCGTTGGGTGCAGGTAATTATAAAGATAACCATGATGACTTGCAGATGGTTGTTGCCACTTGGGGACATAAATTTAACGAAACTTTCCATATGATGACCGAAGCATATTATATCTGGCAACACAACGCTTTAGTTGGCGGTACTGTGATTGAAGGCCCTCCGCAACCTTTTTATACAGGTGTCGGCGCCGGCAGCTTAATCCCGGGAACATCAAATGCAGTAGGTGTTGTTAATTATTTTCAGGTTAAATTATCCGGCCATGATTATATCTCTATCCGTAATGGTTATTTAAATGACCCGCAAGCTAACAGGACAGGTTATGCAACAAGTTATTCAGACCATACGATCGGTTTTGTACATCACTTTAATAACTATATCAGGATCCGTCCGGAGATCAGGTACGAACGGGCTTATGCTAATGGGATAACGCCTTATGACAACGGCACCAAAAAAGACCAGTACTCCGCAGCTATGGATCTGATTGTACGTTTTTAATGATTTGGATTAAAGTTTATAAAGCTTGTTAACGTTATCTTTGAAAATTTGATGATGCTTCTTTTAGCCCTATAAAATCTATGCTTATATCTATCTTTAAAAGAATTACAGATAAATAAACACAATTTTATACGATAAAAGAAGCATCATTATTTATAAAAAAACCTAACAGAACCCAAACTTAAAAATCTAACAGTGAAAAAATTAATACTCAATGCTATCGTGTTGTGTTCAAGCTTTGTTGCTTTAGCACAAGACAATTCTAAAACAGCAGGCAATATTCAAGATACTACTAAAAAAGAAGGAAAACTTCAAGAGAACACAAAATTAGCAGAAAAGCTTCAGGACAGTGCGAAAACAGCAGGTAAGCTTACGATAAGCGGTTATGCAGAGATTTATTACGGGTTTGACTTTAACCGCCCGGCCGATAATAACCGCCCGGGTTTTGTATTTTCACACAACCGGCATAATGAAATAAACCTTAACCTTGGTTTTATCAAAGCAAATTACGACAGCGATAACATCAGGGCAAATTTGTCATTAATGGCCGGGACTTATGCCAATGCCAACTTAGCTTCGGAACCTGGTGTTTTAAAAAACATTTTTGAAGCCAATGCAGGGGTTAAAGTTTCTAAAACAGCTAATTTATGGGTTGATGCCGGTATATTTTCTTCACACATTGGTTTTGAAAGTGCCATATCTAAAGACGATTGGACACTTACACGCAATATATTATCGGATAATACGCCTTATTACGAATCCGGTGCGAAACTAACCTATATCACCACAAACGGTAAACTAACATTAGTTGGCTTGTACCTGAATGGTTGGCAACGTATTAACCGCCCAAACAACAACAGCCAGCCTGCAGGTGGTTTACAGGTAACCTGGAAACTAAATGACAAGATAACTTTAAATTATAGCAACTATTTGGGTACAGAAGGTGCAGATTCGGTTAGGGTACGCAGGTTTTACAATGATTTTTATGGAATTTTTCAGTTGACCAATTCTTTTGGTATTACTGCGGGTTTTGATTATGGAATTCAGCAAAAAGCCAAGACAAGCAATGATTATTATAATTTAGTATTGCCGGTTGCCATAGCACGTTATCAGTTTGCAGGCAAATGGGCTATAGCAGGCCGGGTAGAGTATTATCAGGACAAAAACAATGTATTGATTGCAACCGGCGCACCTAATGGTTTTAAAACAACCGGCTATTCATTAAACCTGGACTATGCCCCTAAAAGCAACGCACTGATAAGGATAGAAGGAAAGCTGTACGACAGCAGCGACCCTGTATTTATGCGTATGGGCACGTTGGTGAAAACAAGCCCTTTAATTACTACCAGTTTTGCAATTTCATTTTAAAGGGATAAAAACAGTAAACCCATCTTAAAAGTAATGTATTTACAATCAGTTCCGCTATTAATCCTGATTACAGCTATACTGCTGCTTGCTGCGGTTTTTGGCAAATATATGTTTGCCGTATATAATGAAAGCCCGACCTGGCTTGATTTTTTAAAACCTGCCGAAGCATCTGTTTATCGAATCTCCCGAGTCAACAGCAGACAACAGATGACTTGGAAACAATATGCACTGGCTTTAATTGCCATCAACACCCTATGGTGGCTGATGGCTTTTTTATTGCTGCTTTTTCAAGCTCGTTTGCCATTAAATCCTGCCGGAAACCCTTCTATGAGCTGGCACCTGGCCTTAAATACCTCAATTAGTTTCCTCACCAGTACCAACTTGCAGCATTACTCCGGCGAAAGTGGCGCAACTTATTTTACGCAAATTGTGGTATTTACTTTTTTACAATTTGTGAGTGCAGCCACCAGTTTGGCAGCGGGCGTTGCCATAGTAAGAGGTTTCAGCAAAAAATCAGGTAGCTACATCGGTAACTTTTTTAATGACTTGCTCCTTTCAATAACCCGTGTGCTTTTGCCTTTGTGTATCCTGGCTGCTATTTTATTAATGTTTTGCGGTGTGCCCATGAACTTTAATAAACCGGCAACCATTACTACATTGCAGGGCGAACACGTTACCGTTGCCAACGGGCCGGTAGCAGCCATGCTACCGATTAAAGAATTAGGTTCAAACGGTGGTGGTTTTTTTGGGGCTAATGATGCACATCCTTTTGAAAACCCTAATATCCTCTCTTTCATCATCCATATTGTTATGGTGCTTCTTTTACCGGCTGCATTTATATTTTTTGTAGGATTTTATTTGGATGAAAAAAAGTTTTCCCGGATGCTGGTCTTTATTATGCTAATCGGGTTTATTATGCTTGCCATTCCTATTATTCAGCAGGAAATCAAAGGCAACCCGGCGCAGCAAAAGCTTGGTATTTCGGTTTTGCAGGGCAATATGGAAGGCAAAGAAGTTCGTTTAGGAGCAACGCTTTCTTCATTTTACGCAGGTTTGAACATTGTTGTACCTGCCGGAACAACCGTTTCTGCCCATGATAGTTATATGCCTTTGGCCGGAGTTTATATGCTGCTGGGTATGCAGATCGATGCTTTTTTTGGCGGTGTGGGTAGTGGCTGGATCAATATGCTCATCTTTCTGATCATCGCCATTTTTATTGGTTCGCTCATGATCGGCCGGACACCCGAACTGTTTGGCAGGAAAATAAACATGCAGCAAATCCAGGCAGCCATGATCATCTATCTTTTTCAACCTTTAGTATGTTTAGGTTTAACAGGGATTGCTATTGCTGTTTATACAAAACTGAACAGTGCAGGGAATCCGTTGGAATGGTTTGGTAATAACGGCCCCCACAATTTTACCGCAGTGTTGTACGAATTTACCTCATCTTATGCAGGCAACGGATCAAACTTTGGCAGCCTTGGCAATAATACCATTTTTTGGAATTTAACTACTGCTTTTGCTATGCTTTGCGGTAGGTTTGTTCCGCTTTTAGGTGGTTTATACATTGCTGGTTTAATGCGCCAGCAAATTTACACGCCGGCTTCTGTGGGCACTTTAAAAATAGATTCACTTAGCTTTGGCGTACTGCTCTTTTTCGTGATTATCGTGCTGCAATCGCTAACTATGTTTTCGAGTTTTGTATTAGGCCCTATTAATGAACATCTAAAATTGATCCATTAAAAATGCCGGAAGAAGAACACAAGGACAGTTCCGTTAAAACGTTTATCGAACTGGTCAAAAAATCCAGGCGCGGGAAGCTCAAAATCTACATCGGTATGAGTGCCGGCGTGGGCAAAAGCTATCGGATGCTGCAGGAAGCCCATGCACTTTTAAAAAATAATATCGATATCCAGATCGGGTATATCGAAACACACAACCGGGCAGAAACCCATGCTTTGCTGGCTGGTTTGCCAATGATCAGCAGGCGAAAAATATTTTACAAAGGCAAGGAACTGGAAGAAATGGATACGCAAACCATTTTGAACCGCCACCCGGAAGTGGTAATTGTAGATGAATTGGCACATAGCAATATTGAGGGCAGTAAAAACAGCAAACGCTGGCAGGATGTACTGGATATTCTGGAAGCGGGCATCAGCGTGATCACGGCCGTCAACATCCAGCACTTAGAAAGTTTGAATGAAGAGATCGAGCAGATTACCGGCGTAGAAATTACAGAAAGGATACCAGACAAGGTATTGGAAATGGCCGATGAGATCGTAAACATAGATCTAACAGCCGACGAACTGATCGACCGGTTAAAAGAAGGCAAAATTTACCACGCCGGAAAAATACCGACCGCTTTGCAAAACTTTTTCCGCAACGATAAAATATTGCAGTTGCGGGAAATTGCGCTGAAAGAAGTTGCCCATCATTTAGAGCGGAAAATCAATGTAGAAATCCCGAAACAGATCAAACTCAGGCCCGAAAAATTTTTGGCTTGCATTTCTTCCAATGCCGAAACTGCAAAAATCGTGATCCGAAAAACGGCCAGGCTGGCTTCTTATTACCGCTCGCCCTGGGTAATGCTGTACGTACAAAGCGGTGCGGAAAGTTTAGACCGGATAAAATTGGACAAGCAAAGGTTCCTGATCAATAATTTTAAACTGGCTACAGAACTGGGCGGCGAGGTGTTGAAAGTAAAAAGCGACCAGATCACTGAAACCATCATGAAGGTAGTGGAAGAAAAGGAAATAACCACCATTTGCATCGGGAAACCGCATTTGAATTTGTTCCAGGTGATTTTAAGAACAGCCGTATTTAACGAGCTGCTGAAAAATATAGCAGCCACAGAAACTGATTTAGTGATACTGTCATGAAAGTAAAAAATAAACTTCGTTTAGGGTTCGGTTTTTTGTTTATCGTCGTTTTCTTTTTTGGTGCGATTTCTATTTTTTACATCAACGAAATCTCCAATAATGCGAAAGTGATTTTAAAGGACAACTACGAAACCTTAAATTTTGCACGCGAAATGCGTACAGTTTTGGATGAAAACAC
>JAABUS010007892.1_pt1 | contig 11935 bp, 15 predicted proteins | sample 5560161 | NCBI WGS metagenome assembly JAABUS01 (sample SAMN10711885, study PRJNA513376) | rock metagenome | isolation source: Antarctica rocks | place: Antarctica: Victoria Land, Trio Nunatak nord | collected 2016-01-04 | reverse complement strand
TCACCTTGCTCTGCGGCGGGATCTTTCGTGGGCAACAAAAAAACAGCCCCTATCCCCTGCGGGACGAGCGCTGCTCGTGGTACCACCCTGCTTCGCGGCGATCTCGCGATCGTCGCCTCGATGCGCCTTGCGCTCATGGTGAGGGCAAGGCGTCTCGCCCGGTAACGGGGGCATCCGGCAGAACTTACTGCCGCGCGCATCGGGGGCGGGCGCGGGTTCGGTTCGCGGCTCGAAGGGCATTGCCGACGGGGTGAGGGCCGCATCGCAGCAGCGCGGCTCTCTGGATCCTCACCTGATCGCGCGGACACTCCTTTTCATCGCCTAATCTTCAGTTGAAAGGAGTATAGCATCTCGTGTTGGCAATTGGGCGGGTGGTGGGCTGGCGACTGAAGTCGCGCCTCAAGGACGGTCCACGCCGCCACGAAGCCCTGACCTTCGCAGGATAAACCCGCCTGCGCGGGCTAGGGGGTGTCCTCAGTTGAGGGTGATGAGGGTGGCGGCGAGGTGGATACCCGCCAGGAAGTTGCGTTTGGTCTTGTCGTAGCGCGTGGCGATGGCACGATACTGTTTCAAGCGACAGAAGAAGTGCTCGATCAGGTGGCGCGCCGCGTAGAGATCGCGGTCGTAGGCGCGCTGGTCCGTGCGGTTGCGGCGGGGCGGGATGATCGCCGCCTTGCCCGCGTCGCGGAGTACGGCGAGCACGCGCGCCTCGGCGTCGTAGCCCCGGTCGGCGATGAGCGTGGGGGCGGCGATGGTCGGCAGCAGCGCGTCCGCCCCCGCCAACTCCGACGCCTGCCCGCCGGTCAGGTGGAAGGCGGTGGGATTGCCGAGCGCGTCCACCACCGCGTGGATCTTGGTGCTCAGCCCGCCCCGGCTGCGCCCGATGGCCTCGTCGCGGTCGCCCCCTTTTTGCGCGCCCCCGCGCTGTGCTGGTGCGCCCGCACGATCGTGGCGTCGAGCATCGCGTACTCGTCATCCGCGTCGCCGCCGACCGCCGCGAAGACCCGCGCCCAGACGCCGCCCTTGGCCCAGCGCCCGAAGCGCTGGTGGACCGACTTGCCCTTGCCGAACCGCTCGGGCAGATCGCGCCAGGGGATCCCGGCCCGATACCGGTATAGCACCGCGTCCACGAACAGCCGATTGTCCGCCGCCGTCCCGCCCACATAGCCCACCCGACCGGGCAGCAGATGCTCGATCCGCAGCCATTGGTCATCCCGCAACGCATACCGCCGCGTCATCACCGCCCCCTTCCGCCACCAAGCCAATCATGCCGGGAGCCTACCACAACTGAGGACACCCCCTAACTTTTTGGTGCGCGTATGTTCGCTAGCTTGGAACACCATGGCAACACAGGGCATGAATACCAGGCTAATGCTTGCGTTCTACGACGCTGTTGGAGCCGCGCTACAAGCCCCGAGAGTTCGCACAGGATTACAGTCGTTATTTGGGTTCTCTGTCTTGGGGTGTTCTGATATTGGATACGGTTTATGTGCGAGTCGCTGCCAACGCTGGCGAGCGGTCTTGTCCTGTGCCGGGTCACAGGGTTCAACCGCTCGCCTCACCGATAAACCCTGTGGTCTTGGATCGCTCTACTGGCCGCGCGTCAGGCTGTGAATGGATCGCTCCCCGATGCTACACTCTGTGGAAGGATGCCGCTCGGCGTTGGGCGGCGTAAGGAGCGAGTAGCGCTGCCGTGGCAACCACACCGTACCGGATCGCCTTCCTGACCGATATTCACGGCAACGTGCATGGCCTGGCGGCGGTCCTCGCAGCGATTCGCCGCGACGCGCCCGATCTGATCGTTGTCGGCGGCGATCTGACGTACAAGTTTCCCTACCCGCGCGAGACGTTGGAACTCCTCGCCACCGTGGAGCATCAGGCGATTGCCGGGAATACCGATCGCTACGTCACCGCCTGGGCCACGCCCGATACCTGGCCCGATTGGCTCCCTGTCGCGGGCTTGCCGCACGCCCTGTGGAACCGTGAGCAGATCGGTGACGATTGGGCCGCACAGATCGCCGCGCTCCCGCCGCAATTGATGCTGAGCATGGCGGGGGCAGCCGGTGGGGCGGGGGATGTCCTGGTCGTGCATGGGATACCGGGGAATCCGTTCGTGGGGATCCACCACCCGCCCGGCCCGGAGAATCTTCATCCGCAATGGGCGCTGCATGAGACCCAACTCGATCGCCATCTGGCGGGGGTGCGTGCGCCATTGATCCTGACCGGGCACACCCATATTCCGATGCTGCGCCAGTGGCGGGACAGCACGATCGTCAATCCCGGCGCGGTCGCCTATACCTGGCACCCGACGCCCGACACGCACCTCGCCCGGTATGCACTGCTGACCTATCGCCCCGGCCAGCCGTGGCAGGTCGAGATGCGCGCTGTACCGTACGACAACGCTGCGGCGCTGCGCGGTCTGCGCGAGATCGAGACGCAGAACCCGCTGGTTGAGCAGGTAGTCAGGCTGATTACGCCGCCGGGGGTAGTCGTGGGTCGTGAGTCGTACCCTGAAGGGCATGAATGATTCGCGCGTGGAAAAGCGAGCAATAGATGTCAAAGCCCCCCGACTTTCTCACGACCCACGACCCACGACCCACGACTGCCCACGCCCTCTATCTCGTCGCCACGCCGATCGGGAACCTGGAGGATATTACGCTGCGTGCCCTGCGTACGCTGCGCGAGGTGCGCCTGATCGCGGCAGAGGACACGCGGCATACGCGCAAACTTTTGCAGCACCACGCGATTGCCACGCCGCTGATCAGCTACCACGAGCATAATAAGCGGCTGCGCCTCGATCGGATCCTCGCCGCGCTCGATGAAGGCGATGTGGCGTTGGTGAGTGATGCCGGCACCCCCGGCCTGGCCGACCCCGGTTATGAACTAGTACGCGCGGTGCAGGAAGCGGGCAGGCGCGTCATCCCAATACCGGGCGCTTCGGCATTGGTAAGTGCCGTGGTCGCCTCCGGGCTGGTGCCGGGACCATTCGCGTTCCTCGGGTTTCCGCCAGCGGCGGCCGGTGAGCGCCGCGCCGCCTTCGCGCAACTCTCCCTTGCCACGTCTCCCACGATCCTCTACGAAGCTCCCCACCGCCTGATCGCCACCCTCGAAGATTTGCTACGCGCCTGTGGCGACCGCGAGGTGGGGATTGCGCGCGAATTGACGAAGCTGCACGAGGAGATTCGCCGCGAGCCGTTGAGCACGGCACTGGCGCACTTTCGCGCCACACCGCCGCGCGGCGAGTTTGTGTTAATCGTCGCCGGTCAGCCCACTGATGCGACCGCTGACGCCCCGAGCGGCGAAGAGACGTTGCGCCTCCTCCTCGCCGCCGGTTTGCCACCAACCGCCGCCGCCAAAGAAGCGGCCCGCCTGAGTGGTTCTTCCCGTGCCGAGCTCTATGCTCTCGCCGTGACCTTGAAGGGGGCGCGTCCAGCGGTGGACTAAAGCTTGCTAATACGATCGAGAATACCGCTGCCGCCTTTGACTGTTATGCCCTTATCGGAATCACTTGGATGTCGCTCACTGCACGATCGAAGAACGTCCTGCTACTCTACCTAATGTTTGGTAGGAGGGTTATGAGCGACCAGCAGCCGAGTGAAGCGCGCGAACGGGTACTGCTGCTGGCAGAGGCGCTATTCAGCGAACGCGGCTACGATTCGGTAACGTTGCGGGACATCGCCGAGGCGATCGGCATCCGTCAGGCATCGCTTTATCACCACGTACCGGGTGGCAAAGAGCAGCTCTATGTCGAGGTGACGGAGCGCGGCTTGCAACGCCATCAGGCGGGCCTCGAAGCGGCGCTGGCGACAACCTCCGGCATCAGGGCGCAATTGCGCGCGGCCGCGCGCTGGCTCCTCTCGCAGCCGCCGATGAATCTCTCGCGGCTGGTGCGCTCCGATCTCCCGGCGATTGCGCGCGAACATGCCGATCGCCTGCTTGCTACCTCCTACACCACCCTGTTCGCGCCAATCGAGCGCGCCCTGCTCGCTGCCGAGCGGACAGCGGAGATCAAGCTGCACAATCCGATCCTCCTGGCCGCGACGTTTATCTCCCTGATCGAGGGGGTCTGGGATGCCGATTACGTGGGTGCGGTCAGGCACACACATGCGGAGATGGCGGATGAACTGATCGATATCCTGCTCGATGGTCTGCGTCCGCGCGATGAACACCTTCTGGTGCGGTAGCGAGGGGGGCGTAGCACGGTGCGACTGGGCATGGGAGGCTCTGTGGTAGGTAAGGAGCGCGGTCGGATACCGACCCCGTTTGGTGGGGTTTCTTGTTCGTCATTAGAGCGCGGCTTGGGGGCGTCGCAGTTGCGCGAGAGTAGCGGTGCTGCTAGAGTTTCCACGCGCCAGGGATACGCCCGCTTCCGCTCGCCCGAAGGCCAGCCGAGAAGCGGTACGGATGGTCGCATGAATATCCGCGATAACAGATCCCTCCTTCTCCTGCAGTGCTGCGGCACAGCGGTCTTTGTTGCTTTCTTGCACCTTGCCACCAAACACCTTGCCACCAGCGTCCCTCTTTGGCAGATGGAGAGGCTTTGATGATCCGTGAGCAACGGCTCTTCCAATGGCGGCGGCGCGTGAGCGACCACGGCACGAACCTCGACGAAGCATATGCCCTCGCGCGGGAGATCACGCGCGACGCCTCCAAGAGCTTCTATCTCAGCACCCTCCTGTTGCCACGCCCGAAACGTCGCGCGATCCAGGCGCTTTATGCATTTCTGCGCACGACCGACAATATCGTGGACGATGGCGGCGCCGGGGCGACCCTCGCGGCGTTGGAATCGTGGCGACTGCGCTCGCGCCGGGCCGTGCGCGATCAAGATCACCCGGTGCTGCTCGCCTGGGCCGATACGCGCGAACGGTTCGCCGTGCCGCAATCGTTGGCCGAGGAACTGATCGATGGCGTCGCGATGGACCTGACGATCACGCGCTACGCCACGTTCGCCGCTCTGGAACGCTACTGCTACTGCGTCGCCTCCACCGTTGGCCTGATGAGTATGTACATCATCGGCTGCGTCGAGGAGCGGCCGGAGATCATCGCCGAAGCGACGCCCTACGCCGCCCGCCTCGGATTGGCGATGCAACTGACCAATATCCTGCGCGACATCGGCGAGGACTCCCGCGCTGGGCGGATCTATCTCCCGCAAGAGGAATTGCACGCCGCCGGGTATTGCGAAGAGGAACTGACGGCAGGCGTGATCAGCCCGGCCTTCCGGTCACTCTTGGATGAGCAGATCGCCCGCGCCGATGCTCTCTACGACGCCAGCCTCCCCGGCATCGCCCTGTTACACTCGGAGAGCCGCTTCGCGGTCGCTTCCGCTGCCGGGGTCTACCGGGGGATCCTGCCCAAGATCATCGCCAACGACTACGACGTCTTCAATCGTCGGGCGCATCTGTCGCTGCGCGAGAAGCTGATCTTGCTGCCGCGCTTGCGGGCACAGCGCAACGAGACGGCGTGCTGATGAGCGCACGGTACGCTGCCCACCACCCTTACGCCCGACCTGGTGCCTGATGCGCGGCGAATATCTGCTCCTGCTGACCCTATCGCTCGTGTCGGTCGTGATCCTCGATCGGGTCGCGCGGCTCGGCGTCTTTCGTCAATGGCGGCGACTGCTCGTGGCGCTGGTGCCGACTGCCAGCGTCATCCTCGCTTGGGATCTGCTCGGGGTGGAGCGGTGGCACTGGTCGTCCAACAAGGCGGTGTTGCTCGGCCCGTATGGCTTCGGCGGGCGAGTGCCGCTGGAAGAGTTTCTGTTCCCGATTGTCGTCGCCGCCTGCGCGCTGACCGTGTGGGAACTGCTTGGCGCGCGGCTGCGGGGTCGCCGTGACCGCCGTTAGCGGGCCGCGATGATCCGCTGGGAATATCTTCTCTCCGGGGTGGTCGCCTGCGCGGCGGTACTCCTGCTCGACCGCGTGCTCGGCACACGGCTCGCCAACGAACGGCGCTTCTGGATCTACCTGGGGGTGATGGCCCTCTGCCAACTGGCCTTCGACGGCTACCTCACCGCGCGACCGGTGACGATCTACGACCCCTGCTGCCACCTGGGACCGCGCCTACCGTTGATCGAGATGCCGATCGAAGACTTGCCGTTCGGTCTCGCACTCGTGGGGCTGGCGGCGATCTTGTGGGAATGGGCCGGGCGGCGCTTTGGGACGAAGTAGCGAAAGACAAGGCGATGCGGCTTAACGTGCGCGAGGTGTTGAAAGTCTCGCGACCACTCTCCTGGTTCAATACCGTCTTCGGCTTCGCGGGCGGCGCATTCGTCGCGGGTGGCTCGCTGCGGTCGCCGCGCAATCTCCTGGGACTGGCGTACTTCGCGCTGCCGTACAATCTGACCCTCTACGGGATCAACGACATCTGCGATTATCCGTCCGATCGGCTCAATCCGCGCAAGAATTCGGTCGAGGGCGGCCTATTGCCGCCGGAGACCCACCGCCCGATGCTCGCGCTGATCGCCGCGCTCAACGCGCCGACCTTGCCGCTCCTGCTGGCGGATGGCGACCGCCGCGCGAATGCGGTCCTCGGCTTCTTGCTGGCGACGACTGTGGCGTACAGCGCCCCGCCGTTGCGCCTGAAAGAGGTGGCGGGCGTCGACTCGTTCATCTCGGCGACGCACTACGTCACGCCGTTCGTCTACGGGTTGGCGCTGAACCGGGCGGCGCAGTATCCGTCCCGCGAGATCGGCGCGTTCGTCGCCTGGTGCATGGCCTCGCAGTCGTTCGGGGCGATCCAGGATGTCGAGTTCGATCGGGCGGTCGGCTCCGGCTCGATCGCGACGACGATCGGCCCCCGCAACACCGCCCTTATCGCCACGGCCCTGTATCTGCTCGCCGCCGCGCTCATCCTGACCGGGCCTGATGCCCCTGGCAAACGCCGCGCGAGCGCTATCACTCTACTGCCCTATGCGATCAACACTGCACTCTTCCTGCGCGATCCGCGCCCCGAACTGGCGAATCGCCACTGGCGGCGTTTCCTCGGCCTGAACCTCTGGGCGGGCGGGGCTTTCACGATCATCCTGCTCTGGGGCAAGACGAAGTACAAACCATTCGGCTGAGAGATCGAGAGGACGCTTAACAGGAGGCGGGGAGAACGGAATGACGAATGACGAATGACGAATGACGAATGACGAATAGATACGTCCCCTCCCGGCCCGCTCCGTGTCTCCACGTCTCCTGTTAAACCGTCGCCCGTCATCTCCCGTCAGCTATAGAAAGGCATATCATGAGCGATATTATTGTGATTGGGTCGGGCTTTGCGGGCCTGTCCTCGGCGATTCGGTTGCAGGCGGCGGGACACCGCGTACAGATCCTTGAGCGGCGGGAGAAGGTCGGCGGGCGCTCGTATCAGCTGATCGACCGCGAGTATATCTTCGACATGGGGCCGTCGCTGATCACCGCCCCGGACCTGATCGATGACGTCTTCGCGGCGGCGGGGAAGCGCACCGAGGACTACGTCAAGATCGTGCCGCTCGACCCGTTCTACCGGATCTACTTCGATGATGGGCGCTTCTTCGAGTATACCGGCGACCAGGAGCGGATGGAGGCGGAGATCGCGCGGTTCAACCCCGCCGATGTCGAGGGGTATCGTCGCTTCATGGTCGGTGTGCAGACGATCTACGAGCGCGCCTTCGCCGAGTTGGCGCATCAGCCGTTCCTACGCCGCGCCGACTTCGCGCGGATCATGCCCGAGTTGGTGCGCCTGAAGGCGGTGCGCTCGGTCTACGACTACGTCGCCTCGTACATCTCCGACCCGCATTTGCGGATGGTCTTCTCGTTCCACCCGCTCTTCCTCGGCGGCAACCCGTTCCGCGCCTCCTCGATCTACGCGATCATCCCCTACTTGGAGCGGATGGGCGGCGTCCACTTCGCGATGGGCGGGATGTATTCGCTGGTCGAGGGGTTCGCGCGGCTCTTCACCGAGCTCGGCGGCGAGATCATCACCAACGCCCAGGTCACGGAGATCGCGATCGAGGCCGGGCGGGCCTATGGGGTACGGACGAAGGACGGCCAGTTCTTCCCCGCTGACATCGTCATCTCCAACGCCGATGTGGCGACGACCTACAAAGAGATGATCGCGCCCGAGTGGCGGCGGCGCTGGACCGACCATCGGCTGGGGCGGATGCGCTACTCGATGAGCAGCTTCCTTCTCTACCTCGGCCTCGATCGCCACTACGACAAGTTCAAGCACCACACGATCCTGATCGGCGACCGCTACAAGGGGCTGGTCAACGACATCTTCGGCGGGCGGATGCCCGACGACTTCTCGATCTACCTCCACGCCCCGACGATGACCGATCCCTCGATGGCCCCTGCCGGCCACGAGAGTGTCTATCTGCTGGTGCCGGTGCCGCACCTCGGCAGCGATGAGGTCGATTGGGAGCGCGATGGCGACCTCTTCCGCGACCGGATCGTGAACTACCTGGAACACGACTTCGGGTTGAAAGATTTCTCCAAGGCGATTACCGTCGAGCATCGCTTCACGCCATTGGACTTCGAGCGCGAACTGGGAGCCTATCTCGGCACCGGCTGGCAGATCGAGCCGACCCTCTTCCAGTCGGCCTACTTCCGCCCGCACAACCGCTCCGAGGATGTGCGCGGCCTCTACATCGCGGGCGCGGGCACCCACCCCGGCGCGGGCCTCCCCGGCGTCCTCCTCTCCGCCGAGATCACTGCTGGCCTCGTCGAGCGCGACGCGCCGAAGCTGGGCAAGGCGACGGCGAACGAGCGATAGGGGCCAGCGGGTTACAGACTGATCGCGTTCCCAATCAGCAAAGGTATTTACTCCTATAGTCGCGCCCCCCATGCAGGTTCAGGGGCGTGGATCGCGCATGGCGGTGGTAGGGGCGAGTTACTGACCCGCCCGTTTGGTGGCGGCGTAGCGTGCTGGTGTTGCCGACCGGGCGACGTGGTGCGTCACCCCTACAATCAATGTCGCAGGCCCGCGCCGTTCCCGCACTGGCAAGCGATCCTCAAGTGCGATAAGCTAACGATCGTCAGAGTAGCGTCTGGAAATATCCTCAATCGCAGGAGGGAACGGGGAAATGCATCCAGAAACAGGCGGGGCGGCTGTAGCTGATCATCTTACCTATGCCATTGTTATTGAGGCCGACGAGCAGAACTACTCTGCATACGCCCCTGACGTACCAGGATGTGTTGTTACCGGCGTTACCGTTGATGAGACGATCGCCACAATGCGCGAGGCGCTGCGCCTTCATCTGGCGCTATCACGCGAGTATGGCGAAGAAGTTCCGCTGCCACGTACACAGGTCGCCGCTGTGGAGATTGACTCGGCTGATTGATTGCGCTGGTGGTGATGAGTAGACGCGACGTTGAGATTAGTATACAAGAGTTGCACGTAGTGGAATCAGTGGGATCCTGTACAACCGTGGAAGGGCGAGGGAATGCAGCAAGAGATCAGCACACTCAGGCAGGAAATTAAGTCATTGCGGCGCGAGGTGCGCGGACAGCGCAGTAAACAACGGCGCTCACTGATGGTAGCCGTGATCGCGATCTTGATTGCTGCTGTCTCCCCGGTGGCCGCCTTCGCTGCCAATCCCTTCCAGGACTTGGTGGGCGGATCGCCGCACAACGGAAATATCGACGCAATTTATAATGCCGGTATCACAACCGGCTGTGTGCCAAACCAGTCATATTGTCCAACCGATCTGGTGACGCGGCAGGAGATGGCCTCCTTCCTCGCGCGCACGGCGGGGTTAGGCGGGAACCAGCCTGTGACCAATGCACGAACGGTTCAAGGATTCACCCCCAATGCACTGGTGCGAACCAACGCTGCGGCAAATCCGAATGTTGTGTACCTGACTGGCAATTACCAAACCATCACCGCTGCTCAGATCGATGTTCCTACAGCTGGCTTTGTCTATGTGACAGGCGCGGTTTCTTTTGCTGAAGGAACTAACCGTCAAGTCAATGGGGTTGCCGCACGCTTGCGCGATGCTTCCGCCAACCTTGCATCCTACCCACTCTTACAATATGTCGGTGAGAGCGGTGGGACGAATGCCGGAGGAGCATTGTCCCCGACGACCGTGTTCCAGGTTACGCCAGGCACAAGGGCGTTTATCTTGGAAGCCGGGCTAACTGGCGGCACCGGTAACAGTGTGGCTGGCAATGCAACAATCTCTCTCTTATTTGTGCCGTTCGGCCCTAGCGGTGCTATTGGGGCTGATCTCGAAGCGGTGAATCAGATAGCTGGACCTATCACAGCATGGCCACCCCGCTAGAGGCGATAGTGAACGATATTCATATCCTCTTATCCTGCTCGGAAATGATAGCTTGCCAACCGCCAACACTGCTGGCAGTCATGTAACACGATCAAGAAGTGCGCGCACCGTTGTTATACGCACTGCTTGATCGTGCCTTCGGGAGCAATTGCCTTGTGCACGGGAATCGCATCAAGCAGTCACGATAGATACAGAACCGAAATGAGTCTGCGATGATCCTTGCTGATCTGCGGTGCTTACCTCCCCAAGAGGGTGTTATCCATAATCCTGCCACTACTATATGAGCGATGAGCGGAGTGGGCCTCGCCGATAGCGGAGTAGCGACGATGCCACGCAAGGTGCGCCAGATCAAGGCCGATCTCCGAGCACTGGGCTTTATCAATCGTGGCGGGAAGGGTAGTCATACCAACTGGGTCCATGCTGACCTGGCGCGGGTGCGAATCACCGTCGCCGGGCAAGACGGCGATGACTGCAAGCCTTACAATGAGGATGATCTGCGCGAGGCGCGGAAGATGCTCGCGGCATTACTGAAAGAGAGCGAATGATGGTAGCACAGCATCGCGACCGTGTCGGCCATCCGGCCCAGGTAATGGCAGAAGCGCTGCATTATTCGCTGGTGATCGAGTGGGATCCGCGCGGCGATGTCTACGTTGTCACCATACCGGAATTGCCCGGTTGCCGGACGCATGGCGCAACCTATGCCGAGGCCATCAACCAGGCGGCTGAGGCGATCGAGTCCTGGGTGGAGAGTGCCCTTGCCGATGGCGCAGCGGTGCCTGCGCCGAGCGTCTATCACCATCGCGGCTGGTGAACGTGCGATGGGGGCACGGCTTCTCCCCAACTAGAGTACCCACTCTCCGCGCGGAGTGACGCTCACGCGCTAAAGACGATATCATTATCCATTCATTGCCATTCGCAACATTACCGAGAAGGAGCGCGAACGATGCCATTCAACTGGGTTCCGAACCAGAATACCGATGTCTATAGCGTCGATGGGCACCTGATCGGCAAGGTCACGGAGGGGTGGGCGAGCGAGTACGCCAGCAGTCGCTCGCTCGCGGGGGCGATCAAGGAAACCGGCATGGGCTATTTCCGCATGACCGGTTACAAAGGCGGTGATCTCTACGTGCCGCTGAGCGCGATGAGCGATTATACCGACGAGCGGATGAAGCTGCGCTTCACCAAGGCCCAGGTCGGCAAGCAAGGCTGGGACAAGCGTCCATCCGAGCTTGGGCGCGACTAGGAGGCGGTATGCGCTACCTGGAAGATTTCACGCCCGGTGAGGTCATCGAACTCGGCGAGCGGTCGCTGACGGAAGAGGCGATCATCGCCTTTGCCCGCGAGTATGATCCGCAGCCATTCCACGTCGATCCCGAACGGGCGAGCGAGTCGATCTATGGCGGCCTGATCGCCAGCGGTTGGCAGACCGTCGGCACGTTCATGCGCCTGATGGTGGACAGCGTGCTCAACGACACGATCAGCATGGGGTCGCCGGGCGTCGATCAGGTCCGCTGGCTCAAACCGGTGCGCCCCGGCGATACCCTGCGCGGTCGCCTGACGGTGGGCGAGATCACCCCCTCGCGCAGCCGCCCTGATCGTGGCACGCTGCGCTTTCATGGCGAACTGATCAACCAGCGCGACGAGGTGGCGATGACCCTTGATGCGCTCGGTATCTTCGGTCGTCGCCCTGCT
>JAABUS010007891.1_pt1 | contig 11937 bp, 10 predicted proteins | sample 5560161 | NCBI WGS metagenome assembly JAABUS01 (sample SAMN10711885, study PRJNA513376) | rock metagenome | isolation source: Antarctica rocks | place: Antarctica: Victoria Land, Trio Nunatak nord | collected 2016-01-04 | reverse complement strand
TTTAGAGGTAGTTATAACTGAATATTAAGAATACAGAAGAAGATGAGTACAAGAGCTTCTATTTAAGTAATATTCAGAGACTGTGCTAAGCTTGAAGAAAATGTGTTTGTGACACGAGTAGAATGTGATGTAGAAAGAAAGATGATGTTGAACAAAGAGATGTTGAGAAAAGAAAATAGAGACTGAGTCAGATCTGAGCTAGAGATACTGACTAGTTCTAATCAATACGCAGAGTACTCGCTAGCGTACTCTGCGAATTGATTAGAGCTTCAGCCTTTTTCAGCCTTGATACGCTCGTAACAAGTACTGAATAAATCGCTTTCTCTTCTTTCATCTACGCACGTCATCATATTTGTTTGATCTTTTCGCTAAAGATCTTTGCTGAATGCTCGTAGTCACTCTGCAATGAGACTCAATAATACACTATCTGAATGACTTTCTAGTCATACAAGCAAACATGATTGAAGCTTGTAAATATGAGAGCGATTTCAATGATCTGTGCGCTCAGTTAGAGTTTAATTTTAATCTTAAAAAGAATCTTATCAACATCACGTGCATCTTTTTGAGCATTAAGCTTGACTCAATCAATATGATGACTCGTCTATCATTTAACAAGCATCAGAAGACAATTCAGCTCGTCAACAGCACGCTTACAAAGAGCTTTTTATCATACAAGAAGCTACAGATACTATTAAACTTTCTGTCATTTGCTGCAAAGATTGTAGTTTCTGAAAGAGTCTTTCTCAGACGACTGTTTAATGATTTAATCGTCATTAAATCACGCAAGCAACGCATCAATTACTTAATGCAACAAGATTTACTATGATGAAAGATGTTTCTTTCAAAGTGAAATGATGTACATTTACTTTGCAAGCATGAATTCAGACATTCTTTATATCTCTGAATCAACGCTTCAGATCTGCACAACATGAAAGACTATTATCTGCATCATCTTGATTTATCATCAGTTGCTAGTTAAACATTTTCTAATCGATTTAACATACGCTTGAGTGACAAGCATATCAATGTCAAAGAAATGACAACAGTGTTTCAAGCTTTGACAGCATGACTTTTCGTTTTCGCGAGATACAATCTCACTATATATGATGACAACGTAGCTGTTGTCATTGACATTAACAAGATCTTTATGCGCGAAGAAACAATGCTGCATCTGCGACGAATAGTCTTGCTGACAACTGTGCATGATATCTGCATACATGCTTTATGAATTTCAACTCATGAAAATCGTCTAGCTGATTTGCTTTCTCGAGCGAAGTTCAATATTATTGCTGACGAGTTTTCTCAGCTAGCTACACTTCAGTCAATCAGCGTGAGTTGTTGAGCTTCTGATACAGCGAGATTTCTCTTGATCGCTCAGCAGTCAGATATCTTTGATGAGATCTAGCGACGTTCATCAAAGATATCTACGATACAGTCAAAAGAAGCTATTTCATGTTCTGCTTCTTGATCATCAGAGTCAAATATTCGACTTCAATCTCAAATCTGATCAGCTGATCAGCAAATCTAAAGAACAAGATGATTAAAGTCAAAATCATTAAAATTTATCTCATCAATCTATGATCACATCACATTGACGTTGAATATTCTGATATTGAGATTGAGACATTTCATCATTTTACATTACAGCGAATCATAGTTGAAATTCGAAGACTTCAAGACGATGATTAGACTTGCAAACAAAGATTTATAACATGAGATTTACTGCTACTATTACTACGTCAATTTGATCAATCTATCATTAAAGAAACAACATGACATGCGTCATTTTGCCTGACGTTTGCGAACTTTCTGCGCATGAGTGAGTTCACATGAAGTCAATTGAATAAAACATCTGACTTCAAACAGTGACATTTAATCGAAAGTTCAATTATCTTTCAGAATGACTCTTTGCAACTCATTTTATCGAGCTTCAAAATCGATTCTTTCAGACGTGAAGTGACATTGATCATTACTGTTATCGATGACGAAGTGTGTGTTAAACACTCATTCATCAATCTGTTTTCAAAGTTTTCTGCATCTTTGCTGACACTTCTGTTTGATTCAGAATATTCATACACACGAATTCACGTCATCAAGATTCTGCGTAGAACGCTAGTCACACTGAGCATAGAAGATCGATATTCAGATCACTTCTTTCATCAAGATGCTGCTATTTTAGCTTATTAAGCAGAGCTTTTGAAGAATGAAATTCAGTTACTAGAAAGATGAAAGTTCGACAGCTATCACTTATACATTGAAGCTCACTTTAGCTACATACTAAATGTCTCTAAAAGACATCAAAGATAAGTCACTTTCAATCAGTTGACTAAAGTCAGTTCTCATTGATCTTAATACTTTGTATCGACGTTTCTGAGATTTGAGAGTGCTTGACATTTCAGAGTGACTTTCAAGACAAATTTTAGTTCTGAAGATTGTCAGAGATTGTCGAGTTTGCTCAAACACATATAATATATATTCATTCAAACGAAGATGATGCTCGATAGAAGATTCAGCTTGACTGAAGACTATCGACAAGCAAAGATGACTAGTCGACTTGACTCAATCAATGTTGATCGCTAAAGAACAAGAAGATTAAGCAGGGAAAAAGAAATAAATAAATCGTTTCTTTTTCTGTTTCTCTTATTATCTCTTTCTGTTTCTTCATTTCTTAGAATTCAGTCAGAAACGCACTTTTGCCTCACTCACTCACTTCATAGACTCAGTCGCTTAGATAGAGAAAGTGCTTGACATCTCAGAGTGACTTTTGAAGCAAATTTTAGCTCTGAAGATCGTCAGAGATCATTGAGTTTGCTCAAACACATATAATATATATTCGTTCAAACGAAGATGATGCTTGATAGTACGAAGTTACTGCTTGTATATGCAAAATAATTAATTCATCTGATTATTTATGACTGAATTTGTCAATAATAATGCTATTTTGTCATTGATTAAACAGTCAACGTTCTTTCTGAATAAAAGCTTTCATTCTCACATGAACTTTAATTTGAATTCAACTGAATATGAAATCACTTAAGCAAGAATTGAAGCAGATAAAGCAGAGAATTTATTTGAACACATGAAATAATCACTAATGTTAATCAAACAAGCATTAACAAGAGTCAGAGTCACAATGAAGAAACAAATTAACAAGCATTGAAAGAAAATGTTTTACAAGATAAATGACATGATGTTTCTAAATTCTAGAAACATTATGATTGCAAGATCATCAAAGAAACTAAACAATAAAATGCTAGAATCTTTTAAGATTCTGATTAAGATCGAACATGCATATTGACTGAAATTGTCATTGACAATGAAGATGCATTCAAAGTTCATCTTGAATCTGCTTCAACTGAATTCGAAGAATTCTCTGAAAGAACAACGAAATGAGTCGTCTAATTCTATAGTGATGAATGATGAAGATGAATGAGAAGTGAAGAACATACTGAACTTCAAACACTATATATAACAACTACAATATCATGTTAATTGAAAAGAATACAACGTTGATCTACATTGATACAACGTCGATGAAAATGAGTTCAAAAGATGTCAGAAGATCATAAATGACTTTCATGAATGATATTTGAATAAGTCAAGATAGAAACTGAAAGAAAGATTAATTGAACTGCAGTAATGAGAACATTGCTAAATAAAGAAAAAGAATAATTTTGCAAGCGTGCACTTTAAGTTAGTTTAACATAAATTATGTTAAACTATCATAAACTAGTATAGAACTGATGTTGACACGCTAGCAATCTAGCGTGTCTTCGTGAGTAAAACTCACAACGTGTTTTATCTTTCTTCTTCTTTAGCTTTGAACTTCTAGTTGAAATACACTCATATGATTCGCTCTATGCAGACTTATAACAATTGTCTTTTGAAGTTGATCAATGATTATCATCACTGAGAAATTGACAAGTTTGTTGAATCTTGATAAAAGACTGCAATCAATATCTTAATGCTCATTCAATTTCACATCTGTAAAAAAAGAGTTAAAAAACATTGATTGATTGATATCACGTCGTAATCATAATGTGTTGCACACAGTCTTTAACTGTTTAATGTACTTTTGAATGACTTGAGAATTTATCTCTTAAATCTTAATAATTTTCGTATGTATTTTGTTCATGTCTTTCAAATTTTGATATATACAGTATTTCAAATTGACTCAATGAACTTCTTTTTCTTTTTATATTTATTTATGTTGATTTACTATTGAATTTATCATCAGCATGTTCATTTATGTCATCATTTGAAAGAGAGATCATTTGAAGAGTGTATCTGTAACAAATCACTTACAAGATTTTTTATTTATGATCTTAAATAAATTGATGATTTTGAACATCTAAATCATCTTTTTATGCATCTCGTTCATGATTAATCAATCTTATTTCATATTTCAGAGCTTTCATATCAACTGTGATTGTCTTGATCTAAAACTTGCTTTTTGAAAATAATGTAAACTTCTTATCAATTTTGCAACGCAAGTCTTGTACATGTTTATCATGATTACACATATGAGACTACAATTAGCTTACTTTTCTTCTGATAAAAGATATATATCTGTTTTTCTCAGTCTGATGATCAGCACGTTTATCTTGACATTACAATATGCATGATAAATCTGTCAATGTAATAAGTCATTGTTCTTGTTAAAATGAATTTGAATCTTTTTTAATCAGTTGATAATCAAGATTGATGAAATGATAACTAGATTAATAAACTTCAATGATATGAAATGTGCAAATAAGTTTGTATTTACACATGAACACTTAATTTTCAATCTGTTATTAGAAGAGCACTTTACATCTTTAGACTGAAAAGTATTGAAAGTATTTTCTTTCAGATGTTCATTGAACTTTTTCTTATGATAAGCATTGTTGATCTCATTGTATACTATGTGCAATAAATGATTCAGAGAAATCAATTTAAGCATTTTTATTGTTTTATTAATAAATTAGCATGCTTCATTCTTAATTTTGCTGACATTCATGTTTATCTTTTCAAGATTCATATCATCAACATTGTATTTTTTTCTCATGAACATTTTCATCTTAAACATCACAAAAATTTCAAAAGTCTGATATAAAAAGAGTGACATAATCATTCTTTGCAAATGTATGCATGATTGAAATTCAATATGATTAAAGTCATGCAGAAACAGTTAAGCGTAATTTCATCATTTATCTTCTTCATGAAAATGCTTTGTAATAATCAATAATATTTTCATCATGAATTTGTTCAATCTTGTTAGTTAAGAAATAAGATTGACTTCAATATTTTAATCATCTTGCGTAATGCTTCTTTAAAGTCTTCTTACTATCTTCAACATCATTAAAATTTACATGTGATTACATATGTTTTGACTTTCTCATGATATCTTCTTTAAATAAAATGTCGAAAATCATTATGTTCTGTTAAGATTTCATCTAAACAAAAAACAATCATAACATGTGCACAACAAATCTTGAAAAAGAGCACTACATGCAAGAAAGAGCGAATCTAGAGAATAATCAAACAATGATGAATTGCATGAGTTGCAGCAATGCAAGTTTAAAGATAATTGCAAGCAACGTTGACATGTTGCAAGAAAACAATGACGCAAATTCGTAATGCTCACGCAATGATGAAGAGAAGATAGCTGACATTATTGATCTATTAATAAAGACATCAATGTTAAAGAAAGAAATGAGCAAAGATTACTCGTGAAAAGAAATAACACTGAAGATGATGTGTCATCTTCAACTTAAATCAGAAGAAAAACATCATACAACTCAGAATGCATTTATTGCAAAGAATGTACAGAAACTGAAGACATCAGTTCAACTGCTAAGCAAGCAGTTACAAATGCAAAGAAATACGCGTTTCTCATTGAAAATCTTGTCATGAGCAAACATGATAAAAGAAGAATTATCAATGAGAAAGCAACATCTCAGGAAAAGATTATTGTCGCTTTGCAAGAAATGTGAAGTCATGATAAAAATAGCAGACAGAAAAGAAATAGAAAAAATGCAGAAGAAAATCATCAAGCAGATTCTTCAGAAAATAGCAGACGTGTTAACAAGTCAACAAAATCTGATCATGTTTCTTTGCAAGCTGAGTAGCAAAGATATTTTTCTTCATGCAGTCAGCTCAGATGCTTGAGCAAATCTGAAAAAGACTCAAGAATGAGCAAAAGAAATTATGAACTTGATGCGCATATTATGATGAATCTTTGCAGTGCTGACATATGAAATGCACATTACAATCAACATGAATAATCAGAAGAAAGTCATTAGAAAGCTGATAAAGAATAATGCAAAGCTTCATGAAAATATGAAGATTCTAAGAATAATCTGACTCAAGAAAGTAGCAAAGAGTGAAAAGACTCATTTGTCACTCATTGTGAAGATAATGATCGAAGCGATGATGAATTGATTGATGAACATGAGTATGTTAAATGCATATCATGAATGCATATGTAAGTTGTTTGAGAAAAACTGTTGCATCACACAGTGCTTCAGATGTCAAGAATTTGATCACATGATCAGATTTTGCAGAAAGAATCAACGCTGCATCAAGTGTGTAAACAAATGTTACATCAAGAAGTGCATGATGTCTTTGAATAAAAAATGTTGCATTAATTGCAATGAAAATCATAAACTCTGAAGACGCATCTGTCTCAAATGACAACAGCAGATGAAACAAGCGTTTGAAATCTATAGAAACAGATCGTTCAGATATTCAGAAGTATCTAAATACAATTGCACATTCTTGCAATTCTTAAGCTCTTCGCTGTCTTCAAGCTTTACAGATTCAATGAACTCTTTGAATTCAATGAACTCTTCAAATTCAATGAACTCTTCAAGATTCATAAATTCTTTCAGTTTAATGAACTCATTGAACTCAACGACAGTTGTGCTGAAAACATGCAGTCTAGTTGCTCATGAATCAACATGACAGATGATAGAAGTCAAGAAGAGACGCGTCAATTATTTCTCTTACGTGAGTAGTGACTCAGATGAGACGTCGCTTAAGCAGAGTCAGAAACAACAAATCAGAAGATGAGATAAACTCTCAATGACTAAAAGCATTCAAAGAGTCTTCTCTTTGCAAAGTCAACAACAGCTATAAATAATTCTATGATGAATCAATCTTTTTTACAAATACTGCAGTATAACATCAGAAAATTATTGAAAATTCAGAAATTGTTTCTAATCAATAAAAAAGTTCGTGATTTTGACATTGTGATCATACAGAAGCAGAGTTGTAACATTAACGACATGCAATCATTTAACTCAGCTCACAACTTCTTTTACCTAGTGAAAAACACGTCATCATAGTCAAGAACTTGCATATATGTGAACAAATGCTTAAAACTCAATTAATGAATGATAGAAACAGCTGAGTCAGACATCTGCTTAATCAAAATATTAACTTGCAACACAAATGACAAAATGCAAACGTTGCAACTTATAAACATTTACAATTCATGTTCACTATTCTCTACATCTACAGAGAAATCTTCAATCATTTCTCGCTTAAGTGAATTACTTAAAGATGACTGCAAACAATTGATCATGAAAGATTTCAATCTACATCATTCTCATTAAGAGAAATGAAGATGCTTTACTCAACATGTAGTAATCAACAGTTTACTTGACATTATTATTAACACTAAGCTGAAATTATTGCTGAAATCAGACATTATTACTTGCAAAGCTTGTAATCAGTTTACAACTATTGATTTAGTCTTTAGCAGTGAGAAAATACAGTTCATGATATGCAAGTGCAAAATACACATTGATTTGCATCAAGAATTGAATCATCTTTCAATTGTTACAGAACTTTGTTTATAAACAACTTCAGTACAGTCTTTAACTCAATGATTATGAAAGAAAATGAACATAGAAGCATTGAGCGCATATCTGCATATGCATCTTTCGTTAAATCATTCTTTGAACAGCAAGATAATGATGAACGAAAGAGTGTGTGAAGTTATCAAGATGTTATAAAAGATCATTAAGAAATTTATCTTCTTGACAAAATCATCAAATTGAGCAAAGAACTTCTGAAATTCAAACTGCTCAAAGACAGTAATAAAACCAAGATAACTGCAAATTATATGAAAAACACAAAGCACATTAAATGTGTGAAATGAATATCTGAAACACAATGATCATAAAAACAAGATCATTTGACAAGCAAAGCGCGCACATTTCAGATCATATATGCATGAGCTGAGCGATGCACTTAAGTTGATATGATGCTTTGCAAAATGAGTCAGAATTGAAAGTCAGCTATTTAAAAAACTTTCTTAGTTTTCATCACTGAAGTGAAGCAACACTAATCAAATGACAATGATGTTTGAGAAAAAAATCAAGATATTGCAAGAAAAATTCTTCTTTTCATTCTTTCAGATAAATATTAACAACATCATAAACTCATTTATATTCTTGATAATGTCATTTGACTTACACATTTCAGAAAATGAAGTAAGATAGATAATTAAAAGAGTAAAAGCAAACAAAGCATTAAATATTTCAGATATTTAAAACAGAGTGCTGCAGACAGATCTTGCAGAACTGACTTTGATATTAATGAATTTATTCAACGCATGTGTAATATACAGATATCATTCAAAGCAGTTCAAAAAAACTCAAATGATAGTATTATACAAATTGAAGAAGAGTGATTATACTGATTCAAAGACATATCAACTTATTGCTTTGCTTAATATCATGAGCAAAGCTCTGAAGTCAATCATGACTAAAAGATTGAATGATATAACTGAGACTCATCACATGCTATCTGATGTTCAAATGAAAGCAAGATGTAAGCAATTCATGATTTTAACATTAGATTTACTAGTAGATTAAATTCACATGATATGAGACTACAAAATCAAATACATAACGTTTATGCTAAGTTTAAATATCATCAAAGCATTTAATTAAGTCTTACACATCAGACTTCTGCATACTTTAAGAATGAAAGAAACTTTAGACTACATAGTTAAATGAGCATGCAGCTTTCTTAAGAATTGAGAAACATTGCTGAGATTTAATGAGCAAATGAGTGACATGCGCAAGATAAATGCAAACATATCACAAAGATTTTTTATTTCATTGATTCTCTTTCTATTTTTCAACACAAGTTTAATTAAGAAGTATAAAGCATTAAAAATTAAAGATTGAAGTGCTTGACTTCATAAATGACATTAACATTCTAGCATATGATAAATTCATTGAAGAAATTTGCAGAACATTGAGCAAAGTGCATGATGTCTATGCAAAATGAGCTTGCACTCATAATGCAATATTTGCATCAGAAAAGTATAAATTTACACATTTCATCAGAAAATCAAAAAGATTTAACATGACAGCTAGCATATAAATAAAAAGCTCAGTTATTAAGTTGAAATCAGATGTGCAAGTTTTGAAAGTACAACTGAACATGAAATTGCAATGAGATGCACATCTTCGTCAAATCGAAGTGAATCACGTCACATAAATGCTAGCACTTAGTTGACTTGAAGTCTTCACATGAGAAGCAATCTTCACAAAAGCAAGATAAATATATTCAGCAGTAATAAAATCAGAAATTGCATTTAAAGCATCAGTTTAACATCAGCGAGAAAAAGAGAAAAAACTGTCAGACAAAGAATGCAAACTTGAAACATTACAGAATCAGACTCTGCATCATGTTGCAAAAATGTTCAAAAAAGTAAGCATTGAGACTCTGAAAGCAGAAATGTACACAAGCTCGCTGCATGTTCATTTGAACATGCTGCAAGACAAGATTACATTATGCAGTTAAGTCAATAATTGTATGCAGAAAATTAAACAAGCATACAAACTGATATACACTCATCTGATGAATATCAATCACATCATTTCTCGCTTTTTCATCATTAAAAAAGTGACGCTTCTGAACAACTTACTTTAACAAAATGTTCAACAGTTAACTTTTTGCTTAATGACAGAATCTAAAAAAGTCGACTTGATTCAGCTAATAATCAGTTAACAACTGACTAATTAGCTAAATTTCAGCTAAATTCAACTAACTCAGCTAATTCAGCTAATTCAGCTAAAATATTTATTTACATGCTCATCATTCTACTTACTCATTTACTCGCTCATTTACTCGCTTATTTACTCGCTTATTTACTCGCTCATTTACTCATCATTCTACATACTCATTATTCTACTCGTCACTCTACATGCTCATCATTCTACTCATCATTCTACATACTCATTATTCTACTCATCATTCTACATGCTTATCATTCTACTTGCTCATCTACTTACTTCATTTACTCGCTCATTTACTCACTCATTTACTCGCTCATTTACTCACTCATTTACTTGCTCATTTACTCACTCATTTACTCGCTTTATTTACTCACTCTATTAATCTTTCTATCAAACACTTTATCAAATTTTCTATCAAACGCTTTATCAAACGCTCTATAAAACGCGTCGATCAAGCGCATAACATAAGTTAAACAGTGCTTCAAACAATGCTTTCTGTTACGAGCGTATCAAGACTGAATAAAGCTAGTCAGTGTCTCTAGCTCAGATCTGACTCAGTCTCTATTTTCTTTCATCAACATCTCTTTGTTCAACATCGTCTTTCTTTCTACATCACATTCTACTCATGTCACAAACACATTTTCTTCAAGCTTAGCGCAGTCTCTGAATATTACTTAAATAGAAGCTCTTGTACTCATCTTCTTCTGTATTCTTAATATTCAGTTATAGCTATCTCTAAAGATCAAGCACTATTCAATTCTGACTTTCGCTGATTGACTCATCTAGGCACGATTCTGACATTATATTAAGAATTCGTTAATCACACGATACTGATCTCATTACTCATTCAACATACTTGTACAGACAGAACGAGTCTAAAGAAATTCGTTTATCTGATGATTGACGCAATTGAAAGACTGAACAACACTAGAGAGTTTGATAAAATCAACAACAAGACTGTTTGAATCGCTAGATAACTTATCGCTCACTAAGTACGCAAAGTTCAACTCGATCAAGAGAATCAACTCATTCTCATGAAACAGACGAGTGAAAATAAGCTGTTCAACTTGATTAAGAGAATCGACGATAAAGAATCTTCGTGAATTGCTTGAGAATCACTCAAAAACTCACAAATCATAAATATTCTTCTAATCAACAACATTCTTTTCTGAAGATTAAACACTTGATCATACATCTTCATTAATACTGTCGAGCATCATCATTCGCTTGATCTTGTTCTTTCTTCAAATTTTATCATGTCAAAACATTCATCTATCAAAGAATGTTTTGAAGAATTTCGAAGTCACTTTTCTCAAATTTCTGAGACTGATTCATCGAAACTCTCTAGTGCTGAATCATTCATCAATGAAGACGACAAGTCATTCACTGAAACAGTAATACTTTCTGTTTCTATCGAAAACTGAAAGACTTGATACATGATTCTCGACAGAGAAACAGATTGACTCAACGAGCTGAGTAAACAACGAGACAACGAAATCAAAGAGTTAAAGACTAGACTTCAAACTAAAGAAATCACTTCTTCTGATTTCATCTACTCTGAGCGTTCTAGATCTCAGAAAATACCTGATTCTTTCTGATTTACTGACGAAAAGAATTTTACTTGGAAAAACTGATACGACAAAATTCAGAATAAACTAGAGATCAACGTCGATCTCTTTTCAAATGAACGAGTCAAACTGAGCTATGTACATTTCAGATTATTCGATGACGCAGCTGATGTCACTCAATCTAGACGCGAACATGACTATGTCAATCTTTATAAGATCGTCAATGATCTTTTGAAAGAACTAGCTGAGTTGTTCAATGATTCAGATAAGAAAGTCAACTTTCGTAGAAAATACTACAACTTGATTCAAGAATCAAAGAAGTTCAGCGAGTTCTACACTCAGTTTCAACG
>JAABUS010007890.1_pt1 | contig 11938 bp, 9 predicted proteins | sample 5560161 | NCBI WGS metagenome assembly JAABUS01 (sample SAMN10711885, study PRJNA513376) | rock metagenome | isolation source: Antarctica rocks | place: Antarctica: Victoria Land, Trio Nunatak nord | collected 2016-01-04 | reverse complement strand
AGACGGTGGACCCCATAGGGATCTCTGTGCCGGAGACCACGACGTCGCGAGTGGTGACCCGCAGGATGCGCTGGAACGACGGTCGGGTGCGCAGCACCTCCTCGATGAACTTCTGGGTGTACGTCTTGTCCTCGCGAACTCTACCCAGGTCATCTGGTCGGTGAGCGAGCGTGAAGAAGCAGTTCGCGATGAGGTTCGTCGTCGTGGTGTGCCCGGCGACGATGAGCAGGACGATGAAGTGCGAACGCTGCTCCTCGGTGAGCTCGCCTCCCGCCGTGAGCTGAGCGAGCCTGGCGATTACGCCGTCTGCGTCGAAGCTGCCGGAGCTCACGACGTCGGTCGCGAAGCTGAAGAGCTGGTCTCGCCCTGCCGTCGCCTCCGGGGAGGCAGTAATACCCAGGCGTGAGGCACGCACATACTCTGCCGCGAGCCGGCTCGACTGCCGGAGCCGCTCCACGTCGTCGATCGAGATTCCGAGCAGGCGCGCCATGACCGACACCGTGAGCGGGCCGGCGAAGTCTACGACGATGTCACCGCCGCCCGCCGTCACGAGCTCATCGAGCAGCTCGACGCAGCGCGCCTCGATGAACGGTCGCATCGGGCTGACCTTGTTGCGGGTGAACAAATTCGAGACCATCGCCCGCATCCGCTGCTGGTCCGGTGGGTCCGCATGCAGGAGAGTCGGCGAGGGTGTCGTTTGGCTGGAAAACGTGTCTGGGTCCATCAGCGCCTGGGTGATGTCTTGGTGGCGACTCAGGACCCAGCACGGTGGGCGGCCGAGCTGGGTACGAAGGACGGGTGCGTCCTCGCGCAGCTCGGGATAGTAGCCGAACGGGTCCTGCTGGATCGACTCGTCGTCGAGCCGGAAACGCTCATTGATGGGGGCACCGGTCATGGCAACTCCTGCGGGTCAGGACCCGTGGCAACATGCGGCCTTTGGGCCGCGGCACCTCGAGTCTCTCGGAGGTCTGCTACCAGCCGACGTGGCCGTGGCGGTCTTGAAAGGTCCCTGTCGGCCCGTCGGGCCCCAGGGTGGCCATGGCGACGATCGCGTCAGTACCTTCCGTCACTGTCTGGACGCCCCGGCCACCGTTGAGGTCCGTTGCGGTGAAGCCCGGGTCGACTGCGTTCACCCGCATCTCGGGCAGCGCCTTTGCGTACTGCGCCGTCAGCATCGACACCGCAGCCTTCGACGAGCAGTAGATCGGTGCGACGACCTTCGACTCAAGATTGTCGGAATCATGGGTGCGGGCAAAGGACCCGAGCCCACTGCCAACGTTAACGATGGCCGGCGACTCGGACTTTCGCAGCAACGGCAGGAACGCGCTCGTGACCCGGATGACCCCGAAGACGTTTGTGTCGTACACGCGCTGCGCCTGCTCGACCACGAGCTGGTCGACGGGGGTCATCCCCTCGCTGACGCCGGCATTGTTGATCAGGACATCGATGCGGCCCTCATGCGACGTCACATCGTCTGTTGCGGCGCGAACCGAGACGTCGTCGGTGACGTCGATCTGCACGAACCGGGCCCCGAGGGCGGTTGCAGCGGCATGACCGCGGTCGGCATCTCTGGCGCCGACGACAACCCGGTGTCCCAGGTCGATTAGGCGGCGAGCGGTTTCGTAGCCCAGACCCTTGTTCGCACCTGTCACTAATACTATCATGTATATATGATAACAGAGCCGCGGTTGTAACGCAAGACGACCACCGCTACGCGCGCATGTTTACGCGTCAGTCACCAGGGGCTTCCCGGCTCTTGGCGATCACACCCCCTGCGGGGAGCCGTCGGACGCAGTGCTGGCCGACTCACTTCTGACGACTACCTCGCCATGCGGATCGACACACCCTCGGTCGGTACGCTCCAGGCCGCGCGAGGCGCCTCAACGCGGAGCGGTGACGCTGACTTCGCTGGTCATGACCGAAGGCCAACGGACGACAGCGTGGAGCACCCGCTGGTGGACGTCTTCGATGTAGCGCCTAGCGTTCGCTGCGGCGTGGTCGGGGTCGCGCTCGGCCAGGATGTGACGCACCCAGTGATGGGCCGCGCTCGGGCTGGTCGCGGGTTCATCCGAGGTCAGCAGCAGTGCCCGGATGCGGCTCATGTCGCCCATGAGCCGCTGGTAGAGATTGATCATGTAGGTGTTACCCGTGGCCTGGGCCAAGACCCCGAATGTGGCGTTGACGACGTCGATGTCGCGGATAGCCGACTGTGCGCCGTCGTCGTCCGCTTGTCGGTCGAGCTCGTCGAACGAGGCCTTCGCCGCAGCGATCTGCTCTTCGCTCGCCTGGCGGATGCCAAGCCGGATGAGCTCGGGCCCGACGATCTGCCAGAGGACAAAGAGGTCGTCGATCGACTTGGGAGTCAGGGGCGCCACTTGGTAGCCCTTGCGGGGAACTGTGCGGATCAACCCCTCGTGATCGAGCCGGGTGAGGGCATCGCGCAACGGCGCTGTGCTGAACCCGAAGTCGGCGGCCAGCTGCTTCTCCGTGAGCCATTGCCCCGGCGCCAGCCGGCACGCGATGATGTCGCCCCGCAGCCGCTGGTAAGCGGCTTCGTTGAGCGACACACGCGGCTCAGGCGTGTCGGTCACGGGGCCACCTCTGGTCTCGACGTCCCCCGGTGGAGGACCTTGGGCCCGTCAGATTACCGGGGTGGCCAGCCGATGGCCGGAACACGAACGCCGCGCAGGGGCCGGCACCCCACACCATCGATGTGACCCCCCCTTGACATGCCGTCTCCAGGTATTAACATGTCAGTAGCACGCTTCAAACATTTCACAATGCACCCTTGACCGCCTCGCGACGCCCGGGAGTGCTCCCGAGCGAATCGGATGGAGAACAGCAACGTGGCTGACAACGACGACAAGGCAGCTGTCATCGAGCTCCTCAACCTCTACGGCTTCGCCCTGGACGCGCACGCCTGGGATCTGTTCGACCTGGTCTTCGCCGAGGACGTGGTGGCGGAGTTCGGTCCTGCTGGGAATGCCTGGGTGGGGCTGGCGGACTTCAAGCGCAGCTTCGCGGAGTTCCATGCGACCCTCGACAGCCACCAGCACACGATGATGGGCCAGCTGGTCCACGTCGACGGCGACAAGGCCAACGCCTTCAGCTACGGCAACTGGCTGCTCATCCGGGAGTCCGCCGAGGATGGCCCGACGTGGACGGGCACCGGCTGGTATGACGACGAGCTGGTGCGAACCGAGGACGGGTGGCGCATCAAACACCGGGTGTGCCGGCTGCAGGGCTGGTCTGGCAACCCGTTCGTGCCCGAGCCCAATGCCGAGCACCGTCCCGACATGAAGCTGAACGTCTTGCAGGAGCACGCCGACGCCGGCAAGGTCGCCTACCTCAACGCCGTCCGGGGCCAGTAGCCGTACCCGCCCCGGCCCAGTCGGCCACACCCATCGACGAAATGGTGGAACCTATGGTTCACGACGATCACACGAGGACCGCCGTCCGCACCGGTGTCCTCGCGGGCCCCACCGCCGGCCTGAAGTACCAGACCCCGACCCGCAGCGGCGTCACCGACGATCGCGGCCGGTTCGAGTTCGTCGACGGCGAGGTCGTCTCCTTCCTGCTCGGCGGACTCGTGCTGGGATCGGTGCCCGGTGCCGAGGTGGTGAACCTGGCCCAGTTGGTCCACCGGGTGGACGGCCGGATCGACAAGCTCCACGACCCGGCCCTGACCAACCTCGCCCGCCTCGTGCAGACCCTGGACTCCGACGGTGACGTCGAGGCCGGCGTGACGATCGCAGCAGCAGTGCACGACCTCGTCCCGGCCCGCGCGGTCGCCTTCGAGCAGTCCGAGGCCGCCTTCGCCACCGACGCCTGGGTCACCTCCCTCCTGGAGACCCTGAACACCACCCAGGGGGTGTTCACCGCCAAGGCGCCCCGCACGCTGCGCTCGCCGGAGGCCGCCCGCAACGAGGTCCGGCGCAACATCCGCGGCATCATCAAGGCCACCGACGTCCGGATCCCGCTGCGCGACGGGTCCTTCGTCTATGGCGATGTCTTCCGCCCGGCCGCCGAGGGCCATTACCCGGTCATCCTCAACAAGGGCTTCTACGGCAAGGCGTTCAACCACGACTGCATCGGCAGCGAGGACCAGGCTCAGGAGAAGGAGGTCCTCGAGGACCGCTTCTTCTCCGGTAACCCCGACGGGCTGCAGTACGAGAACCACGAGAGCGTCGACTCCGCCGTCTGGGTTCCCGCGGGCTACGTGTGTATCCGGGTCGACAGCCGCGGGGTCGGCCGAAGCCCGGGCCAGCAGGCGCCCTTCAGCGTGCAGCAGTCCGAGGACTACTACGACGCGATCGAGTGGGCTGGCACCCAGCCCTGGTCCAACGGCAACGTGGGCCTGTGGGGCATGTCCTACCTGGCCATGACCCAGCACATGGTCGCCAGCCTGCAGCCGCCTCACCTCAAGGCCATGGTCGCCATCGGCACCGACGCCGACCTGTACAACGAGGCCACCTACGGCGGCGGCCTCTTCGGGGTGGGGTTCTGGGACTGGTGGTGGAAGGTCATGTCCGGGCACAACTTCGTTGGGGAGCGCCGCGAGACCGACTGGATGGCCCGACTACGCGACACGCCCTTTAACGACCCGGCGGCGTACGGCCCGAAGGGTTCGGTCTTCATGCGACCGGACCTGGCGAAGGCCACCGCGCCGGTCTGGGTCGTCGGTCCGCAGACCGGCGTGACGATCCACCAGCTCGGCAGCAGCGAGACCTACATCCACTCCACCGGTGCGCAGGCCAAGCGCTTCGATTTCGTCGACGCCTGGTTCCCGGGCAGCTACCAGCAGTCGACCATCGCTGAGCACCAGCAGTTCTTCGGCCACTGGCTCAAGGGCGAGGACAACGACGTCATGCACGCCCCACCCGTTCGGGTCCAGCTCCGGACCGGCAACGGCACCCACCAGGTGCTGCACGAGCACGAGTGGCCCATCGCGCGCACCACCTACCGGCGCTGGTACCTCGACGCCAGCCCCTCGGGCTGGACCGGCGACGTGAACCGCAGCGACCTCCTGCGCATCGCCGAGGACCTGCCCGTCGTCGAGCAAAGCGCTGGCTACGACGCTCACCTCGACCTCGGCAAGCCCATCCCCGCACCGATCGGCTACGTCGGCGGCACCCCGCGCTGGTCGACGGGGGTCTCCTTCCTTAGCGACCCGCTGACCGAGGACCTGACGCTCGCCGGCTACATGAAGGCCGGCCTGTGGGTGTCCTCGACCAGCACCGACATGGACGTGTTCGTGTCCCTGCGGGTCATTGACGAGCACGACCGCGAGGTCCGCTACGAGTCGGTGGTGCTGCCTATCGACCCGGCGCACATCCACCCGGTCGGGCACGGCCTGCTCAAGGTTTCCCGCCGGGCACCGGACGAGGCCCGGTCCACCGACTACTGGCCGGTGCACACCCACGCGGAGGGTGACTCCCAGCCGCTGCAGCCCGATGAGGTCGTCCACGTCGAAGTCGGGCTCTACCCCAGCACCGCACTCGTCCGGGCGGGCTCGCGGCTGCGCATCGACGTCCAGCCCTACACACCCGCTGGCATCCCGGTCCGCGCCTACGACGAGAGCTACCACGCAGGCGCCCGCAACACCGTCTACACCGGACCCGAGCACCCCAGCTACATCCAGCTGCCCGTCGTCCCGCCGCAGTGAGCCGACGGCACAACCGGGCCTTCTCAGAACCCGCCGTCACCAGCCGTCCGACCCCTGCTCACGGTCCACCGACACGACACGGAGACACACCATGACGCTCGCCCCCGACGACAAACCCACCAAGCTCGCCGCGGTCCTGGACAAGGTGCGCGAGCTCGGCCCGACCCTGCGCGCCAACGCCCTGGACGCCGAGCGGGCCGGGCGCCACTCCGACGCGACCATCACCGCCCTCGACGCGACCGGTGCGTTCAACGTCGCCAGCCCGGCCGAGTACGGCGGCGACGAGCTCACTGTCCGCCAGCAGCTCGACGTCGTCACCGAGGTCGCCAAGTGGGACGGCTCCTGCGGCTGGAGCGTGTGGGTGGCGGCATCGACCAACTGGCTGCCCGCCGGCTGCGGCCCCCGGGTCGTTGAGGAGGTCTACGGCCACGACTGGGTCGGCCCCCGGGTCGCCGGCTCCAGTCACTTCCCGGCCTCCCGCGGCCGCGCCAAGCGCACCGACGGAGGCTGGCTGATCTCCGGCGGTCCCTGGACCTTCGGCAGTGATGCCCTGTGGGCGCCTTACACCAACCTGGGCTGCATAGCCGACGACGGCGACGGCAAGTACCTGGTCGGCGTCCAGGTCCCCCGCGGCCAGCTCCGCTTCGTCGACGACTGGAACGTCGCCGGCATGCGGGCCACCGGCAGCGTCTCCATCGAGCTGCCCACCGAGGAGCACTTCGTCGCCGAGCACCGCGTCACCGACTTCCGGGACATCACGGCCGGACGGATCGACAACGGCCTGGCCGGGTCGCTGTGGAAGGTGCCGTCGCTGGGCTGGGCGTTCAGCCTCATGGCCGGCATGTCCATCGGCATCGCGCAGGGCGCCCTCGACCGCTTCGTCGAGCGCTCGGCCGGACGGCCGATCCGCGGCACCACGTACAAGAACCAACTCGAGGCACCGCTGACCCACCTCATGCTCACCGAGGTGCACAGCAAGATCCGGTCGGCCACGCTGATGGCCCAGGCCAACGCCGAGGAGACCGACCGCCTCGGTCAGCTCGCCGCGGCCGGAACCCCGGAGAGCCCCGAGTACATGCAGCTGTTCAGCGCCCGGGTCCTCGCCGAGACCGCCTACGCTGCCAAGTGGTGCGCCGAGGCCATCGAGCTGCTCCAACGTAATTCTGGCTCGACTGCCATCATGGACAGCGAGCCCATCCAGCGGGCTTGGCGGGACGCACGCGTCATCACCCTGCACGGCGCCCTCAACCTCGAGGCCCTGTCGGAGAACTACGGGCGACTGATGGCCGGCATCCAGCCGCACAGCTTTGCCGGCATCACCACCCTCGACCGCTTCGCGCCGGCACCCGTGCAGAAGGCCAGCTGACATGGCACCACCCGTCGGTGGACTCACCGTCGCGCCCACGCAAGCAGGTCGGCTCCGATGCGTGCGCGTCGGAGCGGGCGACCCATTGACCTACCACCGGCGGACCTACCACCGGCGCAGCGCTGGGGCTCTCGTGAGCCCGCGGCCGACGGGTTGGGGCGTCCCGAGATGAGCCGGACCCAGACGGCCGAGTCGGTCACCCTGGGCGGGACGCACCCGGCAGCCGTGGTCGACGCCCCCGGTGCGCAGCCGCGGCTGGGATCCCTCACGCTCCCCGCGCGGCGAGCCGGAACGACGCTGCTCGAGGTGGCCGCGGCACCACTGAACCCGTTGGACCTGCTCATCGCCTCCGGGGCGTTTCACTCGGTCCGCCACGAGGCGCCCTACGTCCCCGGCAGCGAGTGCGTCGGCGTCGTGGTCGACTCCGACCGATACGAGCCCAACACGTGGGTGTACGCCGAGTGCCACGCCTCGCCGGCCACCCCGGGCGCCTTCGCCACCCAGGTGCTCGTCGCCGACGAGGACGTGTTGGCACTGCCCGACGGGATCGACCCGGTGCTGGCCGCGGCCGCTGGCAACTCCGGCACCGCAGCGTTCATGCCGCTGATGGAGAACGCCGGCCTGCGCCCCGGGGAGACCGTCCTCGTGCTCGGCGCCACCGGTGCCGTCGGCCAGCTCGCGGTCCAGGTGGCGCGCCGGGCCGGGGCTGGACGGGTCGTCGGCGTCGGCCGGGACGCCGATGCGCTGCGACAGGTGAGCTTCCTCGGCGCCGACGCCGTCGTCCAGCTGCTCGCCGGGGAGAGCCGCGAGGACCTGGCCGCCCGGCTCGCCGCTGCGGCAGGTCCGGTCGACGTCGTGCTGGACGGTGTGTACGGCCTGCCATTGGAGGCCGCCGTGCTGGTCTGCGCACCACGGGCGCGGCTCGTCAACATCGGGAACCTCGCCGGTGCCACCGCGCAGCTCCCGGCCGGTGTGCTCCGCGGCAAGCAACTCACCCTGTCCGGCTTCGCCGGCATGCAGCTCCCGCTGGCCGCCAAACAGCCTGCGTTGACCTGGTTGTGGGCCGCTCTCGCCGACGGTGAGCTGCAGGTACCGACCCGCACCTTCAACCTCCAGGAACTCCCCGAGGCGTGGCGGGAGCAGGCGGCCTCACCGCACGCCAAGTGCGTCGTCCTGCCCAACGAGCACCTGATCGATGAGGCCGTGCACAACGAGCACGTGGCCGCCCGTGCTCCCCGGAGCCCAGACGCATGAGCACTGCTTCACCGACGCAGCACCGCGCGCCCCGCGCCGACGTCGATTGTCTCGTCGTCGGCGGCGGCCCAGTCGGGCTGCTGACCGCTGTCCTGCTGGGCCAGGCCGGCCTGCAGGTGGCGGTGGTCGAGCGGTGGCCGCAGCGCTACCCGCTGCCCCGGGCCTGCACCATCGACCACGAGGCGCTGCGCATCCTGCAGGCCGCGGGCGTGATGGCCGACCACGCCGACCTGTTCGAGCCCTCCCAGGGCGAGCGCGGCGGCTACCAGTTCCGCAACGGCGACGGCGAGCTGCTGCAGGCCATCGACTGGAACCGGCCGGCCGAATCCGGCTGGGCCAACACCAACGGCTTCTACCAACCAGACCTGGAGACCGTGCTGGAGGACGTCGCCGTCGCCACGGCCGGTGTCACGGTGCACCGGGGATGGACGTTCGCCTCCGGCACCCAGGACGACGCGGGCACCTCGACGCGGGTGTCGGCCACCGACGACCCCACCGCGCAGGTCACCGTTCGCAGCCGCTGGCTCGTCGGCGCCGACGGGGCCAACAGCCCGGTGCGCACCCACCTGGGCATCGAGGTGGGTGACTCGGGCTTTCAGGCCGACTGGCTGGTTGTGGACTACCGGCCCCTGGTCGAGGAGTCGTGGGACGCCTTCGTCGTGCAGTACTGCGACCCGCGGCAGCCGGCCACCGCCGTCAAGAGCGGCCCCGGCCGACGGCGCTTCGAGTTCATGCGCCGCGAGGACGTCACACCCGAGGAGCTGAGTCAGGAGTCCACCGCCTGGCGCCTGATGGCCCCGTGGGGTGTCACCCCGCAGACCGCGGAGCTGGAACGGCACGCCGTCTACACCTTCCGCGGCCTGTGGGCGCAGATCTGGCGGGTGGGCAGCACATTCCTCGCCGGGGATGCCGCCCACCTGATGCCGCCGTTCATGGGGCAGGGGCTGTGTGCGGGCCTGCGCGACGCCCGGGCCTTGGCCTGGCGCCTGGGCCTCGTGCACGCCGGGCTCGCCGACGCCTCCGTGCTGGACAGCTACGGCCCCGAACGAGCCGGTCACGTGCGGGAGATCATCGACGAGGCGGTCGCCGCCGGGCGGGTGATCTGTGAGCTCGACCCGCAGCGGGCAGCGGCCCGTGACGACGCGATGCGGCAGCAGATGGCCGACCTCAGCGCGACGAAGGAGCCGCCGCATCCCCGGCTGGGGCACCCGTCGCTGACCGTCCCGGGCCAGGACGTGGCCGGCCGGCTGGCCCCCCAGGGGCGAGTCACCGTCGCGGACCGGACCGGGCTGTTCGACGACGTCGTCGGCGGGGACTGGCAGCTGGTCAGCCGGACTGGTGACCCGGCGGCACTGCTGGACGCAGAGACCGCGGCTTGGTTCGCGGGGATCGGGGGCAGCCTCACGCACGTGTCCCCCACGGGGCCGGTCACCGACGTCGACGGGACCTACGGGCACTGGTTCGACCGGCACGGTTGCGACCTGTACCTGTCCCGGCCGGACTTCTACGTCTTCGGGGCCGGCGAACACACCGACGCCCCGGCCCTCGCCTCCCAGCTGCGCGCCGTCCTCCAGCCCGACGCGACCGAACACGTGCTCTCGTGCGGCGGCCACCCGCGCAGGTCATCGGGAAACACCCATCAGAAGGAGACCACGTGTCCCAGGTTGTAGACCCTGCACTCTTCCGCGAGACGCTGGGTCACTACCCGACCGGGGTGGCCGTCGTGACCGCGGTCGCCGGAGACGGCAACCCCGCAGGCATGGTCGTGGGCACATTCTCCTCGGTCTCTCTCGACCCACCGCTGATCGCGTTCTTCCCAGCCACCGAGTCCCATAGCTTCCAACGCCTGCGGACCGCGTCGGCGTTCTGCGTCAACGTCCTGGCCGCCGATCAAGAGCCGCTGTGCCGCAAGCTGGCAACGGGCGGGGCAGCCAAGTTCGACGGCGTGGGCTGGCGTGCCGGCCCGCTGGGCTCGCCGGTCCTCGCGGGCGCTGTGTCCTGGATCGAGTGCACGTTCGAGGACATCCGAGCAGCCGGTGACCACTACATCGTCCTGGGACGCGTCCACGAGCTGGCCGTCGAGCGGTCCACGCTGCCCCTGCTGTTCTTTCAAGGCGGGTACGGCCGGTTCGCGCCCGGTTCCTTCATCGCCACACCCGACCCTGAACTCATCCAGGCCGCTCAGCTGGCCGAGACGATCCGGCCGCAGGTCGAGGACCTGAGCGCTGAGTTCGCCGTCAACTGCAGCATCGTCGCCAAGATCCGCTGGGACGCGGTGCAGGTCCTCGCCGCGAACCGGAGTCCGGTCGCCGAACCCTTTCCCCTCGGCCACCGGCAGCCCCTCATCCCGCCCTTTGGAGCGGTCTTCATGGCCAGCGCGCCACCGGCCGAAGTCGATGAGTGGCTGCGGCGTGCCCCCGTCGACGGTGCGGCCCAACGCGGCCTAAACCACGCCCATCTCGACAAGGTGCGCGAGCGCGGTCACTCCCTCCTGATGGCCGCGCCGGAGACCCTCCAGCGTCACCAGGAGGCGCTGGATGCGTTCGAGGCATCCGACCGCCTGCCACGTCAGGAACGCGTCGTGCGTGCAGTGACCTCGGAGCTGGCCGATCTCTTCTGCCCCGACCTCCAACCGGGACAGCGCTACGACCTGGCGAACATCGTCGTTCCCGTCCCGACTGAGGAGGGGCAGTCGCCCATGGCACTGCGGATGACGGGTCTGCCCACCTCCGCATCGATGGCGGAGATCGAGTCCTGGATCGACAGGCTCAAGCAGGTCGCCGGCGCCGCTCGGCGGTCAGGACCCGCGACCCCGACCACCGATGTAACCCTGAAGGAGACCTGATCTCGATGAGCATGCGCATAACCCGACTCGCCGACGCCGAGGCCTTCGCCCCATCAGGGCATACCGGCGTCGGCCCGCTGCGCCTGCAGGGCGGCCACGACACCCCCACCGAGCAGGTGACGGTCGTTCTCTCCCACTACCTGCCCGGTGGTCAGGCCGACATGAGCCCCCAGCCGGTCGAGACCGTGTACGTGCTCGTCAGCGGTGAGCTGGTGATGCTCAGCGACGGGCAGGAAGCCACCCTGCACCCCTACGACTCGGTGCACTTCACTCCCGGCACCGTCCGTCAGGTGGTCAACCGCAGCAAGCTGCCGGCCAGCATGCTCGTCATCCGACCGGCCGCCACATGACCGACCTGCCCGCCGCACACCTGCCCCGGGACAACGGGTCGTTCGACGCCACAGTGGTCACGTTCGCTGCGATGGGGTTATTTGACAGCCTGGATGGCGCACAACGGGCGCAGGTCCTGCTTCCGCACGCCGACCCCGGCCGCACGCACTGGAACTTCCTGCCCGAGTCCGGCCGGCACGGCCTGGCCCTGGGTGCGCTGACCCGCTCCCAGGAGGTGCTGGCCCACCGGCTCGTCGCGGAGTCGATGTCGCTACCGGCCTACGCCCGCGTCGTGCAAGTGATGAGCAACGAGCACGTGCTGCGTGAGCTGAACCTGCCGGTGTTCGGGCACGTGGCGGCAACCTTCCGCGACGCCCGCGGTTACTTCTTGACCTTCTTCGGTCAGCCCCAGCCCGACACCACTTGGGGCTGGCGGCTGGTCGGGCACCACCTGTCCCTCAATGTGACAGTCGTCGAC
>JAABUS010007889.1_pt1 | contig 11939 bp, 14 predicted proteins | sample 5560161 | NCBI WGS metagenome assembly JAABUS01 (sample SAMN10711885, study PRJNA513376) | rock metagenome | isolation source: Antarctica rocks | place: Antarctica: Victoria Land, Trio Nunatak nord | collected 2016-01-04 | reverse complement strand
GGCCGGACGGATCGCCGCCGGACAGGCCAAGATGCTGGCCTTGATCGGAGAGTTCGACCGACGGGAGGCCTGGGCCGGCCCGGGTCTGCTGTCGTGCGCGCACTGGCTGTCCTGGCGGCTCGGCATGGGGCTGGCCGCGGCGCACGAGCGGGTGCGGGTCGCCCACGCGCTGCAGCGGCTGCCGCTCACGGCGGACGCGTTCGGCGCCGGCCGCGTCTCCTGGACGCAGGTCCGCGCCATCACCCGGGTCGCGAGCCCCGCCGACGAGCAGACCTATCTCGACTGCGCCCGACACTGCTCGGGGGCGCAGATCGAGCGGCTGGCGCGCGGGGTGCGGCGGGCCCGCCGGACCGAGGAGGACCGCACCGACCCCGAGCTGGCTGCCTGGCGCCTGCGCACACGTCTGTCGTACGACGAGGACGGCACCCTCGTCCTGTCCCTCCGCGTGCCGCCGGAGCAAGGCCCGGTCCTGCTCGCGGCGCTGGAGGCGGCCCGCGCCGACCTCGACCACGAACGCCAGGTGGCACCCACTATGCAGACCGCAGCCGCCGGGCCAACGCCGTCGCCCACCCCGGCTCCCACTCCGGCCCCGGCTCCGGCTCAGGGCACAGCTGCTGGGTCGACGCCAAAAGCGACTTCCGCCGCCGAGCCGACGCCGGCGTCCCGTTCTTCCGCGGAAGAGTCCGCGCCGACGCGTCCGGCGCCGGCCGCCTCTCTGGCGGACGGGCTCCTGCGGTTGGCGGGAGACTTCCTGGACCACCGGGCGCAGCAGCGGCCGGCGGCAGGTCGCCGCAGCCGCTCCGCGCTGACGATCCAGGTCGACCCCCTGTCCGGCTGGGCTCGGCTCGCGGACGGGGAGCTGCTCCCGCCGAGCTCCCTGCGCCGAGTACTGCCGATGCTTGCCCGCCATCAGCGGCTGCGTCCCCTCACGGCCCGCGACCTGACCCGGCACGACCTCGGCCGGGGCCAGCGCGACCCGAGCCTCCCGCTGCACGAGCTCCTGGAGGCGATGGACGGTCACCGCTGCCGCTTTCCCGGCTGCAACCGCCGTCGACGCCTGCACGCCCACCACGTCCTGGAGTGGTCTCGCGGAGGAAGGACCGACCTTGCCAAGCACAACCTAGGGACGTGGTACCTTCCGCGGTATGACGATGACAGCGCAGCGACCGGCCGTGCAGACCGCCGTACAAACAGCGATCTACGCGCGGATCTCCTCCGACGACGGGACCGCGCTGGGCGTGACCCGGCAGCTCAAGGACTGCATGGAGCTGGCCGAGCGCAAGGGCTGGACGGTGGCCGAGGTGTTCACCGACAACGACGTGAGCGCGACGTCCGGCCGACCCCGCCCGGAGTACCAGCGGATGATGCAAGCCCTCACCGCTGGTCGGCTCGGCGCGCTGGTCGTCTGGGACGTCGACCGGCTCACCCGTACCCCGCGTGAGCTGGAGGACGTCGTCGACCTCGCCGAACGGCGCGGCGTGGCACTAGCGTCGGTAGGTGGCGAGATCGACCTAGCGACCCCGCAGGGACGATTGACAGCGAGGATCAAGGGCAGCGTGGCGAAGCACGAGAGCGAGCAGCTCGCCCGGCGCGTCCGGCGCAAGATGGCCGAGCGCGCCGAGGCCGGGCAGCCGCACGGCCGGATCGCCTACGGCTGGCGACGTGAGCAGGTCTACGACGACCAGGGGCGACGGCTCGGATCGAAGGACGTGCTGCACCCCGAGCAGGCCGAGATCGTGCGGACCGCCGCGAAGGCGGTGCTGGCCGGGGATTCGCTGCGCAGCCTCGTGGCCGACCTCAACCGCCGGGAGGTGTCGACGCTGAACGGCGTGCCCTGGGGGACGACGGCCCTGCGCGGTGTGCTGCTGCGCGACCGGAACGCCGGGCTGCGCGTGCATCAGGGGCAGGTCGTCGGCCGCGGGGACTGGGAGCCGCTGTACGACGAGGACCTGCACCGCCGCGTAGTCGCGGTCCTGACCGACCCGGCCCGGCGCACGAGTCCACCTTCCAGCGCCATCAAGTACTTGCTGTCCGGTCTCGCCCGGTGCGGTGTGTGCACGGGGCCGATGCGCGTCCTGACCGCCGGCAAGGACGGCAGGAGCGACTCCTACGTCTGCCAGCAGAAGTACTGCACCCGCCGGTCCCGCGCCGGTCTGGACGACCTCGTTACCCGCCTCGTGACCGCTCGGCTCGCCCGCCCCGACGCTGCCCGAGCCCTGGCCCGCGCTGACGACGGGGCAGCTCAGGAAGCAGCCGACAAGGCAGCCGCAATCCGGGTGCGGCTCGACGACGCTGCCGACTCCTACTCCGACGGTGACATCGACGCCCAGCAGCTCGCCCGTATCACCGGCAAGCTGCGCCCCGAGCTTGAGCAGGCCGAGCAGATCGCCCGCGCCGCGAGCAGCGCCCCGGACCTGCTCGACCTCGCCGCCCCGGACATCGCCGGACGCTGGGAGTCCCTGCCGCTTGCCCGCCAGCGCGCCGTCATCGACCTGCTGCTGCGCATCGTGGTGCTGCCCTCGACCAAGCACGGCGGGCACAACCTGTTCGATCCGACGAGCGTCTGCATCACCTGGAAGACGTCATGAGCACCCCGGACTTGAGCGAGCTTCTGACCGAGCCCTACCGGCGTCGGCTCGCCGCCGTGCACCGAGGCCGCACGGCGCTCGAAGCCGGGGGACTAGGCGAGCCGGCTCTGACGATCTTCTGTGTGGCGCGGAACGATCGCGGTGACCAATGCAACCGCAGCGTTGCCACGCTGTACAAGTTCGAGCGGACACACCTCGTGGTGAGTCAGTTCCGGCCCGCGGTGGACGGCGTCATGGCCGTCTTGAATCACGCTATGGACGTCCAGCAACGGGGGCCGGTCGGCCGGTACGCCGCCGAGATGATGGCGGACCAGGCCACTGAGCCGCACACCGTCTACAACCTCGTCGACGAACCGCCGAACGTGCCGGTCGTGCCGGGCGGCTCGCCTCTCATGCCGGTCATCGACCTGGGGTGCCCGAACCACGGCGTCGTCCGCGTCGTGTTCGGCGACTTCCGCATCCTGCTGAAGAAGGCGAAGAAGGAACCGGCGCGCCGCAAGGCCGAGCTTGACATGCAAACGGCCGAGTGGCGGATACCATAGGCCTGCTGCCCGGGCTACGGCTCCGCAGTAAGCAGGTCCGCGCCCGACCCGGGCGAAATCTTCACCGGCTGGGCGCCGGAACCTTCTGAGGTTCCTGCCGTGGCCGAGACCCCTTCTTCCGTAGACGACTACGTCGCCCGCCTCGTCGCCGAGGCCGCGCCGCTCACCGCTGAGCAGCTCGACCGGCTGGCCGTGCTGCTGCGCGACCGCACCCCGGCCTATCCGAGCGACCAGCTCCGGGAGCTGGATTTCCGCGAGGAGCAGGCCGGTCGACTGCGCCGGCAGGCCGCCGCTCGCCGTCTGCCGCCGATCGACGACGGACACCGTGACCCGCTGAGCGAGTCGGCATGATCGACTACCCGACGCGCAAGTACGCCGACGACCCGGTCGAGGTCGCTGCGGTGCTGACGCTGCCCCGGCGGACGCACTGGAACGCCGTCGAACTGCTCGCCGCCGAGTTCCCCGAACCGCGCTGGGCCGTTCCCGGTCTGGTGGCCGAGGGACTGACGCTGTTCGTCGGCGCCCCGAAGGTCGGCAAGAGCTGGGCGGCCTGGAACCTGGCCGTGGCCATCGCCTGCGGCGGCATCGCCTTCGGCAAGATCCCAGTCGAGGCCGGCGACGTCCTCTACCTGGCGCTGGAGGACACCGGGCGCCGGCTGCAGTCCCGACTGCGCAAGGTGCTGGCCGGCGACGCACCGCCGGAGCGGCTGACTGTGTCGACGACCTGCTCCACCCTCGGCAACGGCGGGGCCGAGGAAATCGGCGGATGGCTGACAGCGCACCCCGATGCCCGGCTCGTCATCGTCGACGTCTTCGCCCGCATCCGCGGCCGGTCCGGTCCGCAGTCCAGCGCGTACGAGTCGGACTACGGACCTATGTCGGTCCTGAAGGACCTGGCCGACACGCACGGCGTCGCCATCCTCGTGGTCCACCACACCCGAAAGGCCGACGCCGAGGACTTCCTCGACGTCGTGAGCGGCACGCAAGGACTGGCCGGCGCCGCTGACTGCATCGTGGTCCTCAAGCGCAGCAGGGGGACCGCTGACGGGGTGCTGCACGTCACCGGCCGCGACGTCGAAGAGGCCGAGTACGCCCTCACGTTCTCCGCCGAGCTCGGCGCCTGGCAGATGCTCGACGGCCCGGCCGCCGACTACTCCCTCGGCGACACCCGGCAGCGCATCCTTCGCTACGTCCGCGACAGCCGTAGCGCCACCCCGAAGCAGGTGGCCGAGGCGCTCAAGCTCGACCACGACCTTGCCAAGCAGACCTGCTACCGGATGAGCAAGGCGGGCCAGCTCGACACCGATGGTCGTGGGACCTACCTGTCACCTGTCACCCCTGTCACCGAGGTGTCACCGAACGTTTCCGCAGGTCAGAGCACCTTCGGTGACAGCGGTGACAGGGGTGACAGCCGTCAAGGCGGCCCGTGTCGACGCGAAGGCCACGGTTGGCACCCTGGCGCCTGCCCACTGGACAACGAAGGCGCCTCGTGAGCAACAGCCGCCGCCTCCGTCGGCAGACCATCGTTCCGAGCGTCCTCGACCAGATGACCGGCCACCGGATGCCCGGCGGCTGCGACGACTGCAGCGCGTTCCAGTCCGTCGAGAAGCAGGCGAACGGCGTCTACGTCCTGACCGTGAACCACGACGGCTGCTGTCCGTTCTTGCGAGGAGTGACCCGATGACCCGCGTTGCGCGTGACGTCGCCCTCCGGCTACTCAGCGCGGCCGGGACCACCGTCACCCTGACCGAGCACGAGCTGACCGAGGACGTCGACGGCATCCCGCTCGGCGTCATCGTCACCGAGTCCAGCGCGGTCCTGTACGTCCGGCCTGAGCTGCTCGGCTGGAGCTGGGCCGAGCTGGGCCTCGACGACCCCGAGGACGAGCAGTGACCGTGCTGCGCGCCTGCCTGGACTGCGGCGCCCCCTCGCCCAACACACGCTGCGCCCTACACGCCCAGGCCCGGCAACGCATCCGCACCGCGAACCGCCAGACCGCCCGCGACGTCATCGCCGCCCAGCCGTGGTGCTCAGACTGCGGCAGCACCCGCGACCTCACCGCCGACCACGTCCGGCCACTCGCCCTCGGCGGCAGCAACGCCGGAGCGCAACGGGTGCTGTGCCGGCGCTGCAACAGCTCCCGCGGCGGCGGGCTGTCCGGCTCGGCCGGCGCGCGAGGCCGGCAGTGAACACCCCAGGGGAGGGAGGGCCATACGGTCACTCTCCGTCACCCCGCAGGCAAACTTTCGGTCACACAGCCGGGGCGGTCCTGTGAGGGCCGGTCCGAAGCGGGAGGTCACTGCCCTACCGCTGGACCTGACGGGGCTGCCTGCGGGCGGCTCAGCCCGCGTGGTCGCGTTCGTGGAGGGCTTCCTGCGGGTCCCGAAGGGAGCGGGGGCGCTGGAGCCGGTCCGGCTCCGGGGCTGGCAGCGGGACCTCATCGCCGGCCTGTATGACGAGCCCCGGCCGCGACAGGGCCTGCTGAGCATCCCGCGAGGCAACGGCAAGACCGCGCTGGCATCCTTCCTGGCCGCGTACGCGCTGTTCGCCGACGAGGTCGAGGGTGCGCAGGTGCTGTGCGTCGCCAGCGACGAGCGGCAGGCCGGCCTGGTGTTCCACGCCGTACGGCGCATGGTCGAGCTGGAGCCGCGGCTGGCCGACCAGGCGCAGGTGTTCAAGGACCGGATCTACCTGCCGCGCACGGACTCCGAGCTTCGTCCGCTGCCCGCTGAGCCCGGTGCGTTGCAGGGCTTCGACCCGTCGCTGTGCGTTGTCGACGAGCTGCATGTGGTCACCGAGAACGTCTGGGACGCGATGGCGCTGGCCTCGGGCAAGCGGGACCGCAGCCTCGTGCTGGGCATCTCGACGCCCGGTGTCAGCCCGGACAGCGTCATGCACCGGCTGGTGCTGCACGGCCGCCAGCACTCCGACCCGTCCTTCTTCTTCCGTGAGTACGCCGCCCCGGACGGGTGCGACGTCGCGGACGAAACCGCCTGGGCGACCGCGAACCCGGCGCTCGGCGACTTCCTGGCGATCGACGCGTTGCGCGCCACCTTGAAGACGACCAGGGAGGCCGCGTTCCGCCGGTTCCGGCTCGGCCAGTGGGCCGGCCAGACCGGCGGCTGGATCGACTGGTCGGCGTGGGCCGCCTGCGCAGCCGCGACGCCGGTCCCTGCCGGCAGCCGCGTCGTGCTCGGCTTCGACGGCTCGGCGTCCGGTGACAGCACCGCGCTGGTCGGTTGCGTACTACCCACGTCCGACAGTCCGCCGCACCTGCTCGTACTCGACGTGTGGGCCAACCCCGGCCGGCTGGACTGGCGCGTCCCGCGGGCCGAGGTCGGCGCGGTCGTCGAGGCCGCCTTCGCCCGCTACGACGTCCTCGAGCTGGCCTGCGACCCGTGGGGTTGGAGGAGCGAGCTCGAAAGCTGGTCGGCGCTGTGGCCCGGCCGGATCGTCGAGTACAACACCGCCGCCGCCAGCCGGATGGGACCGGCCACCGACCGCTTCTACGCCGCCGTCGCCGAGCAGGCGATCAGCCACGACGGGGACGAGCGCCTGGCCGCGCACGTCGCTCACTGCATCGCCAAGAGCACCCCGCACGGCGACGTCGTGGTCAAGGACAAGCGCATGAGCACACGCAAGATCGACGCGGCCATCGCCGCGATCATCGCGGCCGACCGCGCCGCGTTCCACGCCGCCCCGCGGCCCAGCAGAACAGTGAGCTTCCTATGAGCGTCTCCACCGTCATCCGGCTCGGTCGCCACCTCGACGAGCTGCGCCCGGCCTACGACCGGCTCGACCTGTACTACGCCGGTCGGCAGGCCTCGCACGCGTTCATGGCCCCCGAGGTGCGCGCCAGCCTCGGTAACCGGCTCCCGCCGCTGATCCTCAACTGGCCGCGCCTGGTCGTGGATGCTGTCGAGGAACGGCTCGACGTCGTCGGTTTCCGGCTTTCGCAGGACGACCCTGCCGACCGGGACCTGTGGCGCATCTGGCAGGCGTCCCGGATGGACGAGGTCTCCCAGCAGGCGCACCTCGACGCGCTCGTGTACGGCTGCGCCTACGTGGTCGTGTGGGCCGGCGCCGACCCGAGCACACCGCGGATCACGGTGGAGTCCGCCCGGCAGATGACCGTCGAGCGCGACTTCGTGACCGGCGAGGTGAAGGTGGCGCTGAAGCGCTGGACCGAAGGCGGCTACGGGTACGCCGTGGTCTACGCGCCGGACGTGATCGAGCGCTACCGCACCGATCAGAGGGTCGTCGAGGGCCTGGGCACGGACGAGATCCCGACCGGCGGGTACAGCCGCGTCGAGACGATCCCCAACCCGCTCGGCGTCGTCCCGGTCGCCTGCCTGGTCAACCGCCCACGGCTGCTCGCGCCGGACGGCGAGACCGAGTTGAGCGACATCATCCCGTTGACAGACGCCGTCTCGAAGGTGAGCACGGACCTGCTCGTCACCTCCGAGTACGCCGCCGCTCCGCGCCGTTGGATCACCGGCATGGACATCGGCGGCAGCGGCGCGGGGGTTCGCGCCGCCGCTGAGGTGCAGACGAAGTGGACCGACGCGCCCGCCTCGAAGCTGTGGATCGCCGGGGACCCGGAGACCAAGTTCGGGCAGTTCCCGGAGGCGACGCTCGCCGGCTTCGTCGCGGCCGTCGACATGCTCACCCAGCAGGCCTCCGCCGTCTCCGGGCTGCCCCCGGCGTACTTCGGCATCCACGGCACCGAGGTCGCCTCCGCCGACGCGATCCGCTCCTCCGAGGCGACCCTGGTCTCCAAGGCCCGCCGTCGCCAGCGGGCCTTCGGCGGTGCCTGGGAAGACGTGATGCGGCTGGCCGTGCTGGTCCGCGACGGCCACCAGCAGCCCGGCATGGAGTCGCTGGAGACCATCTGGCGCGACCCCGAGACCCGCACCGTCGCGCAGGCCGCCGACGCCGCCGTCAAGAAGCTGTCCGTCGGGGTCAGCCGCGAGCAGGTCCTGGAGGACCTGGGTTACAGCCCGGTCCAGATCGAGCGCATGAGCACCGTCCCGCTTCGCACCGTCGCCTAACAGGAGACCACCATGACCGAGAACAACGCCGCCACCGAACCTGCCGTCGACATCACCGACGGTACGGACCAGGAACCCGCCCAGACCACCGACGAGGAGCCGGAGACCTTCGACCGGGAGTACGTCCAGAAGCTCCGCGACGAGGCCGCTGGGCACCGCGTGAAGGCGAAGGCAGCCGACGCGCTCCGCGGCGCCCTGGTGACCTCCTACGCCGCCGCTACTGGCAACCTCGCGGACGCCACCGACCTGCCGTACACCGACGACCTGCTCGACGACGACGGCATGGTCGACATGCAGAAGGTGACGGCCGCGGTCAAGGAGCTGCTCGCCCGTAAGCCGCACCTCACCGCACGCCGGCCCACCGGCAGCATCGGGCAGGGAGCACGCCCGGAGAGCGAAGCCGTCGGGCTCGCCTCGCTGCTGCGGCGCGGGGCGTAGACACTAAGTGTTGCCTCTGGTTCAATGGAGACAGAGGCAACACTTAGGGGTGGTGATGAGATGAGCGCAGGTCCGGGCCGCTGGCAGCGACTGCTATTGGACGGGCTCGCTCGGCACGAGTCGATCTTCGTTGTCGACTACGCCGAGACGGCGTTGGGATCTCGGCTGTCACGAGCCGAGCAGGTCGCTCTGCGCCGAGCGGCCAAGGCGCTGGTCGTGACAGGCGCTGCCCGTGCGATGTACCGCCATACCGCAGACTACGGCGGGCGCATGTCTCCTCAGCTTGTCCTCGCCCGACCCGACTCAACGGTGCGCGGGGGACGCACTTCTCTCCCGACCACTGGCCTGAGTGGATGGAATGGGTAGACGGCCGTCTGGACCGCGACGCTCGGGCAACCTCGCAATCTGCGAGGTTGCCTCCAACTGCCCCCGGACTGCGCCAGCGGCCGCTTGTGAACGTCCGTTCACTGCCGTAGCGTGATCACTGGCAGGCCGGGAGTCTGCCACCGCACGGACGGCCGGGTGCCAGACGTGATCCCCCACCGGATCAACCTCTGGAGCCATCATGGCCGCCTCGACCACCTCAGCCGCTCAGCTCACCGAGCAGCAGGTACAGCACATCCTCGTCAAGCCGCTGGAGCAGGCATCGGTCTTCCTGTCCGCCGGTCCGCGCATCTTCGACGTCACCGCCGCCGGCAGCGTCCGCGTCCCCAAGCTGGTCAGCATGACCGCCCCGGCCTGGCACGCCGAGAACGAACTCATCACCGAGGTAGACGCCACCTTCGGTGAGGTTGTCCTGCTCAACGGCACGAAGTCGCTCAAGAGCATCACCCGCTTCAGCAACGAGCTGGCCCGGTCCTCCGTCGTCGCCCTCGACAGCGCGCTGCGAGACAAGATGGTCCTCGACGTTGCCGCCAGGCTCGACGCCGCGTTCTTCACCGGCACCGGCGCGGCCGGCGAGCCCCTCGGGCTACTGAACTACACGGGGGTCCAATCGACCACGGCGGTCGGCGCTCTCACCCTCGACAAGCTCCTCGACGCGATCGCGCTGGCCTACACAGCCAACGTCGACACGAGCCGCCTGCGCTGGGTGATGCCCTCGCGCACGTTCATCTTCCTGCGCAAGCTCAAGGACGCCCAGGGGCAGTACCTGCTCCAGCCGGACGTGAGCGCAGACGCCCCGTTCCGCCTGCTCGGCATCCCGGTCCTGGTGACGAACCGCATCCCGATCAACGGCGGCGTCGGCACCAACGAGGGCAGCGTCGTGCTCGCGGACTTCTCGCAGATCGCGGTAGCCCGCGACCTCGCGCCGAGCGTGAAGCTGCTCGATCAGACCTACGCCGCGTACGACCAGCAGGCCATCCGGGTGATCGCCCGCTACGACGCGGCGCCGCTCAACCCGCCGGCCGTCATCGTCCTGCGCGGCGTTACCTCGTGACCCGCGTGACCGTCGCCCCGGGCCAGGCCGTCAACGTCCAGGACGACAGGCAGTACCGCGGAGGTGAGACGTTCGAGGCCGACGACCGCGAGGCCGCCGCGTGGTTGGAGGGCCAGCTGGTGATGCCCGCGAAGGCCCCAGCGAAGAAGACGACCAAGACGTAGGCGTCAACGTCGCCCTGCTGGTTCCTTAGGGGGGCCGCCGGGGAATCGAAGGTGCCGAGGGTCCTTTTGTGTCTTCCAGCCCGTAGACGCACCTGCGCCCACACGACAGCGCCCGCCACACCCTTACCGGGCCGTGGCGGGCGCTGTCGTGCACGGACTCGGGCTCGACTGTCCGATTCCGGACAGTCGGCGGAAGGCCCTGCACCGCCCGCCGCGGTTGTGCGCCAAAGGCCTGCCGCAGTCGACATTGTCAACCTTGCTCCTCGGTATCACCGGCCATGCTTGAGCAACCTGGTCCTGCTCTGTCCCCGCCACCACACGACGGTGCACCGGCACGGCTTCCAGCTCCTGCTCGGCGCCGACCGACGGCTCGTCGTCCGCACCGCGACCGGGGTCGATGTGCCACACCGGCCGCCGCTGCCCTGGGCAGCCGCCGAGCAGCTCTGGGAGCAGGCATCCTCGACCGCGCCCGACGCGATCAGCCCGGTCACCAGCGGCGACCGGCTCGACCTGCGCTACGCCGTTGCCGTGCTGTGCCAGCAGGCCGCCTGACACCGCTCAGCCGCGCCCTTCCCGCTCCCGGTCGCGCTCCGCCTTCTCCAGCCCGACCGCGCGGCGCATGGCGCGACGGCCACGAGGGGTGTCGCGGGCCTCGCCGTACGCCGCCGCGAGGCGCCACCAGGGCCGCCAGTCCTCCGGTGCGCGCTCGACCTCTTCGCGGCGGGTCGCGAAGACGGCGTCGGCGTCCTGCTTGCGCATCCGCCCGCTCGGCAGACGCTGCACCTCCGGCGGGTCGAGGGGCAGGCCGCCCTCGTCCTCCAGCCGCCGGGCGAGCCGGGCGCTGCCGGCGCCGAGGCGCACCTCGCCCACCAGCAGCAGCCCGCCGAGCAGCACCAGCAGCAGGACGCCGACGCCGAGCAGGCCGCCCTTGAGCGAGCCGGTGCGCAGCAGGTCGACGGCCCGCACGGCGAGGTACACAGCCAGCAGGCCGGTGACGGCGACCACCAGCACCGCCGAGGTCCGGGCCCTCACAGGTCGAGCAGCGCCTCGAGGCCCACGGTGAGGCCGGGCCGGGAGGCCACCTGCCGGATCCCCAGCAGCACGCCCGGCATGAACGACGCACGGTCGTAGGAGTCGTGCCGCAGGATGAGCGACTCGCCCTGGCCGCCGAGCAGCACTTCCTGGTGGGCGACGAGGCCGGCCAGGCGCACCGCGTGCACCCGCACCCCGTCGACGTCCGCCCCACGCGCGCCCTCGAGCGCGGTCGTGGTGGCGTCGGGCATGGCGGCGCAGCCGGCGTCACGTCGAGCGGCGGCGACGAGCTCGGCGGTACGACGGGCGGTGCCGCTCGGCGCGTCGGCCTTGCCCGCGTGGTGCAGCTCGACGACCTCGACCGAGTCGAAGAAGCGGGCGGCCTGTACGGCGAAGCGCATCATCAGCACCGCGGCCACACCGAAGTTGGGGGCGACCAGGACACCGACGCCCGGGACGTCGGCCAGCCAGCCACGCAGCTCGCCCAGCCGCCGCTCGTCGAAGCCGGTGGTACCGACGACCGCGTGCACACCGGCGTCGAGGCAGGCGCGCAGGTTGCCCATCACCGTGTCGGGGTGGGTGAAGTCCACGGCCACGTCGACGTCGGACAGCTCCAACGCGTCGTCCACGTCGAGACCCGCGGCCAGCGTCAGGTCCTCGGCCGCCTCGACCGCGCGCACCACCTC
>JAABUS010007888.1_pt1 | contig 11939 bp, 10 predicted proteins | sample 5560161 | NCBI WGS metagenome assembly JAABUS01 (sample SAMN10711885, study PRJNA513376) | rock metagenome | isolation source: Antarctica rocks | place: Antarctica: Victoria Land, Trio Nunatak nord | collected 2016-01-04 | reverse complement strand
AAGAAGCTCTGAATGAAATACATCATGTATACGCATAGTCTCTGATAGTTTCAACTTATAGAATGAGTCAACAGACTCAGTGATCTGAAATGAGTCGAGCATCTTGTCATTCAATTTTTTGAAAGATCTCGCTGTAACGATGTTTCATTCGTTCAGAAACATCTTTGATTTGATCTCATAATTGACTTTCTTTCTATGCTTGTTAGCTTGATTTATCATTTGTTTTCATGTTTTGATCAGAGCTTCACGAGCGAAGATCAATGTCTTGTTCATTTGTTCAGATATATTCTTGACTCGATCGATCTGCAGACGTTCGCGAATGCTTTCATACTTGATGATGTCAGAGTTGAAGCTCATACGAGAATGAAATCTCTTGTTCATGAAGAAGAGAATCAAGAAGATGATTGAAGACAAGACATTATTGTCGACAAACTCGATCATAAGTAGTTACTTGAACTAGTCGTTCTGCATATACGAACAGAAGAATCAAAGATATCGCTTGATGTTCTGATTGACTCGTTCGCTTTGATCGTTGATCTGAAAATGATAGACAGTGAACAATCGAAGAAAAATGCTCAGTCGTTTGCAAAGAAACTTTCATAGTATAGAGGTGAATTGCGAACCTCGATCAGATACTATGAAGCTTGATAGATCATGAGTTCAATATACTCATTGAATCAGCATTTCAGCTGTCTTTTCGACAGTGATATCTTCATCGTCAGTAATGCAAGAAATATAATGCCTTTTCTTTGATAATCTGCAGATGATCGTCAGAATAGCGTTGTACTCGCTTGAATCAGATAAATCAATAATGAAGTTCATTGCTATGTCTTGCCATCGCTGTTCAGATATCGATAGAGATTGAAGCAAGTCGTTTGATTTATCTCTAGATGTCTTTGAGCGTTGACAGATATAGCAGTTTCGAATATATCGATCTATCGTTTTTCGCATGAATGATCAATAGTAGTTTCGCTTTATGACTTTCACAGTTCTAAGAATATCAGAATGATCAACTGATGATTGATCATGTATCTCACGAATCAGATTCATTTGTAGAAGCTCGTTGAACGAAACTCATAGCTGACTGTCTTTGTATAAGATTTCATTCTGAATTCGACAATTCTTCAGCTTGATGTCTTCATATTGTGTCTCGTCTCTTGCTATTGCTTCGCAAAGTAGCGTACAATTCTCGTTGATTTCATTAGTCTTAAGAACCTGTTTATAGATTGATTCACTGATGTTCTTCTCTAGATCAGCAATTTTCATTCGATTCAAAGTCAGAATAGTGATTCATTGATAACGAACGCGCTCATCTTCTGAATCTCTGAGCACGACGTCAGCTCGACGAGTTAATGCATCGATCTTGATGTTTTGTTTGTCAGATCGATACATTATCTTGAAGTTGAAATCAGCGAGCTTCTGAACTCAGCGCATCTGACGTCTGCTCAGCTCTTTATCTTTCATCAACGAAATGAGTGCTTGATGATCGATGAACATCTTGATAGAAATGTCAGTTAGTTTCAGTTCGAGTCGTCAGTGTTCAAATGCTCAAATGATGATCAGAAGTTCTTTATCATATATTTCGTAGTTGCATTCAGCAGAAGACATGTTCTTGCTATAGAAGACAATCGAATGTAGTACTTCTTCGTCATCATATTGAGAAAGAACTTCATTGTTGACGTAGTCGAATGAGTCGATTTCGAGAATAGTCTCATGAGTTTGATCAAAGTGACGTAGTATAGAAGTCTCAATCATACGTCTCTTCATATGATCGAAGACGATCTGACAGACTTCATTTCATTCAAATATGATCTTCTTTTGAGTAAGTTGAATCATTGAACGAACAATCTTCGAAAAGTTCTTGATGAAGCGTCGATAGAAGTTGCAGAAGTCAATGAAGAACTGCATCTGAGTGAGATTATTAAGTGTAGATCAATCAACGACTGCTTGCATCTTTCGCGAATTCATCTTCAATTCTTCGATTGATATCAAAAGTTTTAAAAAGATGGTTTTCTGAACATGAAACTCGCATTTATCGATGTCTATCTGTAGATCAGCTTCTCGTAGTCTATTCAAGATCAATCGTACATGTCGCTTGTGTTTCTTCAAGATCTTGCTGTAGATGATAATGTCATCTAGATAGATCTGACAAAACTGATGTAGATATTTGAACAACACGTCGTTCATATAGTGTTGATAGAACGTCGATTCGTTGATTAATTCAAAGAGCATTACATGATATTTGTATGAGTCGAAGAAGGTAATAAAGATAGTCAAATCTTCGCTATCTGAGTGCATGCGTAGTTTATTGAACGCGACAATGATGTTCAATCGAGTCAGATATTTGCTTTCTTGTATACGAGCGAGAGTCTCGTCTATCAATGACAAAGAATAGCGATCTCGTTTGATTAAAGCATTGAGCTTTCTGTAATCGACGCAGAAACGCAGACTATCGTCTTTCTTTTCAACGAACAAGATGAACGAGACGTATGATGCAAAGCTGAAGAAAATGAATTCTTTGTTCAGATGTTTGATCAGATACTTCTTTATCTTCTGAAGCTTGTGATTGAACATCTGATATAGTCTGCTTCGAGAAAGTGTTTCTTCATCGATCAACTCAATTTTGTGATCGTAGAAACAATGCAATGATAGCTGATCGATCATTGCTCGATCGAAGATGTCTAGATAATCGTGATATTCAGAAAGAAGCTTGACTTTGACTTGCTTGAGAACTTCAGCGTGAAAAAGCTCATGCAGATTCACTTCTTCAGACTTGTTTTCGACTGTAGTTATGAGTCAATTGATTTTCAAGATGATAACAGCAAAGATCTTGATGTCTGATCGTTTGACTAACATTTTATATGTCGCTGCTTCTATCATTGCTATGTTCGTTGAACTGAAAGAGAATGAATTCAGACTGAACGTTGATTTAGAATTTTTGACGCTAGTTAAAGTCGCGTCGCGCGATTTTAACTGTTCAATTAGTTTAACTGACTTCTCATTGAACTGACTGAAAGAGAGTGATTTCAGACTGAGTTGAGAAGTAGTGAAAGATCTCTTCAGTATATGAGTAGAAGTCAAACTCTTTTGCTTCGTGATTGTCTTGTTGCTTGTGAGTAGAACAATTGATTTCGAATTGAGAGTGAAATTCGAAAATCGAAGAGAATTGATTCGCATGTCAATTACTAGATCAATTTTGTTCATTCATGTTTTTTCAAGAATCATTTGATGTTGATCTAATCGAGTGATCAACATAGAAGCTGTGTCAATCGTATGATCTTGAACAGTCAGATTCAAATAGATGACATGAGTAATGAGTTTTTTAGCATAATGATCGTCAAATTCTCGAATTGACTTCGCTTTGATCAAAGTCAGAGACTCGATTTGCAACTGATCACAAACAATCTGCGCGATCACTTTATCAATGAACGAATAGTCAGCAGCTTCGATGTCAATCAATGACTTCAATGAGTAACTAATTTCATTGCTAGAAAGTATACATTCAGTAGTCAAAGATTCAGAAGCAAAAGAATCATCTGACATGCTTGTCGTTGAAGAAATTAACATCTCTTTCATCGCGTCTTTGATGAAAGTCTCTAGTTTTTTGCCTCGCTATCTTTGAAAGAAGACATTTTCTCATTCTTCTTATTCTTCGAAATGACGATTTCATGTAGACGAAGAGTGAATGCACAAGATGCAGAAGTGTTGATCTTGTTCTGAGAGCAATTCTTGAACAAATGACTCGAGATCTTGCAAGTATAGCAGATGATAGATGATCTTGCTGACTCAGAGGTAGAAGAGAGAGTAGACTTAACATAATCGATTATCAAAGTCGTCACTGACAATGAAGTAGTAACACATTTATCAGGTACAACAATGACTTTGATGATGACAGTGCGAAGCTGACTGCGTAGCTGATAGTTGGCTCGCTGTTTATTATTCACATCTTGAAGAAAGATTTGTAAGCGAGTGAGCGAAGTAAAATTCTCTGAACAGACTGATAGAGCGTTCTGCAAGCGATTATTGATTTTATTCTGAAGATCGTTCATCAGAGTACAATCATCGTATTCGAGATAGCTGAATAGCTTCATAAAGTCGAAGTAGAAGACATTGAAAGACTTTTCTGCTTGTCTCAGAGCGTTGTACTCGCGACGACACTTTCGATTTCTATTTAGTTCATCGTATATTTCTTTCAGATACTCAAATAGCTCGTAGATCGAGATGTAAGAATGCGAAGCGTCATGACAATGTCAAGCGAAGATATGTTCAGCAGCATCATCTTCTAGTCTAGATATCACATAGACAATACAGATATTCTCATTATCGAAGTGATCGACATTTGTCTGAAGCTTGTCGTTCATCTTGACTCTTCAGCTATCTCATGTTGATTCATCTTCGTCGATGAATACAGATGAGTTCGAAAACTTGAAAGACTTGTGATGATCATTATTGAATAGAATGAACGACTTACGTCAAGTATGATTCTTGATGAATTGACGAAGTAGAGATTTCGTAGAAACTCGAGATTCAGTAGACTGACGAGATCGAGACTGATTTGCTGAACGCTGTCTCTTTTTTAGACTCAAGACTTTCTCTCGTAGATCGACGATAGTCTCTTCTTGAGTGTTTATTGTCATTTGATTGATCTCTAGCTCATCAAGTCTCTTGATGTGATCGACTTGAACATCGATTCATTGCTTGTTGAGTTTCAAAGTCATGTCTCGTTGATCTCTTAGCTCGATCAGCATCTTGATGATCTCATCTGACTGATTGATAGCTCATTGACGAAGTTGTTGACTTGTGTTGATGTCTCATGAGGTAGCGAAATTCTGAGATCTCGCTGAAGCATCGAAAGAAATAATGAAAACGCGTCTGCTAGCAGTGCTTCTAAGCAGATGAGCTGTTCGTGACTCGACTGATTCGAAGTCGCATGTCATTGTGAGAAAGATAGATAGGTAGATTGTGATAAGATTGAGTGGTTGATTTGATAAATTTGAGTAAATTTGAAGATGTGTTTTGATAAAAGTAATTCGAAGAATCTCTTGCGAATTTTCTGAATAAACGAAGTAGATTATTTCGTATCATCTACACGTCGATAGCAGAGTAGTTGATTAGCATTTATCTACTGTTAGAAATCGATCTAAAGCGAGTCATAGAGATGTCATTTAACTAATAGATAAATGCTAAGAAAGAAAGATAGCTACAGAAAAGAAGCTGACTACATATGTGTGTTTCTCAGTCGACGCTAGGCTCAATAGAAACTAGTCAAGGTGACGAAGCTAGAATAGGCCTGACAAGGCTAGAATCATGACACAATCATTCGTGTCTTCAAGCATTAACAATCTGAGCTGAAATTGACTGAACTACTCATCAAGATGTTCACTGATCATCAAGCTTTAACGTCATTAATGAAAGATAAAGAGTTAAGTAGACGTCAAATGCGCTGAGTACAAAAGCTCGTCAACTTCAACTTCAAAATCATGTATCGCTCAGACAAATAAAACATCAAAGTTGATGCATTGACTCGTCGAGTTGATTCAGTTTCTAGAAGCTCAGAAGATGAGTGCATTTGCTATCAATGAATCACTATTCTGACTTCAAATCGAATGAAAATTGCTGATCTAGAGAAGAAAATCGAGAAATCAATCTATAAACAGATTCTTGAGACTAATAAAATCGATGAGAATTGTACGCTACTTCGCGAAGCAATAGCAAGAGACGAGACACAATATGAAGATATCAAATTGAAGAATTGTTGAACTCAGAATGAAATCTTGTATCATGATAGTCAGCTATGAGTCTCATTCAATGAGCTTCTACAAATGAATCTGATTCATGAGATACACGATCAATCATCAGTTGATCATTCTGATATTCTTAGAACTGTGAAGATCATAAAGCGAAACTACTATTGATCATTCATGCGAAAAACGATAGAACAATATATTTGAAACTGCTATATCTGTTAATGTTCAAAGACATCTAGAGATAAATCAAACAACTTACTTCAATCTTTATTGATATCTGAACAGCGATGACAAGACATAGCAATGAACTTCATTATCAATCTATCTAATTCAAGCGAGTACAACGCTATTCTGACAATCATTTGCAGATTGTCAAAAGAAAGACATTATATTTCTTACATCACTGAGAATGAAGATATCACTGTCGAAAAGACAGCTGAAATGCTGATTCAATGAATATATTGAACTCATGATTTATCAAGCTTCATAGTATCTGATCGAGATTCGCAATTTACCTTTATTCTATGAAAGTCGCTTTGCAAAAGACTAAACATTAATCTTCGACTCTTTACAGTCTATCACTCTCAGATCAATGATCAAAGTGAACGAGTCAATCAGAACGTCGAAAGATATCTTTGATTCTTCTGTTCATATATGCAAGATGACTGATTTAAGTGACTACTTATGATCAAGTTTGTTGACAATAACATCTTGTTCTCAGTCATCTTCTTGACTCTTTTTTTTATGAACAAGAGCTTTCATTCTTGTATGAGCTTCGACTCTGACATCATCGAGTATGAAAGCATTCGCGAACGCTTGCAGATTGATCGAGTCAAAAATATATCTGAACAAATGAACAAGACATTGATCTTCGCTTGTGAAGCTTTGATCAAAACATGAGAACAAATGATGAATCAAGCTAACAAGCATAGAAAGAAGATCAATTACAAGATCGAATCAAAGATGTTTCTGAACGAACGAAACATCGTTATCGCGAGATCTTTCAAGAAGCTAAACGACAAAATGCTTGATTTCTTCATCAATCTAAATTTCATCGACTCGTCATATAAGCTGAAATTATCAGAGACTATGCATGTTCATGATGTATTTCACTCTCATCTGCTTCGTCTCGTTGTCAACGATTTCTTGTCTGATCAAAAGAACGCGTCTCTCGAGTCAATAGTGATAAACGACGAAGACGAATGAGAAATCGATGATATATTGAATTTTCGTTGATATCAAAGACGACTTCAGTATAGAGTCAAATGAAATGACTATAACAATGATTTCAATTGATACAACGCTGATGACGACGAATTTATGAATGCTCAGAAGATAGTTGATGATTTTCATATTCAATATTCAAACAAATCGCGCTAGAAGCACTTTCAACTATTCAGTCAATCAACAGAATCGAGCAGAAAATACATTCATGCAAACATGAATCATCGAAGAGAAAAGATAATGTCATGATTCTAGTCTTGTTAGACTCAGTCTTCTAGTCTTGTCAGATTTATTCTCGCTTCGTCATCTTAACTAGTTTCTATTGAGTCTAGCGTCGACTGAGAAACACATATATGTAGTCAGCTTCTTTTCTGTAGCTATCTTTCTTTCTTAGCATTTATCTTCTAGTTAAATGACACTCATATTGACTCGCTTTATGCTGATCTTTAACAGCTAGTACTTTGAGAAAAAGATGAGTTATATCATTCATGTAAGAGAGCAAAAGACTAATCATTGATTTCAATTCTCTTCATCGTTATCTTTATCACTATCACTTTTCTTCAACTAATTGCTTAAATCATTGATGAGAGAAGATGATGCTGTTGCAATCATCACATTTATCTCTGTAATTGAATCTCTTGAATCATTTGCATTCATGTGCTTCAAAATGCTTGTGCTTGAGACAAACTCATCATGAAAGAAGATATCATCTGTGAAGCTTTTAGACTTGATTTGCTTTCACATAATTCTGCTATTGAAAGAATTTGATTCTGAATCTTTTGCATTATTGATTTGCAAATGCTTTGACTCATCTGAACAAAGAAGTCAGTGAAAAGCAATAGAAAAAGCAAACACAATGTTGTATGCTAATCTTTGATATTTGCAGAGCGTATCAATAGCTTTGCATGATGATGACTGAACGAGAGAATCATTAATATCACGATGCTCAAAAGTTGATTAACAGAAGAGAAGATTATCATCATCACTGTCTCAAGATTAGAAAAAAGCAGAAGAGACTTTGAGTTGACATATCAAGCTCATTCTGACTTCAGACATTAATCTTGAGAAAATTTTGCGAATGATTTCGCTGTGCAATGATCGCATTGCGCAGATTTCAATTCAAAGCAATATTGATAATATTCTGAGAAGCTTTGTAGAAAATGCAATGTTTATCATCATCAAGAAAGATATCACTTGTCTTAATTGATTGAAGAAATGAGATGAAGATGATGTCTTAAAGCTTGAGAGATGAGTCAGATGTTGCACTGAACAGTTGCTCAGCAAGTACTACATATGACATGAATCATATGCTAAGTTGAGATGAAAAGATTGAAAACTCAAAGTGTTCAAGACTTGATGAAGAATAATGTGATAATACTGTCAATTTTACAGATAACTCAGAGTTGAAGAGACTTAAGTGAGACTGAAATGATGATGCTGATGATTGTACAGAAGATTCAGAGTAGAAGAAACTTGATGAAGACTGATGTGAAGACGCTGATGATCATGATGAAGATAAAAAGATGAAGATGAGCATGATGAGCATTAAAGAAAGCTTTTCAAAGATTAGCTGAATGATCTTGAGTTTTCATTGCTTTGCAGAACTTTTCTCTTACTCATACTCTTTTGTCAGCATCGCTCATGTATGTGACAGTCTTCTGACACAAACGTTGTTTAAAGATAGAAAAATTTATAATCTTGATCTCATTTGTAAATTCTGATTGAAGTCATTTAATCATCTTCTTTCGTTTGAATCTCAAAAGTTTGCAAGAATTCGATTCATTCTTAAATGCTTTCAAAAAAAGATTGTGTTTCTTCAGCAATGCAATCATTCTATCAAAAAGACGTTTGATGATGTTTTCTTGCAATGAATACGCTGACTTTACATACTCTTGACTTCAAGATCTGAGATCGACGTTATAATCAAAGTTGAACTGTGAAGTTTGAAGAGTCATATTGTCTAAGCTACGTGATAAGTAGAAGAATGATTTAAAATGAGACAAGTAATTAAAGATTAATGAGTGATATGAGATGAGATGAAATGATGAATGTAAAGTGAAAGTTAACTTTAATTTTGTTTGCACAAAATGCGTTTGTATATAAAGAAAATTTATTGACTAAAAGTTAATGATGCACAGTCACATGATTTGAGACAGAATATTTAATACTTTCACAGATCACATCGTCAACATCTGACTCAGATTTCACTCAAATATTACTCAGATCTTGCTCAGATTTAATACTTTCATAAATTAAATCATCAACATCTTGCTTGAATTTAAGTCAGATTTGACTCAGATTTGATACTCTCACAGATCAAATCATCAACATCTGACTCAAATATCTTGCTCAGATTTTATTCAGATTTAATACTTTTACAAATCAAATCATTAACATCTTACTTGAATCTGAGTCAGATTTCGCTCAAATTTGATACTTTCACAAATCAAATCATTAAGATTCAGCTCAGATCTGAGCTAAATATCTGAGCAAGATTTGAGCAAGAAGATTTTCAAGTCAACAAGTATTGACAAAGCAAATAGATTTGACAAGATCTGAGCAAAATCTGAGCAAGATCTGAGCAAGATCTGAGCAAGAAGATTCTCAAGTTGACAAGTGTTAACAAAGCAAATAGATTTAGACAAGATCTGAACAAGAGAGTGTAAATGAAATTCAAGTAATTGAACAAAAGTAAGATCAAAGCAAGAAGAATTAATCAAGATTTGCATAAGAACAGAAGCTTTCAACATATAATAAACAAATCAATAAGTCACAACTGCTTCAAGTTACAGACATGTGTATTCTGCTTCATATCATCAATAGTCATCATGTTACTTGTACTCACTGTGTTGCATCATTTATAATCATGATGTTGCTTATATGTGTATTCTGCTCTCTGTATTCTGCTGCTTGTCAATCATACTCATGCTGCAGTCATATTGATGTATTCTGTTTCATGTTGTTTATAATCACAAGATCGCGTCATTTTAATCATGATGTTACTCATATGTATATTTTGCTTCTTGTGTTCTGCTTCTTGTGCTTCTTGTATTCTGCTTCTTGTATTTTGCTGCTTGTCAGTCATATCAATGTATTCTGTTTCATGTTATCTGTAATTATCATGTTGTCTGTAATCATCATGTTGTCTGTAGTCATCATGTTGTCTGTAGTCACAAGATTGCGTCATCTTAATCATGATGTTACTCATACATGTATTCTGCTTCTTGTATTTTACTTCTTGTATTCTGCTTCTCATATTCTGCTTCTCATATTCTGCTTCTCATATTCTGCTTCTTATGTTTTGCTTCTTGTATTCTGCTTCTTATATTCTGCTTCTTGTGTTCTGCTTCTTATGTTCTGCTTCTCATATTCTGCTTCTTATATTCTGCTTCTTATATTCTGCTTTTTGCATTCTGCTTCTTGTGTTCTACTTCTTATATTTTGCTTCTTGTATTCTACTTCTTATGTTCTGCTTCTTGTATTCTGCTGCTTGTCGCTCATACTCACGCTGCAGTCACACTGATATGTGTATTCTGCTCTGTGTCACTCGTAGTCACTGTGTTGCCTGTACTCACAGTGTTGTGTCGCTCGTAGTCACGATGTCTCATCACTCATTTCATGCTTTCGCTCATATTCAATGTGTCACTCAATACTAGAACAATGCTTCTACACAGTGTAGATTGATCTAAAGATTGTACTACAATTTACATTACTAACTACAATGAACATCAAGTTAACATTTATGAGATGTTGAAATCATGTCTAGATCATTCAATCAAAGGGGCTCGAGACTGATATGTATGTATTGTTCTTTAGAGATAGCTATAACAAGACATTAAGAATACAGAAGAGAAAGAGTGTGAGCTCTTCTATAAATAATGGCTTGAGGCTGCGCTAGACTCGATACAGATGTGATGTAATAGATCAGATGTGTTTGTCTAAAAGAATGATGAAAGAGGTGAATGAAGAAAGTGCTGAACAAACGGGAAGAAGTGCTGAGGATGATTCGAAGAGATGCGCTAGGTTCAAACTAGACATAGCGTCATGACTTGCTCTAATCAAATTGATTAGGGTTAGATCTGAACTCTGATCGATTCAGGCATGTTCGTAACATTACTCTTTTCCTTCGAACATTCATGTTCGCATGAATAGAAAAGGAATAAAAGCAAAAAATTCATCGTGTTTTCAATTTAGTGCGACTTATTCGAGTATAGCTTGTGAAATTCGTTCAGAACTTTCTTCGAGCCATCGAATTTCCCTTTATCAACATAGTATCATTCGTCGTCACGATCTATCTCGATTCATTTGACCTTGTATTGTAGTCTTTCTCTATATCGCCTGAAGTTCAATATATCGTCTACTTTTCAGTGCTCTTCATTCTCTTCAATGATCATCGATCTAGAAGTCTCAGAATGTTGTTCTGATAGAGAGTCGTTTGATGAAGTTCGTAGATACTTCGAGCTGAACATTGAATGTATATGCTTCATGCTTCTAGATAGCTGAAGGCGATAGAAGGTTTCAACTTTGACTGTGATTGAATAGAGATCGAGCTGCTTGTCTTTCAAATCTTTGCATGACCTAGTGGTTTTGATGTTTCCGAAGACTAATCAAACTTGGTCACCTACTTCATAGATGACGTCTCGTCTATGCTTGTTCACCTGAGCTTCAGTGATCTGCTTGATCTTTTTCAATTGTTGACGATCGAAGGTAAGAAGTTCGCTCATTCAAATGACAATGTCATCGACCTTTCTAGCCTCAATACGTTGACGAATCGTTTCGTAATCAGTCGTATCTGAATCGAAACTCATTCGGGGGTGAAAGTCTTTATTGAAGTAGAAAGGGATCATCGAGATAGTCGAGAATGTATTGAAATTGTCACTGAATTTCATCATTGAAAGTCATTTAGCTCAGTCATTCTGCATGTAATTGCAGTAGATTCGAAGTTCGCGTTCAACATCTTGATTAGCT
>JAABUS010007884.1_pt1 | contig 11945 bp, 10 predicted proteins | sample 5560161 | NCBI WGS metagenome assembly JAABUS01 (sample SAMN10711885, study PRJNA513376) | rock metagenome | isolation source: Antarctica rocks | place: Antarctica: Victoria Land, Trio Nunatak nord | collected 2016-01-04 | reverse complement strand
TTCTTAGTCGAGGAATGGCGTTGGGATGACCCAGTCTCAGAGACTCGACCGGCGGCTATAGGGGTGGATGAGGCGGGTCGAGCGTTTTGATCTGGTTGTAAACTGTGGGCGCCAGATTTTCGAGGTTGTGGAAACTTAGGAAAGGCCGCCCTGCTTGCGGCAAAGGAAGGGTTCGGTCTAGGGTGTCGATGGACGCTCTTTGGATTCAAGCTTCTGCAATCGTTGAAAACGTTCAAACCGGCTAGCCACTACCCATTATTGTGCAGGGAGAAAGTCATCGCCAAACAACAGTCTTTTCAAATCTTTATGAAATTATAGGGAAACTGCAACATATGCTGCTCAGATATGGTCCTATGTCGATACCTAATCGGAGAAATGCGAAAAGCGCTCGCTCGAATTGGGCACATCTTTGAAATTTCGTGAACAGAATAGAAGCAATGCTACTTAGATGTGGTTGTCTCGAAAGCTTGTGAAAGAATATGAAGAGTGTTATTCAGCTGTGGTTACAATTCGAGAACATGTGGAAGACCTAAAGCTCCTTGTTCACGTGTGGGTTGGTTGAACAACTCGAGTGGTAGCGCGGTATGTGCTGCAGAGGTGAATTGTCACACGAATGACAAGTCCTTTGTCTCGGCCCATTTTGGCAGTCGGCAGCACCGACACCCAAACGGACTGGAACAACCAGGGGAGTTAATGGTCGATATTGCTACTTCAGTTGTTGTGAGTCTGAGACTACTGCGTTGATGTCTAGTCTCTATCTATCTGCAAGCTGTTCTTTGTGCAACCTTCGCCACATGAAGCAAATCGAATTTGGACGGTATCTGGAAGTTCCAGCATATACTCATACTATTGCTTTGTCACCTACCGTTTGGGGACAGGCTCTTCGTGCTTTTTGGTTACCTATTTCTTCCTATTGAAGGGGCTCGGCCGAGGACCCCTTTTGATCTTTTAAGACGTTGGCAACAGATTTCCATTGGTTACCCGATCTCTGTTTTAGGTAACACCAACATCCTCTTCGGATCTGTTCCCGACGTCGTACCACGTCAATTCCGTGTGGCAGCCACAGCAAGAAGCATTGACCTGGGAGTTGAACGCAGATCGTTCAAGACTTGTCCGCAACTCCACGCATCAACAGCTTGCTGTGAGCCTTTCACTTCTAGAAGCTCGCGGACGTTCATCATTCGTCTTACCAACCCTAACATCTTGTTTGTTCTACTTGAGTCGGAAGACTAAAGAAAGACATGGAGGCCTTTGACTGGGGGTGATAAAGCGTATAATTACGTTATGAACCGAATGGTTTCTACTTAGGTGGCTTTGCGTGTCCCGTACAAGCAGGTTCATCACACAATGACACGATGATCTTTGATAAGAGATTTTGGAAGGGGCATATCCTCCTTGGCTGCGCACCAAGACCACGGCACTAAATATTTCGTCCTTGGGACTAATTGAGGGCAGCGCTTGCGTTGATGCTTAGAGTAACGATGCTGTGGTACCAGATCTAGCTACTTTCCCAGCCCTATCGCTGCTTTACTCTGCTTACAGAGAATGCTATGTCTCGGCTATACCATCGAATTTAAGAGCATTTCTCCTGGGAATGCAAGATAAAACCCGACAGCTAAGGTACTTTAATTAAAGCAGCTAGTAACCTTGACATTAATTGCAACCACGTTTCGAAAGTGTTCTGACTGTATTATCTCAACTGTCATACGCTGCTCAATAGATTACTGTGTAACAGAACTATTAAAAGATTAATCAATCAAACAGAGTTTCAGTGAACATTAATTGAGTGCTGAAATTTCGTTTAAAATTATGTCAAGTTCATCATATTGATCTGATTGTCATATGAAAAGAAAGATTCAGTCAGTTCTAAAGCTAAAAAGCATATATTACAAGTTACAACTAATCACAAAAAGACTACAGATCACATTAAAGATTAATTGATCATGTATACAATTTTACTTTTCTAAACTATTGATCATGTAATTTAAAATTATAGAAAACAGCATTAATAAACAGAAAATTCTTGAATTTAATGTAGTTTTTATTAATTTATCATTTATTAATATTTATGACATGAATCACACTGCTGACACTGATTATTTCAATTCTATATGCTCAATTTTATATGCTTAAGTGACAAAGTATTAAATCAATGATTTTATTATTTAACTAGTTATTTAGACTTTGACGCCCGTACAAGCCCAGCTGGACCTCGGTCCTCTGCTTTCTAATATCTCGAGCATCTTTGGGCCGACTGATTCTCGATGGCCGAATGCAACGGAGAGGTACCAGGATTATGCCCCGCCTCATATTCAACTAGTTGTTGAGCCCGGACTTGAATCAGACATCTCAACAATTGTACGTCTGACCACGTCGCTCGTCAGAATGTGGTTAGTGGTTGCAGATTGTTTGACCGGATCGCTAAGGCGCAAAAGGTCCAATACGCCAACAATCACAGCATCGAATTTCTTGTGGTCAATCGGGGGCATTCTTTGACTTCTACGGTTGGGGACTTTTCCGGCATTTAAATAAACGTGAGAAGCCTGACGGACATTGCCATCTTGCAAGATAAAAAAACCGTATGGCTCCAAGCCGGAACATACAGCTACGAAGTCATCGGTGCACTTTGGGAGCGAAGCTACATTACAGGTGAATCCCGTTTGCTTTTGGAAGTGTGGTCGTATTTAACAAGCATGAACTGTTAGCAACAGGAAGTGGCAGCTGCGTCGGCCTGGCGGGTCCTGGTCTTGGTGGTGGACACGGACCCTATCAAGGACTTTACGGCTTGATCAGTGACAATTTCGTCAGCTTGAACGTTGTCCTGGCTAATGGCTCGGCCATTAAAGTCAATGAAACGACCAACGCCGATCTATGGTGGGCCATGCGAGGCGCTGGACACAATTTCGGCATTGTCACCAGCTTTGAACTTGATATCTACCCCGCCGAGGCGCAAACATGGTACTACAAAAGCTATGTTTTTACAGGGGATCAGCTCGAGCCATTGTTCAAGGAGTTGAACGAGTTTCAAAATAATGGCTCAACGCCTAAGCTGATGGCCGGCAACTTTGGCGTATATACAATGCATACAAATGTGAGCCAGACTGAAGTAAGTTGTTGCTCCATCATTTCTCCACCTTGCATTAGCCATAGCCATCTGACTTTGGGTAGACTATGATCGCCTGGAGTTTTATATACTCTGGCCCTCAATCGGACGCAGAGCTCCATCTAGCCCCCTTCAATCGGCTCGGCGCCGTATCGGAGCAAGGTGGTAACATCCCCTATCCAGAAGTCTCCGTTGTTCTGGATGGCGGGTTGGACTCCGATCTTTGCGCGAAGAACAAAACGCATGTCATAGCTACTGCTGGCCTCCAGGTCTATAACATTACAGCGCAGCGGCAAATATATGATTTGTTTAACCAGAGGGTGGCTCAACACCCTGAGCTTGAGACTACCCGGTTGGTCCACGAGGGTTACTCGCTTGAGGGTGTCATCAGTATCGACCCTGATCGGTCGGCCTATCCACTTCGCAGTGATCATCTGCTGATGTACGAATCCGTTCTCTTTGCGTATTTTTTTCCTTGGGCGAGGCCACTTGAACTGATAACAAGTAACGATCTAGGTACTTCGACGCCACACCTGAGCTGGGTTCAGGGCTTGAAGAGTTTGCCAAAGACTGGGCTCAGGAGACGCGGGATTTATGGAATGCGGGCCAGCCTGAGCGTCTGCCGACAACATACGTGAACTATGCAGCCGGTGACGAATCTCTGGAGTCCATGTACGGCTATGAGCCATGGCGCCTAGAAAAACTGCGCGCTCTCAAGGCTCAGTACGATCCGAACAACCGGTTCGCCTACTACAACCCTATCACCCCGTGACTGGCAAGAAAGACAGGAATATGCAGCTTTGGACTTTGTCTTCCACTCTGCTGGGATATGATAGATTATGAGAAAAGGGGATAAAAGAGATAAACATACTAAGTTATAACTTGATCAAGATTTTCTCAACCCTTGCATGTCCTGTTCTTACAGAGACTCAGCGTGTTCAACGTTTTTGCCCCATCATCAAACCTTATCAACATGGATGAGAAGATTCTTGTGAGAAAGTTTGCTAAGTATACATCTACTGATCTCACTATGCCTTCATTAGGTAGAAAGAGCGTGACTGCAAGCCGCTGCCCTGACACTCAAAGACTACTCCCCAGCCTTATCCTGCCATGACAACCTCACCTGCTGCTTGCTGACCCTCCAAGGGTTCTCTCCCCTGTCCTCTAAGTCTTTGACTCGGATAAGCTCGAGCTCATATCGCCCCTGCGCAGAGATGCGCTCGTTAGACCATGCTCTTCGAATTTTTGTTTTAGCAATATTGGGAGACTTACCCCATTGCGCATAGCCATGACACGCGGGCGATCATCGGCATTACGATTGTAGAACCATCCGTGCGCGTACGCGAAAGCCTTGCACTTGTCTGGCCGCTGACTGGCCTTCTTGGCAGTAGGCTGTGGCAATTCGATCAAGATGTTCCTATACAAAGCAATGTGAACAAGATGTTTACACAAACACCGTGTCCCGTCGCTTTTGTAGGGTGAGGAAGTGAAAGAAAGACATCGTTGCTCTCTTTGCCTAGGCGTAATATCCTAATAACCAACCATCGAAGGCAGGAAGAAAGAAAATTCGTCTTACTGCACAACATGCTGCGTTGAATCGTACGGATCATGGATCTTTTCGAGCCTCTTGGCCCACACCTCACTCGATACGACCTCGGGCGACCCGCCCAAGAGCGGATCGTAGTCGAGATGTACTTCTGGTGCATATATCGAGTTGATTAGTGGCAAAGGCTCTTTTGTGTCGAAGCAGTACATCTGTTGATTAATTGGGGAATCAGCGAAGCAAGCAGTGAAGGAAGGTAGCAATAAAAACAAGCGGAACGCTCGCTCACCATTCGGACCATCGTGTCTTGAATGTTGGCTTTGTCGAGGAGAAATGTCTCACTGTCGTAGGTTGCGGCCATTCTGGTGTTTGCTCTTGCTACTTTTCGAAATTGAAGTAGCGGTTGCAGATGATATCAGGGATTGGTGAAAGGGTCTCTGCCTTCTAAAATAAAGTTCAATGATGGAAGGTTTCAAAACGAGATTGATCGGTGATGATACCAATTACAGGAGATCGCCCGGGCTGAAGATCATCCGAGACCTCGGCAGTGCCGCAGAGACTTCTAGACCAAATGTAGAATAGCGGTAGATCGACTAGTGTGCAGGTCCACCAACGTTCTACAGTCGGTCATCTGGGCAATGTGCAGACACGTGATCTGCATTGATTCCCCTCTACATTACTGTAGAGTCGTAGCCTTTGTCGTCATTTTCTCTTCCTACACGTCAAGGGAAGCATCTGCGAAAACGTGTAGGAACGGTCCGGTGGTCTCCTTCGGCAGAGCAGATGGTCGAGGGGCGCAAGAGCATTGTAGGACAAAGGCATTCAGATACAACGCCGTTGGTGTATCGTGCTGCCACTCGATACAGCGAGGCAGACTGGTGGAAGCATGCACTGTGTCTGCAAGGGAGGTGGCTGAGCATAGAAGAGCAAGCGAAAAAAGAGAGATTCATTTGGACCCATGCAGATGGCAGCGCAATGCTGTATGCCTCCAGAGTAACGGCCTCAGAGGACATTTCGACAGCGTCAAATGATCCGGCAAGAATCCTCGCACCCTGCTCAAGAACATCGATCTCATTTGTCAGCTCGTTGCGCGCCTTTGACTCTTCAGAAACCATTAGGTCAAGGTCTTCGTCTAATAGAGAGCTATTGAAGAGCAGGGACAACTTCTTCAAATAGGTCTCCACTGAACAAATGAGTTGACTGTCAACTACCTGCAAATTGATGGTATCTACGCATCATCTCCTCACCGCTTTGCAATGAGCTTGTAGCGAATGGTGGAGACTGATCGTGAACATTGTCATCCTCGTTGCTAGCGCAAGCATTGAGTGCGTTATGCAAGAGAGTGACGAGTATCAAATCGCCCATATCGCTCTGTAAATGAACGTGAGACATCTTTTGGTTCATGTTGCGCACCATTCGTGCTTCGGGATCTTTTCGAAAATTGCCTGCAAAACAATAATTCTGCGTCACAGGGTGATTGTGTAGTTCATTCTTTATGAGGTCCTTCAGTTGTGATATTGCACTTGAGTAGATCTTGTAAAGATCGCCATGCAGCGGATGCCGTAGGCGGTGACTGAAGTCATAACCTTGGCACAGACAGTACAGAAGTCCATGGATAAATTGGTGTGAATATGCTGAAACGGGGCTGACAACTTTTCATATTCCATCTCCTCTTGGCTGACGTGAACCTCTCAAGATTTCAAGGAGATTCGCTGCATGAGCAGCAGAGACGGACAAGAGAATGGATGACACGAGGCATGCCACCGTCAGCGTCACATCGGAGGTGTTCAACAGACCTTCTCACTGTCCAATCGGCAGCAAAAACGATAAGGACTGGACAAGAGTTTTTAATCATTTGAGGGGATGACATTGGCAACATACTCATCGTCAAGAGCGTCACAATGCCGCATCGCTATCGCTATCCCAGATCACCCCTGAAGAACATTCAGCAACATCAGGCTCTGAGCAATCATCGCCATCGCCCGCATCCCGCAAATTCACTGGCTACCCATGCAACCTGGACAGGAGCCTCAGATCCAGCTGCAGCCTATCAGAGGCCCCTAGATGCGGCTGCTGTCATCATTGACGAAGTCTCAAGCACGCACTAGCGGATGATATCGCATTAGCAAGTCGCAACTATACCTCGCTTCTGTCTTTCTTTGCTCACCAAAGGTCAAATATCAGGCCAGGCTCAATTAGATCTAATACTCACTCAAATAGAACGGAATTTAAACGTTTCTTGAATCATCGTTCAGTGCGTTTTGACTTTTGAAAAGACTTCAAACAACACTCTTCAAAGTCAATGAACTCAGATCAGAAAGGTTCATATCAATTATCTCTTGAGCAGCTAGAATACTGTTACGTCAGTTACGATCGAAGCCTAAAATCACCTGTAGACAGCTGAAAATGAACATTGAAATCGATTTGAACGCGAGAACTCTCAACGCAACACTACGAGCTCACGGAATTTCTCACTGACTAGCTCTTAAGCGATCGAAATTAAAATCTAAAGCTGCTCTTATTCGATTAAAATGAGCTAAAAAACATAAATATTGAATTGCGAATCAATGAAGAAAAGTCATTTGATCGAACAAGACATTCGTGATTCGAAGATCAGATAAAACACGAGAATGAATGTTTGAGACTTTCAAACAGAAATGAAATAGAGATAAAGTAATGAAAATTCTCAATGAAAAGATCTTTTTCATTATTGTTAGAGATCAGCATAGAGCGAGTCATATGAGTGTAATGTAACGAGTATATAAATGCTAAGGAAGAAAAGTATCTAGAAGGGAAGAATCGACTATCTATATGACTCAGAAGAACATAAGCTAACTCTGAATAGAGTTGACTTCGAAACAAGTCTATGCTCTAGCGACGAGCGATCGACGATAGTTCTCAGAATAGTCATCAACATAGTCATCAACATAGTCATCAACATAGCTATCAACGAAGATGCGTAGCTAGAATCGTAACAGCTATCAACGAAATTGCGTAGCTAGAATCGTAACATTACTTCTTCTCTTCAACGATTCATGTTCATATGAATGTATTTTCTTAGTCTTGTGTAGAATCGAAATGCCTATTGTAGCAGACTCACTATGCAAGGTAGAAGTGTCATTGAAGAAGACTCACTAGTTGCATGCAAACGAGTCGACAGATCGATTCACTGATAGATAGAGCGATGTGAGTAGATAGATCATCACATTGACGAAAGATGTCATTGAAGCAGACTCACTAGTTGCATGTGAACTGATAGGCGAATCGATTCACTGATAGGTAGAGCGATGAGAAGATCATCGCATTGACGATGTCATTGAAGCAGACTCACTAGTTGAACAGAAACTCGAGATAGATTGATTCACTGATAGATAGAGCGATGTGAATAGATAGATCATCGCATTGATCATGTCATTGAAGCAGACTCACTTCTAACTCAGATCTACTATGTCACGATTCTAGCCTTGTCAGACTCAGTCTTCTAGTCTTGTCAGATCTATTCTCACTTCATCATCTTGACTAGTCTCTATTGAGTCTAGCGTCGACTGAGAAACACATATATGTAGTCAGCTTCTTTCTTGTAACTATCTTTCTTTCTTAGCATTTATCTTCTAGTTAAATGACACTCATATTGACTCGCTCTATGCTGATTTCTAACATTAGATAAATGCTCATCATCTACTCTGCTATCAATGAATAGATGATACGAAACAATCTATTCAGTAAGAAAAATTTGCAAGAAATTCTTCAAATTTGCATCATCATTTTTGTTAGAGATCAGCATAGAGCGAGTCATATGAGTGTAATGTAATGAGTATATAAATGCTAAGAAAGAAAAGTATCTAGAAGGAAAGAGTCGACTATCTATATGATTCAGAAAAACATAAGCTAATTCTGAATAAAGTTGACTTCGAAACAATTCAATAGTCTAGTGACGAGCGATTGATGATAGTCATGAACATAGTCATCGACATAATCATCAACATAGTTATCAACATAGATGCGTAGCTAGAATCGTAACAATTTTAGATTGCAAGAAATTCTTCAATTCTACACTCATTTTCATCATTCTATTCGCAAGAAATTCTTCGAATAAAGCACTCAATTATTACCTGAAATTCACAAGAAATTCTTTGAATTTTCACTCATCAAAAACATCAATTCAAAACATTAATCTCTCATCTACTCTTACTTTAACAACTTCTATCTTCTTTCATCATGATACGTGACATCAAGTCAGTTGAATTTCAAACAACTCATCTGCTTAAAAGCATTGTCAGTAGAAGAGTTTCACTTCTACTCATTGATGCTTCAATTGAAGTCGAGAAAGTTGTCATTGCATGAAACATAAACATCGAGAAACAACTGCTTCATTGAGTCAGCAATCAACTTGACGAAGTCATCAATGTTAGAAATCGATCTAGAGCGAGTCATAAAAATGTCATTTAACTAATAAATAAATGCTAAGAAAGAAAAGTATCTACAGAAAAGAACTCGATTCTTATATGTGTGTTTCTCAGCTTTGTGCTAAACTCGATTGAGTTGATGTCTTACACATATGATGCAGAGTCTCAATGATATCATCTCTAGATCAGATTCTCGCTAAACTCAATTAGAATGAAATCAGATGAAGATTAAATGAAGAATAGATGAAGACTAGAATTGTAACATTATTCTTTTTTCTTGATTATTCATGTTTGCATGAATGTTGTTTCTTAGTGCGCTTTTCTTGAATATCTGATATGAAAGTCGTCAATCATCTCTTGAGCATTCATAAATTCGTCGTCATCAGCGTTATATCAGTTGAGATCGTTGTCATAACTCTTTCATTTAACTTGATATTGAAGTCATCTTCTATAGCGTCGAAAGTTCAGTATATCATCGATTTTTCATTCATCTTCATCGTTTATCATTATTGACTTCGAAGATTCATTCTTTTGATCAGACAGAGAATCATTGACGACAGAATGAAGAAGCTCTGTGTCATGATTCTAGTCTTGTCAGATCTATTCTAGCTTCGTCATCTTGACTAGTCTCTATTGAGTCTAGCGTCGACTGAGAAACACACATATGTAGTCAGCTTCTTTTCTGTAGCTATCTTTCTTTCTTAGCATTTATCTATTAGTTAAATGACATCTCTATGACTCGCTCTAGATCGATTTCTAACAGTAGATAAATGCTAATCAACTACTCTGCTATCGACGTGTAGACGATACGAAATAATTTACTTCGTTTATTCAGAAAATTCGCAAGAAATTCTTTGAATTACTTTTATCAAAACACATCTTCAAATTTACTCAAATTTATCAAATCAATCACTTAATCTTATCACAATCTATCTATCTATCTTTCTCACAATGACACGCGACTTCGAATCAGTCGAGTCACGAACAGCTCGTCTGCTTAGAAGCACTGCTAGCAGACGCGTTTTCATTATTTCTTTCGATGCTTCAGCGAAATCTCAGAATGTCGCTATCTCATGAGACATCAACACAAGTCAACAACTTCGTCAATGAGCTATTGATCAGTCAGACGAGATCATCAAGATGCTGATCGAGCTAAGAGATCAACGAAACATGACTTTGAAACTCAACGAGCAATGAATCAATGTTCAAGTCGATCACATCAAGAAACTTGATGAGCTAGAAATCAATCAAATGACAATAAACACTCAAGAAGAGACTATCATCAATCTACAAGAGAAAGTCTTGAGTCTAAAAAAGAGACAGCGTTCAGCGAATCAGTTTCGATCTTGTCAATCTACTGAATCTCGAGTTTCTACGAAATCTCTACCTCGTCAATTCATCAAGAATCATACTCGATGTAAGTCGTTCATTCTATTCAATAATGATCATCACAAGTCTTTCAAGTTTTTGAACTCATCTGTATTCATCGACGAAGATGAATCAACATGAGATAGCTGAAGAGTCAAGATAAACGACAAGCTTCAGGCAAATGTCAATCACTTCGATAATGAGAATATCTGTATTGTCTATGTGATATCTAGACTAGAAGATGATGCTGCTGAACATATCTTCGCTTGATATCATCATGATGCTTTGCATTCTTACATCTCGATCTACGAGCTATTTGAGCATCTGAAAGAAATATACGATGAACTGAATAGAAATTGAAAGTGTCGTTGCAAGTACAACGCTCTGAGACAAGCAGAAAAGTCTTTCAATGTCTTCTACTTCGACTTTATGAAGCTATTCAGCTATCTCGAATACGACGATCGTACTCTGATGAACGATCTTCAGAATAAAATCAATAATCGCTTGCAGAATGCTCTATCAGTCTGTTCAGAGAATTTTACTTCGCTCACTCGCTTACGAATCTTTCTTCAAGATGTGAATAATAAACAGCGAGTCAACTATCAGCTACGCAGTCAGCTTCGCACTGTCATCGTCAAAGTCACTGTCGTACCTGATAAATGCGCTGCTACTTCATTGTCAATGATGACTTTGATAATCGATTATGTTAAGTCTATTCTCTCTTCTATCTCTGAGTCAGCAAGATCGTCTATCATCTGCTATACTTGCAAGATCTCGAGTCATTTGTTCAAGAATTGTTCTCAGAACAAGATCAACACTTCTGTATTTCATGCATTCACTTCTCGTCTACATGAAATCGTCATTTCGAAGAATAAGAAGAATGAGAAAATGTCTTCTTTCAAAGATAGCGAGGCAAAAAACTAGAGACTTTCATCAAAGACGCGATGAAAAAGATGTTAATTTCTTCAACGACAAGCATGTCAAATGACTCTTTTGCTTCTGAATCTTTGACTACTGAATGTGTACTTTCTAGCAATGAAATTAGTTACTCATTGAAGTCATTGATTGACATTGAAGCTGCTGATTATTCGTTCATTGATGAAGTGATCGCGCAGATTGTTTGTGATCAGTTGCAAATCGAGTCTCTGACTTTGATCAAAGCGAAGTCAATTCAAGAATTTGATGATCATTATGCTAAAAAACTCATTACTCATGTCATCTATTTGAATCTGACTGTTCAAGATCATACGATTGACACAGCTTCTATGTTGATCACTCGATTAGATCAACATCAAATGATTCTTGAAAAAACATGAATGAACAAAATCGATCTAGTAATTGACATGCAGATTGATTCTCTTCGATTTTCGAATTTCATTCTCAATTCAAAATCAATTGTTCTATTCACAAGCAACAAGACAATCACGAAGCAAAAGAGTTTGACTTCTACTCATATACTGAAGAGATCTTTCACTACTTCTCAACTCAGTCTGAAATCACTCTCTTTCAGTCAGTTCAATGAGAA